>Ga0209515_10006355_pt1 | contig 14782 bp, 12 predicted proteins | sample Subgroupgradi54m_FD_187454 | JGI IMG/M metagenome (GOLD analysis project Ga0209515, IMG submission 187454) | Subsurface groundwater microbial communities from S. Glens Falls, New York, USA - GMW60B uncontaminated upgradient, 5.4 m (SPAdes)... ...
CGTCGGATTGCGCGAGCGCGTCCGCGGCGAGCTTGCGGGCATCGCTCATCTTCATGACTCGAATCAGAAACTTCACCGAGGGCAGCAGCGTCGGGGTCATGCTCAATTCGTCCACGCCGAGCCCGAGCAGCAGCGGCGTATACACCGGATCGCCGGCCATCTCGCCGCAGATGGAAACCTTCAGGTTGCGGGCGTGGCCGGCATCGACAATCTGCTTCAACAGCCGCAGCACCGCCGGGTGCGAGGGATCGTAAAGGTGGGCAATGCGGTTGTTCCCGCGGTCGATGGCCAGCAGGTATTGGATGAGGTCGTTGGTGCCGATGCTGAAAAAGTCGCATTTGCCGGCCAGCAGATCGCTGGCCAGCGCGGCGCTGGGGATCTCGACCATCGTGCCAACGCGCATGTTCGCGTCGAACTCCTGGCCGCGGGCCCTGAGTTCGGCGCGGGCCTCCTCCAACAGCGCATTGGCCCGGTCGAGTTCCTCCGTGCCGCTAATCATGGGATACATGAGTTCCACCTTGCCATGCGCACTGGCGCGGAGGATGGCACGGAGCTGGTCCTTGAACATCGCCGAGTTTTCCAGGCTCATGCGGATGGCTCGAAACCCCATGAACGGATTCGCCTCCGGGCCGATCAGGTGCGGGTCGCCCGGCAGCGGCTTGTCGCCGCCGACATCCAGCGTGCGGATCGTTACCGGTGCGGGCGCCAGGCCGGCCACAATCTCGCGATAGGCGGCATACTGCTGCTCCTCCGTCGGCAGCTTGTCGGCGCTCAGAAAGAGGAACTCCGTGCGGTAGAGACCGACGCCCGCAGCCCGGTATTGCTTCACCAGCGCGACCTCGTCCGGTTTCTCGATGTTGGCCCGCAGGGTGACCGCCTCGCCGTCGAGCGTCTCGGCGGCGAGGTCGTTGACGGCCATGAGCCGCGACTCAAACGAAGCCCGGTCCTTCTGGATCTTCCCGTAGCGAAAAAGGCTCTGCTCGGTCGGATTGACGATGATCACGCCGTCGTAACCATCCACCATGAGCCAGTCGCCGTCCTTGAGCTTCGTGGTCAGGTTGCGCACCCCCACCACCGCCGGGATCTTCATCGAGCGCGCGACGATCACCGCGTGGCTGGTGCGGCTGCCGGCATCCGTCACGATGGCCAGCGCCGCGCTGCGGTCGATGCCCGCGGCCTCGGAGGGCGAGATGTCGTGCGCGACGATCACCCGCTGCTCCACCAGCTCCGTCAGGCTGTTCGCGGTCTGCCCCAAAAGGATGTGCAGCACCCGCTTGGTCACGTCCTTGATATCGGCCGCGCGCTCCCGCAGGTATTCGTCGTCGATCTCGGAGAAGGCCTTGATGTAGCGCTCCGCGACGGCGTTGAAGCAGGTCTCGATGTTCAGCCCGGTCTTCTGGAAATCGCGGATGGTCTCGCCGATCAGCGCCTGGTCCTCGAGCACCATTTGATGCGCGTCGAAGATCAACGCCTCCTCCTCGCTGAGATTCTTGGTCACCTGCGCCTGGATTTGCGAAATCTGCTGGCGGGTCACAATCAGCGCGTGTTCGAACCGCGAAATTTCCGCGACCCGCTTGTCCGGATCGACCGTGTAACGCGGGATCTCCAGCTCGCTTTGCAGGTAGAGGAAAACCTTGCCGTAGGCGATGCCCTTGGATGCGGCGATGCCCTGGATGACGAATTCGCTTGGGGCGGTTGGATCCATGGGCGGTAAGGCTGCGCAAATTAACCAACCACCGTGCGGTGCGGTCAATGCGGAACTGGCCGTGCCGTCAATCCGTTCCGCTGCGCCCCCGCGATCCACGCCGCCAGCGCCCGGCGCCCGGCGCCGTGCCGGGCAGCGCGGGCACGCGTGCGGCCCAGGGCCGCGACTCAGGCGAGCCGCGCCTGCTGCACGAAGGCGGAAGGTCCCCAGCACCCTGTAATCAGGCCTTTCATCGACGCTGTCCCCGGCGCGGGTTCCACCTGTCCGCCGGGTCCGTTCCCCCGCCCCGAAAGCGCTCCACCCAACGCAAAACAGGCGCTCCCGCTGCCGCTCATTTGCGCGGCCGCGCCGAACTCGCGGCGCAACTTTTCCAACAGAACGGGCAGCGCGGGATATTTCTCAAACGCCACGGCCTCCAGGTTGTTGAAAAAAAGCTCCTCCACCGCGGCGTCACCTCGCAGCCATTCCGCCAGCCGTGCCTCGGCGGCCGCGAGCGGCAGATAGAGCGAGCGCCTCTCGTCCGATCCCCCGGTCGAGGTTCCGGCCGAGGCTGCCATCCGCCCATACGCCCACGCGGTGCTGATCGCGAAAGCCGGCTTGAAGAGCAGCACCCGCCGCCCGCTCAGCCGCTGCACCGCTGCCCGGGGTAAAACTTCGATGTCGCTTCCCCGCCCGCGCATGATCACCGGAGCGTTTCTCAGGAACAGCGCGCAATCGGAACCCAGTCCCGCGGCCAGCTCCGCAAGCCTGGCTTCGGCCAGCCGCCCGCCCGAGAGCTGGTTCAACGCGCGCAGCGCCGCCACCGCGTTGCTGCTCCCACCCCCCAGCCCCGCCCCGAGCGGGATGCGCTTCGTCAGCTTGAACGCCACCCGCTCGTTCCAGCCGGTCGCCGCCGCAAAGGCCCGCGCGGCCCTTAAAATCAGGTTCGTCTCGTCCACCGGCACCTCCGCCCGGTCACACTCGAGGGTAAACAGGTCCCCTGCCGTGCCCTCCGAAACCTTGGCGAAGGAAGGTCCCTGCCCGCTGCTCTCCGCTTCGAGCACGTCGCCGAAGTCCAGCGGCGCGGCAACCGAGACCAGGTTGTGATAGCCGTCGGACCGCCGCCCGGTCACAGCGAGGAAGAGGTTGATTTTGGCCGGACTGAAAATGGAAACACCCATGGCACTAGCAGCCTTTCGGACTTTCAATCGGTCGTTCGCAAGCGCTCGCGACAGGGCAGCATTCGTCAAGTGCCGATCGGATTTGCATGGCTTAGCAAGCCGCCTAGCGGCAAAGGCGTGCGAAGCTCATCAGCCCGCCCCGCAATATCATTAGCGGCATTTTGTGTCCCACGTCCGTCTTTCAACACTATTGTCTGGTCTGCAATTTCGAGAAACGCGGGGTCATGAGTCACAAGAACAATCAATTTCCCCCTCCCTCTCAATGTCAGAAGAATTTCCCGCAAGAGTTGGGTAGCCGATTCATCAAGCGCCGAACTCGGCTCATCTAAGAGAACGATAGGAGTATCTTGATATAGCATTCGCACGATTGCGAGGCGCTGGCGTTGTCCTCCTGAAAAATTAGCACCACCTTCTCTCACCATAGTGTTAAAGCCATTGGGCAGCCGTTCTATCATATCCAGCAAACCTATATCTTTGCATAGTTTGGAAACCCTCAGAATATCCCACTTAGTGGCGCCCAGGCAGACATTTTCCAGGATGCTCCCTGAAAACAAATCGATCTTCTGTGGAACAACCGAGAACGCCGCGCGATAATTCCGAAGCTGAAAATTTTTCGTTTCGCAGCCTTCAAGCGCGAGCGAACCATCGGTAGGTTCAAGCATTCGTTGCAGGAGGTTCAGTAGCGTGCTTTTGCCGCATCCTGAAGGTCCGATAATTGCGTGTATTCGACCGGGTGCCAACTGAAGGGATATTTCGCGCAGGCATGGCTGCCGCCCAGCAAACCCAAACGAGACATTTGATAGACTGATCCCTTCAGTGAGCGGCTTTGTCGGAACCTCGAATCTTCCCTCATCCTTTTCAGTCCCGAGATCGATAATGCTAAACAGCCGTTCGGCTGAAGTGAACATCTGTTCGGATGAAGTCCAAAAGCCGACCAAGCCGACGACCGGACCGGTCATGAAAGCGATAAGTGTATACGAAGACATTAATTCACCAGCGGTGATTTCTGTGTTGAGAATCAACGAGGTTCCCGCCCACAAGAAAGCCACCGTTAGGATGCGCGTAAGGACGTCGCTGGCATTCGTCGCAAAAACTGAAGCCGATAAAGCCGTGAGCATCGCTTTTTGCATTTTAACGAATAGGCGTTCGGCTCGCTCATATATGACATGGTCGAGACCGAGGCGTTTAATCGTTCCAATCGCAATGAGCGTCTCTGTCAGAGAAGCATTGAATGCCGATGAACCCTCAACCGCTTCTTTGTGGTATCCGCGCGAGTAGCGGGCCCCAAGATAAATAAGGCCAATCACAAGGGGCAGCGCACCGAGTGCGTAGAGCGTCAGTCTGGGTGATATCAATAACAGCCCAATCAATCCCATTGGAATGATCAGGAGATTTGCCAGGAATTTAGATAGAGCCTCGCTTAAGTAAGACCTCAGTTTTGCGGCGTCACTTATTCTAGCGGTTAACTCACCTACCCGCAGAGTCTCGATCGTTGTTTGCGGCAGCTTGAGCAAGTGTCGATAGTAACCGAGAATTAGAGCTACATCGATTGCGGTTCCGATCCGAGCCGACAGTCTGGCTTGGGCTATCGTTAGCCCGAATCTAGCCAGCAGAAATAACACCATCGCCAGTGCCGCGACATTTAACATCTGGGAATTCCCCGTCGGAACAACGCGATCAATAATCAATCGCACAAAGATAGATGTGCTGAGCACGACTGCGGTGCAGACGATAGCTCCAAGCAATAATTCAAAGAGGACACCCTTGTGGGGTTTTAGCATTCCGATCAATCGCCGCCAGGTTGGCATGCCAAGCACCTGTGGAACATCCGCACTCAAGTTTGGCGCAACAATGATCATGACGCCCGACCACCGGGCCATTGCATCGGCATGGGTCGTACTAACGAATGCGCCCCTGGCTGGGTCCATCAGTGTTACGGTCTTCCGTCTCTTCCTCCACAAAACCACAAAATGTTCGTTTCCACTGGCGAGACGGACCAACAAGATGCTCGGGGTGGGAAGGGTGGGAAGTGCTTGGACCGGGCACCTGACCGCGCGGGAGCGAAATCCAATATCATTTGCCGCGTCGAGCAGCCCTTGCAGTGAAGTTCCTTTCGTATCCGTCCCTGCAAATATCCTTAGTTTCTCGTTGGCAATCCGACGGCCGTAAAAACGTGCGATAAATCTTAAGCACGCCGGGCCGCAGTCACTGGCTGTTTGTTGTTTAACTGCCTTCATCGGGTTGTGGATCAATCAACCGAATATTGGCGTCAGCCGAAAAGGAGCCACTAAGTTTGCCTGGGGCTCCAGCACTTGAAAATCGATCAGCGTGGCGAAGTATCTTACCAGCTTGGCTACGGCTTGATCGCGTCCGATCGGGGAAAGCGCTCTTTGATAATCATCTCTCGTGCCAGCCATGCGTCGGAATGTTTCGCCAACGGGAAAACGGAAACTTTGCCTGATCTGTTCAGCGGCAATCAGGCGGCCTACCCGGCCATTGCCATCTGAAAACGGGTGGATGTTTTCAAATCTCAAGTGATACGCCGCGATCAAAAGGAGCCATTGCCACGGCTCATGGCATGAAGTTGCAAATAGCTGGGCGTCTATTCTTAACTGCTTTAATTCTTCGCCGAGCATTTCAGCGCGAGCCCCCTTGCGATGGCTGCCGATGACCACCCGAACGCCACTGGTTCTCATTATTCCCGGGGATTTAGCAGGCGGCCGAATACACTGGTGCAGTTCGCACATGTCTCGCGCTGAATAGCCAAAGCAATCACGCGGCCTCTGGGCGAGTTTGATATCAGCAGCGTGCTTTCCTCCGCTAGAAACTGCGTTCATAAGTAGGAGATAGCTGCATTAGCTATCCAATGCGCCCCGATCGCACACCATAATCCGTGACGGAGGGAGAGCATATTTAGCGTTACGCTAGTAAAAAATACTTGGGCAAAGCGAGCCGGGTTTAGGAGTGACGTGTGCATCGATGCGAACGCGAGCGCGGTCAACAATACCACGAGCCAGACTTTGGCGGGAAACCATCGCTTGAGCCCCATAAATAAAATACCGCGAAACGCGCATTCTTCGAGAAAGGCCCCGAAAAACAACACTCCGAGCAGCTCCTCCGGGGTGTTTACATGGGCTCTCGTCATTAATTTTTGATTCCCCAGGCGAATAGCCGTGAGATCAGAACAAAGAAGGGCGGTCACCGCAACCAATGCGATAACGGCCATGAGCATCTCACCGAGAGACTTTGCCAAATCGCCCGGCAGGGGCTTTCGCCAGGGAAGCCAGAATGCCACCGCATTGTAGAACAAATATCCGACCATCGTAATTCCAATGGAACTCGCCAAAACGCGTCCGTAGCCGGCGCTAAAAAACGCAAAACTACACACAAAAATACCGCCCAAGCCTAAGCCCAGATTCTCCTTGAGGTTGGATAGCTTATGCTGCCGGAATTGCCGCCAAAGTCCATACACGCCCAAGACAAGCATAAGGGGAAGGCTCAATCCGAGCACGCATGCTTGGAAAAACAGTATCATAATTGCAGAGGCTAATACGTGAGGGTGGAGTTTTGTGGGGACTCCACCCTCACGAGAGCAACGGGTCTAGCTAATTAGCAATAATCCGGAAGATTCGTGATCATAAACGTCATGGGGTCGAACAGCCAGAGAGTTGTGAATTCTGCTGAGCGGTCATATACTCCTCGTAAGTTACATGGGTAACGGGGGCGTCAATCATCTGCGCAAGTCCATCGGTAATAACATGCACCGTGTTTGGAATAAGACCAGTCGCCCAGTCAAAAATGCCATTGATCGCCGAGGACAAAAATTGACCATACTCGCCAGCATTGAAATGATCCAGTGCCTCATTCAAGAACGTATCATCAATCCAACTTACTAAAGAATCGGACCAATCAGGCGATGGCGCCTGATATTCCGACATCGTGAGTACGCTGTAATCGACATTGATGCTCGACTCCGTAAAGGCGGTGTCGACATAGAAATCGGCCGAATAACTTCCGGCGCCATCGAGTAGGGTCAATTCGTTCAGAACATTGAAGTCAGAAAAAGAGTCATTGGCACCCCAGTCGCTAAAAATGTCAGTACTCCAGCTGTCGTAGAGCAAAGTGTCGCTATAATCCCAGCCAAAGCTATCCCAGCTAAAGCTATCCCAGGCAAAGCTATCCCAGCCGCCTTTAATGCATTCGAGTTCTATGTCAGTTAACCGTTTTTGGTCTAATGTCGTATTTGTTACATTCATCAGAGCGGGGGAGGGGCTTCGCCCCTCCCCCTGCGCCCCCTCCCAGATATATTTCTTAATTTACCCGATCCCCTGCCCAATGCATGGGGTCCACTTCATGGTTTTTGTTGTGGTTTGTTTTTTCCCGTCATTTGACGGAAAGTGGGCCCGTGGGATCGAGGGAACGGTTCATTTCGCCCCAGAGCAGGCGCAATAGTGAGTGCCTCCCTGAAGAAAGGTGAATCGTTGCGGTCATTCCTTTTCTTAACTGGCCAATCGTCCCACTGCTCAGCGTCAGTGTTCGCGCATTTGGCTTTACCAATACTTTGAATTCCGGCGCTTGCCTTGCCGGGTTGGCGTCTTCGGCAATTGTCACAACTTCACCCTGGAGATAGCCCCAAATCATATAGGGATAGGCATCCACCTGGATTCTTGCCGCCTGCCCAATTTGAATAGTTCCAATATCGCGCGAGGGAACCGATGCCTCGAAGATAAGCACATCATCGGGCGACACCTCACCAAGCGTTTGGCCCGCTGCCACGAAGCTGCCAACGCTCAACCCGAGAAATCCCTGCGTCGCCCCTGAAATGGGTGAGGCGATGCGATATTGGTCTCTCTGGATATTAATCTCTGCATACTGTCTTTTAAGATCATCGAGCTGGACTGCCAGAGTCAGTGATTGAGCGCTCCATGTCCCCAATGACCGCTGGATTGTTATCGTTCGCTCGGTTGCCAATTTTTTAAGCGCGTATTCCGCGCTATCTCTATCCTGCATTGGCATCATTCCCTTCTCGTAAAGGGATCGCGCTCTCACCAACCGAGCCGTCGCGTCACTGATCCCGATATCGGCACGCGCCAATTCACTTAAAAGACCAGAATACTCATTGATGCCCACCAGCGTTTTGAACATTGCCGCATATTGTTTCCCGCCCAGCGCTTCCAATTCTTTGCCCGCACTGCTGGTCCGTTCCCTCTCTCCCTCGGGAAAAGCGGAGAAAATTTCGTTTAGCTTTTGATAATCGGCCAGTTCATCCTTGGATCGCTGCAAAGATTGCTGGATTGAAAAAAATCTTTCATTGATCGCTCTCGCATCAATTTCCAGCAGAACCTGCCCTCGCGATACAGATTGGTTGTCTGTCACTTGCAGTTCAGCAATTGCTCCAGAAACCGGCGACTTTATTTGATGGCGCTCTGCCATTGGTCGTGCAATTCCGGGGACACGCGTGCCCAAATCGATTTTCACAAACGGCATCGCCGCTCCGACGATAAGACAGGTAATGAGCAAAATCTTGGATACCGATCGATGACCCGATCCAAACTCCAAAAACATCGAGTCCACGGTATAACGAGGATCGCCAGCCCGGGTTTCTGGATGCGTGTCCATTGTTAGCTTTTCCAGGGGTGCAATGCCAAACGCGCCATTGCGCTATGGCTTCTGGTCTAAAGTGGACACTGAGTCCCGGCGTGTGCCGGCAAGCGGAGCGACTGGGGAAGCCGCGACAGCAGCTGCAGGGGATTCTGGCGGATGGAATCGATTCACGGGGAAATAGAGGTTCGGACGGATCGCGGGTGAAAACACGAGCCCGTCCACCTATAATGCGAAATTTCCAGCCGCAAAGGGCCACGACAGAGAAAATATTTTTGGGGTTCGCTATTTCCGCTATTTGACCGGAGGGGTGTAGTAGTCAGCAGCAGCATGACGGGGTTCACGCGGTCGATAGCTATTATTTTTAGGCTTTAGACACAAAGCTCTAAAGTCCGATACGCACTAGGTTGTCGATAATAAATTAGGTCTTTAGACTGTCGCTGAGAGCTCGTCCAAATCGTAGACTCGGATGTGGGCCTGCCTCATAAACGCCTAATTCCACCCGACAAAGCCGCGAAGGCGCTCGGTGTGGGGTTGCGCGTAAAACGACAGGCGCGTGGACTCTCACAAATGCTCTTTTCAGAATTGTGTGACCTTCACCCGACTCACGTCAGCGTCATCGAACGCGGCATGAAATCGCCGACTTTTTACACACTGGCCAAAATCGCCTTGGTCTACGAAAAGAAGCCGTCGGAATTATTGGCCGAGATCGGCCTATAGTGCCGACCGACGGTCGTGTTCTACACGTCCTCCGCCATTTCTCTCTTTGATTAGTGCGCATAAGTGTCCATTAGTGATGCTCCCAACATGCCTTGTGACCTGATTCTGGCCCTTGACGTCCCCACCCGCGAAGAGGCTGCGCCGATCCTCCGCCATTTACGCGGGCAACTGCGCTGGGTGAAGGTCGGCTTGCAGCTGTTCACCGCCTACGGCCCCAACTATGTCCGCGAGGTCGCCGGCATGGGCTTCAACGTATTTCTCGACCTGAAGCTCCACGACATTCCCAACACCGTCGCCAAGGCCGTCGAGTCGCTCGCCCCGCTGCCGATCCGGATGCTGACCCTCCACACCGCCGGAGGCGGCGAAATGATGCGGGCCGCCCGCGCCGCCCAACAGCAGCACAACCCCGACCTGCTGCTCCTCGGCGTCACCGTCCTCACCTCCATGGACACCGCCGGGCTCGATGAAATCGGCGTGAACTCCGCGTCCGCCGACCAGGTCGCCCGGCTGGGCAGGCTCGCCGCCGACTCCGGCCTGCGCGGCCTCGTCTGCTCGCCGCTGGAAGTGGCCCTGCTCAGACGGCAGCTTCCCGCCGACATGCAGCTCATCACGCCGGGCATCCGTCCGGCCAGCGAGACCGGGACCGACGACCAGAAGCGCGTGATGACCCCGGCCGATGCCGCCAGGGCCGGCTCCTCCTACATCGTGGTCGGCCGTCCCATCCTCCAGGCGTCCGATCCGGCCGCCGCCGCCCGCGCGATCCTCGCGGAACTCGGATCGGAGAAAAAGGCTGAATAACCAGTTTTTCAGTTTTTCCCGCCGTCAGCCCTTCAGCCATTCAGTCCTTCAGCCCTTTCTCCCCATGAGCCGCACCGCCGCCATCCTTCTCGCCGCCGGCAGCAGCCGCCGCATGGACGGCTCGGTGCCGGACAAGATCCTGGCCCCGCTCGGCGGCAAGCCGGTCTTCGCCCACTCGGCCGCGGCCTTCTACCGCAGCGGCGTGATCGACACTTTCATCGTCACTTACCGCGACCAGGCCCAGATGGTCGAGCTCTCCGCCTATGCGCCGACTCCCACCCTGTTTGTTCCCGGCGGCGGCGAACGCCAGGACTCCGTCGCCGCGGCACTCGCCGAGTTGCCCGACGACGTGGGCTATGTCTTCATCCACGACTGCGCCCGTCCGCTGGTGCGCATCGAGCAATTGATCGCCCTGCACAAGATCGTGCGGCGCGAGGACGCCGTTGTGCTCGCCCATCGCGTGACCGATACCATCAAGGAACACAGCGGCGAGGGCCGGCTGCGCACCCTCGTCCGCCGGCATCTCTGGGCCATGGAAACGCCGCAGGTGTTCTCGCGCAAATTGATCTGTCGCGGCTATGCCCGCGTGGCCGAGCGCAAGCTGACCGTCACCGACGATGCCGCGGCGGTCGAACTGCTCAAGCATCCCATCGCCCTGCTCGAGAACACGCATCCCAATCCCAAGCTCACCACGCCCGGCGACTTGCCTTACCTGGAATTCCTGCTGGCACAAACCGGTTCAAAACCACCCTTTCTGTCATTCTGAACGCAGTGAAGAATCCATGCCTCGGTAGCTGCGCCGGTGACGGCGTGGCCAAACGCTCACGCGTTCGGCTACTGGATTCGCTGCGCTCAGAAAGCCGGGTTTCCTCTCAGTTAGCTATCGCAGGTGGCTTTGGATATCGGAGCGAAGTTTCCTGGGTTCTTGGCGCAAATTCTTCAGCCCATCGCGCTCAGGCCACAAAATGAAGCGCCTCCCTGGCACCCACTTCACGGCGGGCATGTCTGTCGTTCTCCTGTTGCTCAATGGATGCGTTGCTCCTGAGAGAAATGTATCGTCTTCCCGGGTCAAGGCACCATCGGGTTACGTTCAGACGAGCCCCAAGGGGACGGCAACGCACCCTGCGACACGACCAGAAGAACAACCATCGACCACTGATGGAGCGCAGGACATCGGCGCGATTCTCGACCGTGTGGTCGCCCAACGCAGCGTGCCGGGCCTTGCTGCCGTGGTCCTTCGTGGCGATCGGATCATCGCACTTGGAGTTGGCGGTGTCAGAAAATCCGGCGCTCCTGAACGGATCACTATCCAGGATCAATTCCTTCTGTGTTCCGGAACCAAGGCGATGACGGCAACCCTTGCCGCTTTGGCTGTCGAAAAACGAATGCTCTCGTGGACCACGACCGTGGGTGAAGTGTTTTTGGCGTCGGGCGCAAAGCTGCATCCCGAATGGGCGTCGGCCACACTCGCCCAACTGCTCAATCATAGGGCAGGCGCGCCCAACGACACCGCCTATCTTTGGAAGATCCTGCGCCTGCACTTCTTTTCGCAGGGCTCGCCCTCTGAGAAACGACGCTTGTTGGTCGGCCATGTCCTTTCTCATCCGCCAGCCTATTCCCCGGGATCTAGATTTCTCTACACCAGCCTCGATTACTTCGTCGTTGCCGCTATGCTTGAGAAGGTCACCGGGCAGTCTTGGGAAGATCTGATCCAGGAAAGGCTTTGGCAGCCGTTGGGAATCACGACAGGGGGATTTGGCACACCGGGCACCCGGAGCAAAGTCGATCAACCATGGGGCCACTGGGGCGGCATCGATTCGGTGTTCTACAGACCCGGGCACCCTGTTGCCCCAGGAAGCTTGTGGGGACAACTGGGCGGCGAGCCATTCTACGCTCCTGCTGGCACGGCGCACATGACAATTACGGATTGGGCCAAGTTCATCGCGCTTCATCTGCGCGGCGATCCGGCCAATCCCAGGCGCAGCGAGGCTTTGCTGAGCTCTGGTTCTTTTGCGACTCTCCATGCCTGCGGACAGATAATCGAAAACGACTCCGGCCTGCCCGCCGCAAGCTCCAGCCTGATCTCCCAGATGCCAGGTAGCCAGACCCAGTCTGGCTACGAGTTCGGTTGGTTCTTTGAGCGGCAGACTTGGGCGAATGGCGGCCGTCCCGGGGATATCGGCCGAGTCCTGCGCAGCTTGGGCGACAGTGGCTGGGTTCACGTTGACGCGTTGTTTGCCCCGGAAATCGATTTCGCTGTCCTCGTAATCTGCAACCAAGGTGGTGTTGACAATCGACCCGCAGCCATGGCCTGCAACGACGCAGCCTCCGAATTGATTAATGAATTTGCCCCCACAATCGGAAAGCGGGCAAAAGAAGATGTCCCGCTCAATTGAATCTCGCACTATCGTGCAGGGAAACGCGACAGCCACAACTCCAACCGTCCACGGGCTGTCGCCTGCTGCCTTTGGCGGATTGTCTTTCGGGTGTTTCCTGTATTTCGTGGTAGTCTCCTGATTTCCTCATGAACCTTCGCATCGGTCACGGCTACGACATCCACCGCACAACGCCCGGCCGCAAACTCGTGCTCGGCGGCGTGACCTTCGACACCGATTTCGGCCTCGAGGGACATTCCGACGCCGACGCGCTGACCCACGCGATTTGCGACGCCCTGCTCGGCGCCGCGGGCCTGCTCGACATCGGCCACCAATTCCCCAACACCGATTCCGCCTACAAGAACGCGGACTCACAAATGCTCCTCCAGCGGGTCGTGACCGCCCTGCGCCAGCGCGGCTGGTCGCCGGTCAATATCGATGCGACCCTGGTCGCGGAAAAACCGAAAATCGCGCCGTATCTCGGCGAAATGAAAACGATCCTCGCCCGCTCCACCAGCCTGCCGGTCGACGCCATCGGCCTCAAGGCCACCACCAACGAAGGGGTGGACGACATCGGCCGCGGGCTCGCCATTGCCGCCCACGCCGTGGTGCTGATCCAAAAACTGTAGGAGCGGCTTTCCACCGCGACCCGGTTCACTGTGAACATTGATACTGTCATCCTGAGCGCAGCGAAGGATCCATCGGCCGCCTTCGTTTGTGGTCTCAGAACGACCCGTCACACCTTTTTGTGCTTCTTGTGCTTTTTGTGGCCATTCATTCCTGGTTGCAAGAAGCGCGAGACGCCGGTTGAGCAGGGCATCCGCGAACAGGTGCTGCACCGCGGCCTCGCCGCCGATCTGTCCGGGCTCGACCCGCATCTGATCACCGGCCTGCCCGAGATTAATGTGGCGTCCGCGTTGTTCGAAGGCCTTGTCAGCGAAGATCCGCAGGACGGCCATCCCGTGCCGGCGGTGGCGGAACGATGGGAAACTTCTCCGGATGGCCTGACCTGGACCTTCCATCTCCGCCCCGACGCCCGCTGGTCCAATGGCGATCCGGTCACGGCGCAGGATTTCGCCGGGTCCATCCAGCGCGTGCTCACCCCGTCGCTCGGGGCCGACAACGCCGCCATGCTGTTCGTCCTCGCCAATGCCGAAGCGTGGCACCGGGGCGATCTCCAGGATTTTTCCCGCGTGGGAGTGCGCGCCCTCGACGCCCACGTCCTCCAGCTCACCCTCGCCCATCCCGCACCGTATCTCCTCACCTTGCTGTCCCATCCCATCTGGTATCCGGTCTATCTGCCGGCGCTTGAGCAGGCCGGCGGCGCGACCTCGCGCGCCGCCAACTGGACCGAACCTGCGACCTTCGTCGGCAACGGGCCGTTCGTGCTCCAGGCCTCGCGGCGCGGCGAGGTGATCATCGTCGACAAGTCCCCGACCTACTGGGACGCCGCCACCGTGCGGCTGAATTCGATCCACTTCCATCCGGCCGAGGACCGCGAGAGCGAGGAGCGCTCGTTCCGCGCCGGTCAGTTGCACCTCACTGAGGCGCTCCCGGTCGGCAAGGTCGAGAGCTACCGCCGGGACCAGACCGGCGTCCTGCACATCAGCCCCTTCCTCGACACCTATTTTTACCGCCTCAACACCACCCGGCCTGGCCTCGACCGGAAACAGGTGCGCCAGGCCTTGTCACTTGCCCTCGACCGCCGGGCCATCACGGAGAAGATCATCCGTGGCGGACAGCAGCCCGCCCGCTCTTTCACCCCACCGGGCATCGCGGGCTATGTCCCGCCGGACGGCCTGCCGGAGGACTTGGTTCAGGCAAAGAAGCTCCTCGCCGAGGCCGGCTATCCTGACGGCAAGGGCCTGCCCCCGCTGGAGATCGTGATCAACAACTCTGGCAATCATCGTGTCATCGCCGAGGTGGTGCAGCAGATGTGGCTCAAACTGGGCGTGCAGGTTCAGATCAACAATATGGAGATGTCTTCCATTTTTGCGAAACGCCGCGCGCTCGACTATTCCATCCTGCGCTCCGAATGGGTCGCCGACTTCGCCGACCCGAAGAGCTTTCTCGATGTCTTTCGCCGTGGTTCGAGCAACAACCACACCGGCTGGAACAGCCCCGCCTATGATGCCCTGCTGCATGAGGCCGATCGCACCACCGATTCCTCCGCCCGCGCTAAATTGATGCAGCAGGCCGAGGCCGTGCTGCTCGACGAGCTGCCCGTCATTCCGCTCTACTATTTCACCACCGTCCGGCTGGTGCATCCCGCCGTGCGCGGCTGGCATCCGCTCCCGCTCGACCGGCATCCCTACAAGCATGCCTGGCTGGAGCCTTGAGCATGATCAGTCACCTCACTCCCGCCCCCGACGGCGGCGCGCCCCGGCCCGGCGGTGTCCCACGTCGAGGTGATCGCCGAGGCG
>Ga0209515_10006357_pt1 | contig 14781 bp, 5 predicted proteins | sample Subgroupgradi54m_FD_187454 | JGI IMG/M metagenome (GOLD analysis project Ga0209515, IMG submission 187454) | Subsurface groundwater microbial communities from S. Glens Falls, New York, USA - GMW60B uncontaminated upgradient, 5.4 m (SPAdes)... ...
TACCCCCCTTTATTTTATCCCCCGGTTTGAGCGTATGCCAATACGATTGTACCCATTTCCCTGCGAATCCCGTGTCCATTCCCGCTTCTCGCCACAATAATCACAATTCCAGGATCCGGGTTTCAGCCGGATTTTCCGGGCCGTTGGAACAAAAGATGGGCAGCGCGGATGAGTCGCTTTTTTACGTCCTTGTTTCTAAGGCTAAGAACCGATTACCTATTTCTTATGACGCCGGTGCGCGTGTACTGGATCTCCTGCTTCCCGCCCTTGAATTCGAACCGCACCTTCCACACGTACACGCCCTGGCCCGCCAACTGCCCGTGCCGGTCCTTCATGTCCCAGTACAAATAGCTCACCAAGCCCTTGGGCACCACGCGCGCCAGGTTCTGCAATTCGCCCTTGCCGCCGAACACCTGCGTCGATGCGTTGACGAAGTTCCCGTAGATGTCGAAGATGGTCACGTGCGCGATGTAGACCGCCGTGGACACCACCTGGATGGTGCTGATGTTGCCCGGCAATTGGATGGGCGTGGTGGTCTCGCGCGTCCCGCTCGGCAAATCGTTGATGTTGGCGACGGTATAAGGCGTGTAAGGGTGGCCGGGCACATAGTCCGCAGGCGGAACCCACAAGACCTGCCAGGTGGCCGAAACCGGGTCGGCGGGAGTGGCATAGCCGGCCTTATCGGGATTGCGCGAGTCTTGCACTGCTACCTGGAAATCGGGATTATTAGGGTCAAGGCCGGCCACGGGCGGGAAGCCGCGTAACATCTGGATGACATGGGTGCGGTCGCTGCCTTCCAAGAGCACGCCGAACTGAGGCGGATTGTTGCCGGGGATGTCCGTGAACTTGCCCGGATCGGCGTTGAGGAATACGCAGTTGTTGGTTTGCGGGCTCTTGCCGGTGGAGTTGTCGACGATGACGGTGTAGACGGTGGGATCGGTGGCGGAGTGCGTGGGATTGTTGGCCGCGACGATGGTGATGGCATGGGCGTAGTCATCGCAGGAGGTGGCGAACTTGAGGATGTCTTTGAAGTCCTGCGAGGCCTTGAGCGGCTCGGAGACGGTGACCACGAGGGTGTCGAGGTTGAAGTTAGGATCGTTGGGCAACAGGGCATTGACGTTGGCGGGCTTCTTCACCACCGACTTCAAGACAGGGCCGATGGAGTCTTCGATCACCGGATGTTGGCCCGCGAAGAGCGCATCGTTGGCGGGCAAGGTTGCATGGGGCGGATTGCTCGCGTTCGCGGAGGTGAGGCCTTGCGGGAACGGAGTCGACGTCAAATCCGCCACCACCACGGTGGAATCGGAGCTCAGGAAGGAGAGCTTGGAGATGGCGACGGTTTTATTGGAGCCGGGGGAACCGTCGTTCCATTGCACGTCCACGCTGGCGGGCAGGCGCGCCAGGGGCCGCGCGAACACGATGTAGACCTTGTCGGCCGCGTTGTCGCCGTTGCTGTCCTTGATATAGGCCTTCTGCGCGGGATCGTAAGCGGCCACCAAATCAAGGCTGGCCGAAGCGGGAGTGCCGTCCACCACCACAGTCGCCGTGGCCGTCACATGGTTGTTGGCCACCGTCGGCAAAATCTTGCCTTCCAGGGTGCCGTTCTGCGGCGTCGCCGCAGATGTTACGAAGTCGAATGGGACCGCCACGGTGAATCGATCCGTATTCGATCCGGTCTCGGTCGCAACTAAGGTTTCCACGTCCCCGTTTGCGGTCGTGACGGTGACGTGCAAGGTGTCGACCACGGCGACGTTCCGGTTGTGCGCGGAAATCTGAATGTAGAAATTCTTGGCATCGCGTTGGGAGACGGAGCTGAATTCGATGGTGCTGGAAGCCGTGGGCGTAAAGTACACGCGCGTGGTCACGGGGTTGCTTACGGGCGCGCGCACTTCCTTGGTCTCGTTGTACACCGAGTCGGTGTAGGTGACCTTGATCTCGTCTGTGGATAGGCATTGCAGGATGTTGTCGTTCACCTTGCCGCCTTCGGCCTTTTTGATGTTGCCGGAAAGGTATTGTCCCGAGGTCGCATCGGTTTCGATGAGCATCACGTTGCTTACCTGATCCTTGCTGCCCAAACAGCTCACCCGCGCGAAAACGGTGTCCTTGCCCGAGGAGATACTTTGATCCTTGAGGGTGATCTTGAGGGTCGAGTCGCCGCGGGAAATGGCCACGCTCGGCCCTCCCGGCCCTTCCAACGTCAGTGTGGCGTCCTGATCCAAGTATGCCACCAGCAAGTTCGCCGTGGCTTTGGAAGCAGGATTGCCGGCCTTGTCATGGGAAGTGACCGTGGCGATTACCCGGCCGAGGATGTAAGTCTCGGAAATGCCGTTGCCGGGCGTTACCAGCGGGCCGTCCTTGAGGGAAATGGTGCCTTTCCATTCGCCGATATTGCTGCTGTGCGAGGCCAAGGCCAGCTTGACGGTTTCCGTGTCCGGCCCGGCATTGCGCTGGTTTACGATAGTGAGCAGGACGGGAATGGTGTCGCTTACGCCGATGAACCAATCGTCATGGTAATCGACATACAACGCGCCTTCCGCCGGGCTGTAATAGATTCCCGCCGGCAGCACGTTGCCATTCTTGTCGGTGAATTGCAGCAGCGGATCGATTTCCGGGGCGACGCCGTAGCCGGCATTGGCCACCGCGGGCGGCTCCGCGTCCATCGGATCGTTGTAGGTTGCTTTGATCAAGTCTTCGACGGTCAGCTGCAGCTTTTTATCACCAGGTGAACTGGATGGATTGATGTCTACATTGATGGCCGCGATGTATTTGCCCGGCGTAGCGGGATTCACCGACAGAATCAGGATCTCCGTGTCTCTGTTCCGCCCCGATCCAAGCTTGGGCGTGGTCTCCAGGGTTACGGTAGGAATCATCCCCGGAGGCAAAACCTCGTCGACGACTACGAGATAGATTTTAGTCTCGGTGCCGAGGTACTGATAGGTGGTGTCTGAGCCATCGGGTTTTGTGCTGAAATAGGCGAAGGCTTGCTTGGGCGCAGGACGCACCGGAACTTTGGCGACTGCAGCATCATTGACATCCTTGGGATTGATCCAGCTAACCGTCAAAGTATCATAGACGGCTGCCTCGGTCTTACCATTGCCAGGCGCGCCGGTGTTCGCGATGGAAAAATTGCGCGTGCCGGAGAAGATGAAGTTCGAGCCCGTGCCGAAGGGATCAGTCAGGACAAAGTTCTCGGCGTCCTTTGCGTCCAGTGTGGAGGCTATCGTGGTAACATGCTCGAGGCCGGCCTGCGTAGTGGTGAGGCGGAGCGTGTAGGAGCTGTTGAGCTCGGTCAAATAGCCGCCCGTCAGTGGATTGCCGTTCCGATCCAGAATTGCCAGAGTCGAAGGGGTGAACGCCTTGGTATAGGCCTCAGTCATGATGCCACTTTGCAACCACCCCGGCTTGTAGGCGATGGCCTTTATGGTGGCATTGCCGATAATCTGGACGGGATTGGCCGGATTATAAAGTATGCCGGTGGAATCAGGGGTTTTGCCGTTCAAGGTATAGTAGATGGTAGCGCCCGCTGTAATCGTGGACAGTTGAATCGAAAGCTGGGAAAGGAAGGTTGTGGAGCCGGGCACGGCTACCGGGGTCGAAACCGTAGAGTAGTAGAAATGGGCGTAAGAGGCATAGAGAATGGCATCATAAACGACCTGGGACGCGGCCTTGGCATCCTTCAGGAATTGGGGCTGGAAGGAAAGCGCCACGCCGCGGCGCTGCAGATCCTGAAACGCGACGATGGTCTGCAATTCCGCAGGCCCGGCGATGGTATCCTTCCCATCGAAGGCGCGTTGGAACCCCAGGAAGTTGAGCTTGTCGAAATAGGACGGAACTATCGTGTATTTATCGGCATCTTCCTGGCAACGGTAATCTCCCGCTGCATCGGTTCCGAATGGCTTGAAGTCCAATCGACGGACGTTCAGGTTGTTTACGGTGTTGCGGATGACACCCGGCGCGGGCAAGGTATCGGCGTTGCCGTTCAAGTCAATCCATAAATTGGTATTGGGTCCACGATATTGTGTGGCATCCCCCATTGGAGCGGGGACATTGTCCACGTTGGTGAAACCGAACACTTTTTCTGCGAATTGTGAAGCGTCGTCGCCGATTGAGACCACGCCGATAGCTTGATCGGCGGCCCGGTTGAGCACGTCTCCGATGTAAGGCCCGCTGGTGGTGAACCAGCCTGCGTTGGCGTGCACAATGACATGGGGAAGCTTTCCGCCCGGGAAAGCGTTCTGGACATCCGACCATTGCGTCTCTTCCGCCTTCAAAACTCTCACGTTCGGAATTCCCGTGATGGATTTGACGATGAAATCTTTGGAAAGCGGCCCTACAGGTATAGTCCCCGGGGCGCACCAACTCCAACCAGTTGCAGTACTGTTATAAAGAATGAGGATACGGACCGAATCTTCATAGGACTTTGTGACTCGAATAGTGGGTTGGGCCTCAGTCCCCTGTGGGTGCAGCGCACATAACAAGGCGAGGGTGAAAGTAGTGTTTTTCAAATTATCCAAGTATCGCATTGAACCCCCGGGCGCAAGCCCATGTATCCGGTACCTTTCATCGCCACAATAATCACAATTCTAGGCCCCGGGCCTCAGGACGATTTTCCGGGCCATGTCGCCTCGTGGGCCCGAAAAGTGGATCCAGTAGGCGCCGGTCCTTGGGGCGGCACCACTATTCTCCCTGCCATCCCAAACCACTTCCCCTTGGCGCTCGGCGAGTTCGCGGATCAGGGTTCCCTTGGCGTCGATGATCCTGATCCGTGTGAAGCCTGGGTCGGGCAAGGTGTACAAGATATCGGTCCCGGCGATGCGGAAGCGCAAGGTGTGCTCCGCCCCGCTTCCCGGTCGTCGAGAGTTAAGGCGGGTGGAACCGGCCGGCATTACCGTGAATGCGTAGTTTCCGGCACCGACCTCCCAGACGATGAAATCCGCGTTTTGCTCCCGATAGGCTATGCCGGGAACCGCTTGGCCCGGACCCTCGTTCTGCCAGAGGAGTGCCTGGCCTTCCAGGATATCCACCTTGCCCAAGTTCAGGGTAGGCAAGTGCAGAACGGCCCGGCTATTGGCGGGCACGGACAAATCGAGAGTGAACCGCTTCGTCTCCTTATCGAAGGACCAAGCCACGGAAACCGGTCCGCGCGCGGTCTGGACCGTCGCCGAAGCGTGGTCCGACATCGGGAGGATACCGGCCGCCTCCGGCTTGATCTGGATCTCCTCGAACCCGGGCCGCAAGGGCGAAATCCCAGCCACCGAGCGGTAGAACCAATCGAGAACATGCCCATAGGCCAAGTGGAATTGGGACATTCCGCTGCTCATGGTCTCGGATAAAGTGGTATATCCCAACGCCTGGAGTTGGTATGCGTAGCTGGGATCCTCGGTGGCGGAGGCCATGCGCGCGGCGATGTCCGCCCGGCCGGCCTGGGTCAAGGCCTTGTAGACCACGGAATGCCCGACCTCCCCTGAATTCGTGCGGTAGTTGCGGGCCACTAAGTTGTCGATTAGCGCCTGCGTTACCTCGGCCCTGTGGGAGTCTTCGACCAATCCGAGCTCCAGGGCCAGGGCGTTGGATGTCTGGTTCCCGGCCATGCGGTACTGGTGGGATGCCGGATCGTAAAAGGCCTGGTTGTAGGCCTGGCGGATGGAAGCAGCGCGGCGTTGGAAGTCCTGGGCGCCGGTGGAATCCCCCATCATCAATGACATCTCTCCCAGCAATTGCGCGTAGAGGTAGTAATAGGAGGACGTGACCAGATTGAGGGGCGAAAGGGAGGAGTTCCCGGTCCCGGTCCAATCGCCCAGGCCGTAATCCGCCAGGAACAGGTTGCCGCTGGCTTTGGCGGACACGTAGTTGAAATATTCCTTCATGCGGGGAAAATTTTCCCTGATCATCTGATCGTCCCCATACCATTGGTACAAGTACCAGGGGATGAGGATATATGCGCCGCCCCAGAGAGGCTCATCCCGGTAGCCGCCGCTGAATACGGTATATTCAGGCACGATATCAGGAACCATTCCGTTGGGAAGCTGGGCTTCCCGCATGTCCTGGACCAATTTTCGGTACAGGGAGCGGGCGTCGTAATCGTACATGATGGCGCTGGACATCAATTGGGCTTCCCCCAGCCAGCCCAGCTTTTCCCGGTGCGGACAGTCCGTCAGGATGCTCACTAGGTTGCCTTCGATGCTGGGCTCGATCATGCCATAGATCCGGTTCCACAGGGGATTCGCGCATTGGAACTCCCCGGTCTTCACCGCCGCCGTGGTGGCTTGGCCGTTGATCACGGATAGATAAGGCATGCCCGCTATCCCGGACTCGGTGCTGATGCCGCCGATCTGGATATAGCGGAACCCGCGATAGCAAAAGCGCGGATGCCAGGTCTCGTCGCCTCCGCCCTTCAAGGTATAGCGGAAGTAGGACGGGCCATAGAGTTGCTTCACCGTCCCATCGGGGTTGAGGCTTTCCCCGTCCACCATGGAAACGATCTGGCCCGCGGTCCCCCGCACCGTGATCTCCGGCCAGCCCGCAAAGTTCTGGCCGAAGTCGAAGACATGGATTCCAGGAGCAGGCTGGGTGACCTTGACCGCGGGAAACGTTTTGCGGATGCGGATGGGTTCTTGGGCTTGCGAGACCAAGGTTCCTCCCGGCCCGGTCGTTTCGGTGGCGAAGGCCCAAGCGCCGTCGTCGAAGCCCGGGCTATCCCAGCCAAGCGGTTCCAGGCGGGCGTCATAGTCTTCTCCCGAGTAGATTTCCGAGAAGGTGACGGGACCCTTTGCAGCCTTCCAGAATCGATCGCTGACGACCTTTTCCTGGCTGCCGTCCGCGTATTCCAGATGCACCTCCAGGATCAGCTTCTTAGTGCCGAAAGTCCCGGTGAATTTGGCGTATCGGCCGCCTCCGGTGACATTGTACATGCCGTTGCCCAATAAAACGCCCAAGACATTGTTTCCCGCAGCGAGGAGGGAGGTGATATCGTAGGTCACGTATTGGGCACTCTTGGAATACATTGTCCATCCCGGTTCCAGGACATCTTCGCCCACCTTGCGCCCGTTGATGCGCAACTCGTGGAACCCCAGACCGCAGACGTAGGCGCGGGCGCGGGCGAGGGGTTTGTCCAATCGGAACTCTTTCCGGAACAGGGGGAAAGTCTCGGCGTTGTTGAAGCTAATCCACTTGGCGGTCCAATCCTGCGGGCTCAGCATGGCCGTTTCGAAGGCCGCCGGAGCGCTGTATCCGGATGCCTCCCCCTGCTGGTTCCATACCCGGACCTTCCAAAAATATCGAGCGTTGGAAGTCAGAGGCTTGGCGGCAAAGCACGCCCGGAGCGGGAAGGCCGGCGGAGATGCCAGGATATTGCCCCCCGAGCCCGCGGCCGCCACCAAAGTGGGGGATGCTTGCGAGGGGAGCCCATAGCTCACTCCGAATTGGACCGCAGAGGAGACGGGACCGGAGTCCCACATGTCCCCGATATTCCGGATAAGGTTCTTGCGACTGGATGCGACTAGGATTTGGTAAGCCGCCTGTCTTTCTCCGCGCACCCCGCTGCACAGGATCCACGCAAAATGGGGGTGGCGCGCATCAATGCCGAGCGGATTGCTGTTGTCGAGCACTTTAAGTTCCCGGGGCGCCTCCGGGACGGGCTCGATGACTGGAACGACGCCCAGGTGATGCGGTTGTGGGGCGGGGCCGTTGGCAATCAGCAGAGCCAGGACGAGGCTGGCGATGGATACATCGAAGTTCATTCAATTTCCCCTTTTCGGCCATCTGGTTCCCCAGGCCAACCAATCGAGAACGGGACTGCGATATCAGTTCGGGCTCAAGGTGAGGACATAGCCATCCGTCGCAGTTGCCCAGTCGAGGGTCACCGTCATGGTTCCGCAGGCTATGGGAACCTGCTTGCTCGAAACGACGATGGGGGCGGCCAGCGCCCCGTTGCCCGCCGGCATCTTCTCCACGACCACCTTGGCTGATCCGCCGTCTTGCAACCAGGCAGGGACGTTCCTGAAGATGACGTTGACCGATCCCGCTACGCCCCCGCGGTTGCCAATCACGATGATGGATTTGCGCGCGGCCGCGTCCTGATAGCCCACAGCGTCCATCTCCGATCCGGGGGTGGCGTGGATGCGGAGGCCGGTCTGGTCCGCGTAGCGCTTGTAGATCCAGTACTGGCTGTTCGGTTGCCAGCCGGGCGCCACGAGACCCGCCATGTTCGAGAAGAACTCCGCCCCGCCGGCCCAGTTGGAGCGCATGCCTTGGATGCCGGCCCTATCGAACCGAGCGATATACCAAGCCGAATGTCCTGGGGTCTGCTCGTCGTCCGAGCCGTATTCGTTGACGTCGAAACCCTTGACGCCATTAATCCCACGGATGGAGATGGCCCTTTTCACGATGGCCAGGTTGGCGACGGGATCACGGCCGCCCGCGGCCTCGTGCCAGGTGTAATAGTCAGGCAATACGTTGTTGGCTTTGGCATAATCGAGGAAGGACTCGTCCCACCCAGAGCCCGGGCCATAGGCGAGGTTCGGCCCCTCGATGACGGCGGCGGGGATCGCGGCGCGGATCTGCTGGTAGGCGTGCTTCCATGTCTCCAGCCACTGGACTAGGGTGCCCTTCCAGAAGAGGAAGTAATCGGGCTCGTTCCACAGGTCCCAACGCACGTTCGGACCGGTCATCCCGTTGGCTTTCACGGTGTCGATGAGCTGGCTCATGAAGGCCGTGAACTCCGTCCAGTCGCCGCCGTTGCCGGGAATAGTGCAGTAACCGTAGCCTTCGCTGACTTGCAGGACCAGGGACGCATTCAATGCCTTCGCCCTTGAGAAGTAGGCCTTAACCACGTTGAAGTTGCTCTTCCAATACTGGGCACCGCAGCCAAACACGACGCCCCGGCCTGCACGAAATCCCTTTACCTTGATGTCCCGCAGCAGCGCGTCGGGAGGTTGGGCGCCGTCCTGGGAGATGCCGTAGAGCAAGCCGGATGCGAGGTAGGTGGGCGCGCCCTCGGTCAAGGCCATGTCGAAGGTAACCGCGTCCTTGGCCGACGGGGGCGAAGTCGGGGTGTAGCACGATGCGGCCTGGAGGGTGATATCCTGCACCGAATCGGTGGAAGCGAGAGCAAAGGTTTGTGGCTGATATCCGCTTGCCGAGACTTTCAGCGTGTCCTCGAAGGCGGCCTCTTTCGCCAGGATGCCGCCTGCGGGACCGGCGTATTCGAGGCCGGAAGCGGCCCTGCCGCCGCCGGCCGGCGGTAAGCAAGGGAGGACCTTCACTTGGTTTCCGAGGGTTGCTTTGATGATCAGCAAGTTGCCCGCAAGACCCTTGCCTGCCAGGTTCAAGCGATAGCTTCCCGCCGAAGCCTGATCCAAGGACCATTTTTCAAGGAGGTTGCCCTTGACATCGAAGAGCTCGATCCGGATGGGAGCGGCTTCGTCCAACGCGAACTCCAGCGTCCCGCGGTCGATCCGCGCTCGGCCGGAAGACGGAGCGGCAAATGGCCGGGCGGCGTTGCTGGGCGAACCCAGGGAGTACATACCGTCGGCTCCGGTCGTATCCGTTAGTTTCACGTTCAGCAATTCCACGATCGCATTCGCGACGGGTTTGCCGGCGACGTCGGTCACCTTGCCGCGGACATGAATGGACCAGGCGTTCACCGAAAGTACCAGTGAAAAAAGGGTACCCATTGAGATGGGAATGCGCATAGCTGCTGTTCCTTTCGCTAACTCAGAAAAGTTCGATGGAGTCCAGGACGGCCTGGAAGTCCTTCTCCTGGGCGGAAAATTCCGACGCGATATCCGCGCAGGTGAAGGCCAGGTCATAGGCGTGGCCGCCGTGCGTGTGCATGGCGACAAGCGTCTTCGTGGTAACGGTGTCGCCGTCGCTAATCGCGGTGTACTGGACCTCGGCCATTTTTTGCTCTTTCACCATGAATACACCCTCCGAGTCGATCCGGGCTCCGGGAGAACCGGTCTCGATCTGCGTTTTCAGATCCTCCAGGATGGCGCCGTAGTCGGCGCTGCCTGAGTGGGGAGCGACGCTGACGCGCACCGTAGGCAAATATCCTTCCGTACCTTTCCGGTAGAGCAGGGCCTTGGTGACCGCGGCCAGATCCGCGGGGAATCCCGAGGGTAACTTGTCGGTTACCATCCAGTCTTCCGGCGCGGTGATGCGCACGCCGATTTCCGGATTCTCGTACGTGCGCCCGCGGATAGAGGGGCCAGAGTTCTCCGGGTTAACGAATTCGCAAGCCAAGAGCAAAAGCGGTAACGCTAGCAGCACCCATCGGCTATAAAAGGTCGTTCGGCGCATGCTCACCTCGCCTTGCGCGCTGGGGCGCGGGAAACGCCGGCCCGCAAGCCGCTCTTGAACAGCTTGGAGGCGGCGGGTTTCACGATATTGCCCTTGACGATGGAAACCACTTCAGTCGTCCGGAAAAGGTAGCGGCCGGCCGCCACCTGGAATTCCGCGGTGCTATCCTTATAGCCGACCGCGGCCACGCCCGGCGAATTCCTGGCCGCCCTATCCCCTTCCAAGACCTGGTCCAGGGATCGGGCTGGGATAAGCACTCTGGCCGAGGTATTTGCCGGAATCGTCACCGCCAAGGTCATGCCGCCGGACGCCAGCTTCCAATCGGAGACTATGGTTCCATGGATACTATGGTAAGTGGCCTTAGCGGAGGTGAGGTTCCCTCCCGGTTGCGGGCGGATGACCACCTTCTTGAAGCCCGGGGCATCCATGTCGATGCCGGCGACGTTCCGGTACAACCAATCTCCGACGGCCCCGAAGGCGTAATGGTTGAATGAGTTCATGGCCGGATTCTGGAACCCCTTCTCCGGCGTCCAGCCATCCCACCGCTCCCAAATGGTGGTGGCGCCGTTCTTAATCGGGAACAGCCAGGATGGCAAGGTCTCGTTGAGGAGCAGGGTATAGCCCAAATCCTTGCGCCCCATTTGGCTCAAGACGGGCAGAATGTAACGTGCACCATGGAATCCTGTGGTCATGCCCTTCTTGAGCGCGATGGATTTCTCCAGTTGGGTCAAGGCCGGCCCGCGCTTCTCCGCGGGAAGCAAATCAAAGGCAAGGGCCAGGACATAGGCGGTTTGCGTATTGCCCATGATCACGCCGTCGGCGGCCACGAAGGTCCGGTTGAAGGCATCCCGGATCGCCAGGAACAGGGAATCGTATTTGCCAGCTTCGTTCATGCGGCCCAAAACCCGGGCGCTTTTCGCCAACAGGTTCGTGCTGTAGGCGAAATAGGCGGTGGAGAAGACAGACTTGTCGGTGGGTTCGAATTCCAACCAATCCCCCCAATCCGTCCCGGCCTTCGGGTGCCGGATCAATCCTTCGCTATTGTCACGCCACCATTCCACTTGGCGCACCATCCCAGGAAAGCTCCGTGCCAGGACCGCGGTATCCCCGTAAATCTGGAACAGGGTCCAGGGCACGACCAAGCCGGCATCGGCCCATCCCGGCCCTCCGGCCTCGTACTCCCCTGACTGAAACCTGGGCACGTATGCCGGGATGCCGCCGCTTGGGAACTGGGCGTCCCAGACATCCCCCAGCCATTTCGAGTAGAAGGCCATCACGTCTTGGTTGTACGCGGCCGTGCTCGAGAACACCTGGGCATCGCCGGTCCATCCCATCCTCTCGCCCCTTTGCGGGCAGTCGGTGGGTATCTCGAAGAAATTGGATCTCTGGGTCCAAACGATATTGGATTGGAGCTTGTTGATGAGGGGATTGGAGCACGAAAAGGTTCCCACCTGCGTATTGTCACTTTTGGCGGCGATGCCGATAACCGCCTCCGAGCCGGGAGCGCCGGGCAAACCGGTCATCTCTACGTAGCGATAGCCCCGGTAGGTAAAGCGCGGCTCCCAGGTCTCGGTCCCTGTTCCCTTGAGGATGTATATATCCGTGCAATTGGCCCTGGGCAGGTTCGCGGTATACAGGGTGCCGTCCGGGTTCAAGGCCTCTCCGAAGCGGAGGGTAATCACGGTCCCAGCGGGACCGGAAACCTGGATGCGGGCCCAGCCGGAGAACTCCTGCCCCATGTCGAAAATCCAAGTCTTCGGTACCGGCTGGGTCACCTTGACGGGGTGCATGGTATCAAAGGTGCGCACAGGCTCGCCGGGATGCGCCGAATAATTGGGGAAGGTCTCGTTCGAGACCACGGCGGTTTCCCACCCGGCATCCGCGAAGCCCGGTCGATCCCAACCCGGCATTTCCTTGCGCGCATCGTATAACTCACCATCCTGAATCGGCACGCTGACAATGGGTCCGTCGCTGGCCTTCCAGCTTCCATCGGTGGCAATGGTTTCCCGGCTTCCATCCTCATACTGGATTTCTAATTGCGCCCTCAGCCGGGGAGACCGGCCCTCGGGCTCTGGAAACCAGGCTACCCGGGCCGACCACCATCCGGGCGCCACGATGGCCCCGAGGGCATTAGCGCCGTTCACGATCAGGTTCTTCACGTCATAGGTGCGGTAATAAACCCGCTGGCTGTACTCGCTCAACCCGGCAGCGAAGTAATCCTTGCCGACCCGTTGACCGTTGAGGCTGAGCTCGAAAAGGCCCAAGGCCATGGCATGGATCCGGGCGGAACGTATCGGTTTTCGCACCGAGAATTCCCGCCGCAGGTGCGGTACCTCCACCTTGGGATTGCTGTGGCCGATCCAAGCGGCCTGCCAATCCCAGCGGTTCAGCAGGCCCATGGTCCAGGAACCCATAGCGCTCCAGGCAGTCGCTTTCTTATCCTGATCCCAGGCCCTCACCTTCCAAAAGCATTCTTGGCTGGAGGCCAAAGTCGATCCGTGGTATTGGATTTGGGCGGTCTGATCCAAAGCCACCTGCCCGGAATTCCATAGGTCGCCTTGATCGGCTGCGAGCTTTTCGGAGGTACTGGCCACCAGGATCTGGTAGCCTGTTTGCGCCGCCCCCCTGGCCGTATCGTCCAGCTCCCAGCTAAGCTGCGGCGTTGGATTGTCGATCCCCAGGGGATTGATCCGATAATCACAGCGTAAGTAAATCGGCGCCGCAGCATTGCTGAGCGCCCACATAAGAGACAATACGGAAAGAATGAATGCTGGCTTCGGTATCATGGACCCCCCCTTTTGGTTATTCATCGACGAGGGTAAAAGAGTTCCTATCGCGACTTGGAAAGTCGCGCACCCCCCTCGTATTTCCGGTTTTCACCTGGCCGGATCTCCCGCCGACCCAGGGATATTAGCGCTCTGGCTCCAACCGCTCCATGCGGGAGGAGGCTTTCTGATTCTCGTAGCTCAGTTTAATCCACGCGGCCGTAGGCGCGCGCGCAAAGAACCTTACCTCGTCCAATGCTCCCTGGAGATCCACTGCACTTTGACCCGAAATATCCACCCAATCGGGAAATCTTTTTCCGAAACTGAATCCCTTAGCATAATCGATGTGGAAGAACGAGATGGTATCCTTGTCCATCTGAGTCCCATTGATATACGTGGTTAAAATCCGCGAGGCCGAATCATAGACCGTGGCGACGTGAACCCAATCCTTAAGGAAAGGAGACAGCGAAAAGATGTTCTGTCTTTCCTGGGCCTGAACTATTCCTGTTGCCCAAATCCCGAATTGTGACAGGGAATCCGGACGAACCAGGAAATGGAAACCATTCGATGCGGTGTCCGCCCCCACATTCATGACCCACATACGGCCGGTATCGAGCTTGGTTTTCATCCAAAAGGCGGCTCCGAAGTCGCCGTCGCCGCCGGGTGGGTGGGAGAAGTTTCCTGAAACATAACCGCCATCGAAGCCCTGCCCTCGGCCAACCACGCCTTCACTTCCATCATTCGGAGGCATACTTGCACCGGTGCCGTGATTGCCCTGGGCTGTGGCGTCCATGAATCCATCGGGGTTGTTTCCACCCGCCCCCTCCAGATGCCAAACCCCAAAGAAATCCTGCGTATCGAACACTTCTTTTCCGGATGAGGCGTCGGCGGCCTGTGGTTTCCCCCAATACACGCGAAGGAATTGGGATTCGCTGCCTCCCGATATCGTGTCCATGCGCACCCAGATTTCCGCTTGGTGGTTGGCCGCGTCCCAACGCTCAATCTCGAAAGGCAGGCCGCGTAAGCCATCCGCTCCGGCGAAGCGGATATCCCGCCCATCCGCTTGGGCTTGAGAGAAGTCGAAATTCGTCCCATCGAGCCGGACCAGAAGGGGGAAATTCGCGACGTCCTCGGCGACCCCCGCCCCAGCGGCGGAGGTGTTCAGGATCACCTTGGCCGAATGCGCCCATCCCGCATATGCATCAAGACGTGAGGTGTCACCGGGGCTTACCGCGACTTGGGTAACCGCCAAGTTACGGGAATTCGCGCCTCCGGGGCCCACGTAGAGCACTCGGGGATAGATGCCTTCAGGAACCGGAGAGAGGGTGACCCAGCCGGTGCGCATGTCTTCAGCGGCGAGCACATGAAAAACGCGCGTTCCCGGCAGATAAAGATGCCCGCCCGCGGCGAACGAGGAATCGGCAAGCGAAATCAACAATGCGCCAGGAGGATTCATAACCTTCCGCGGCAACCTTATCGCACCGTCGCGCTCTTGGTAAACCACGCCTTGGATCAATGCTTGCAGATTCTTCTCGGTGTTCCAGGCAAAGACATTGTATGTCCCAGCAGCCAGCTTGGCGAAAAAGTAGGCTCCATTCGCATCCGTAGATACTTGATAAGCGGCAGTATCGCCTGAAGTTTGATCGCTGTCGGCGGGAATGAGCTGAACCAATTGGAACGCCGCCGGCCCGGACTTGGGTTCCAAAATGCCGGCGAT
>Ga0209515_10006358_pt1 | contig 14779 bp, 17 predicted proteins | sample Subgroupgradi54m_FD_187454 | JGI IMG/M metagenome (GOLD analysis project Ga0209515, IMG submission 187454) | Subsurface groundwater microbial communities from S. Glens Falls, New York, USA - GMW60B uncontaminated upgradient, 5.4 m (SPAdes)... ...
AAGCCACACTATTCATGAGGCATTTTTATGGCAAGCATCAGCCCTTCCAACGTTCGAACCATCGAAATCGCCATGCCTTGCCACCTCGGTTTTCACCTTAGAGTCGTCGGAAGATTCGTCACGTTCGTTCGCCAATTTCATTCCACCATTTGGGTTAAAAAAGGGAAGCTTGCAGCAGACGGAAAAAATATTCTGGGCCTGCTCCTTTTGGCCGCTGCTTTTAACTCAAAACTGACATTTGAAGTTGCGGGCGACGACGCTGAAAAGACGATTCAGGGGATCAAAACCTTCTTTCGGGCGGAACGCTAACTTCTGAACATATTCCTGCCGATAATTTCTTAAACATTCGATGAGCGCAGCCAATTTATTTGCCAGTATGCTATTTGGATCAATCGGCATAGGCGTTTTCATTTATGGAAAGAAACAGGCGAGCGCCAAGCCCATGGTTATCGGCATTCTCTTAATGGTTTACCCGTATTTTATTTCTAATGCGATCGCGCTCTTTGCGATCGGAATTCTGCTCATCGCAAGTTTGTGGATTATTTAACCCTCGGAGACTTATGAACCCTTCAATCGGTACTTGCGTAAAATCCGGACTTCGAACCGCCAATCAAAGCATTCCCGCGATCGCGATTTCCATGGCGGCCTGGATTGTAGCGGTTGCGCTTTCAATAGTCCTTTTGTTCGCGGCAGCCGCGCCATTCGGCGCTGTTAAAAAATTGGCACAGGACCGTGCACGAAATCAAAAACCGCCCGTAACTTCCCAGCTCAACCCGCCGCCTTCGGTCATTCAGCCGCAAACAACGCCGCGCCCGGTAAGTCCCGAAGAAAAAGCTGTGCGGGGCTGGATCGTCAAGCCCGGCACTATTTTTTCTCTGAGTCTGATTATCATTCTTTGGATCTCCATGGTTTTGTGGTTAAGGGGCGGTCAAATCGGTTATCTCAGCCGGAAAATCAGAGACAATCGCGCGAGCGCCGGTGATTTTTTCAGCTGGGGCGTAAAATCATTCATTCCCTTGCTCGGCGCTCGCATCATATCGCTTGCCGTCGTGCTGGCGCCTATTTTGCTTTATACTTTGCTCGCTTTTTTAGCTTCCAAGATCTTTCCAAAAGTTGTCGCCGGCCTTTTTATTTTTTTAGGTTTTATCGCGTTGGTTTACGCCATTATTTGGGTCGCGCTCAAATTGGTTTTTTATGCGATTTCAATTGCATCAGACCGCAAAGGCCCGCTGCAAGCGTTGACCTTTAATCTCGCGCTGACCTGCGGACGCATGCTCCATATCCTGTGTTTGCTCCTGGTTTTTTCGCTGTTTCATTTCGGACTCAGTCTTGGAAACGGCTTTTTTGGTTTTGCCGCTAAGCTGGCGGGACACGGAGCGTTTATGGTCCGGATCGTGGGATTTGTTGTGTCGTCAATCGCAGGAGTTTATCTGGATTATTTCAAGACCGCCGCTTGCATTACGTACTACGACGCCGCGAAAAATTCGGTCTCATAATTCTAGAAAATACTTACGGCTTTAAAGTCATTTATTGTATAATTGTGCCTTCATATGAAAAAAATTATCCTGATTGTAGCAGTCGTTGCTTTCCTCGGCCTGATGGCCTTTTGGCAGTACTTCCTAAAAGGGTACCTGCTGCTTCCTTCCGTTGACCGGTTCGTAAATTCTTTTTACGAGCAGTACAATAAGAATGATTTCAAATATATGTACGACATCTTAAGCCACCAGAAAATCCGCAACAAAATGGACTCATTTCAATTTGAAGGCAAGATGCTCGAGACTCAAAAACAGTTGGGTGCGGTTGAGTCAAAAAAAAGAATTCTGTGGAAGCGTCAGCACACCAAGGGCGTCACGTTCTTTTTAGTAGAATATAAAGTGAAGCGGGCCAAAATCTCCTCTGTAGACAAGTTTATCTTGATTAAGCAAAAGAACGACTGGTTCGTCTACGATTACGTGGTACGCGCATCGTAAGCTTCATAAAATAATTAATTAAGTGGTTCGGCCGTTGTCTGCATTTGAAATTTCAGGTCCTAAATGGTAGCGTTTATGGAACAGGAGCTAATCGGCCATGAAAAAATTAATCGGAGTTGTTTGCTTGGGTTTATTGCTTTCTCTGTTTGTGTTTGTCGCGCATGAACTTTCGGCCAGTACCGATCCAAACCCGAAAGACAAAACCTATCCTTCCGTCGACGATCAAATGACTGATTCCATGGCTACATCGGATTTAAATGCCATAGGCGATGCAGGCATGTCCATGAGGGCCGGGATGCCGACTTTTTCCAGCGGAGATTCCCTAGAGGATCAGCAGATGATGAAGCTGCAGCAAGAGCTGACTGAGGAAGCCGAACAAACTGATGAAGAAGTAAAAACCAGCCAAGAAATCCTCTAAACTGCGGAGCATGAAGCCCCGGCATTTCGCGCTTTGCTTGATTGGCCTGCTCCTGATTGATCATTATTTCGCCCAGTTTTTGGCCGCGCTTTTCATCGGCCACTATTCCTTTCCCGATGCGCTTCAAGACGCCTACCGGTTTTTCTCCGTTCAAGGCTATTTATTTTTTACCGGCTTTCGTTTGATTCCGTATTCGGTTCTCATCTCAGCACTTATTATTCTCAACAAATCCAACCGGAAAAATTGGATTGAACCGACTTTTTGGGGCGGATTCGCAGGAATCTTAGCGTTCATGATTTGGGCCATGTCAGAAGTGTTCAGGCCTCTTTATACGAACGTGCATATGTCTTCGACATCGGCCGTTGCGTTTATATTCATTCCGCTCTACAGTTTGGCTGCCGCCGCGGCCGGTATGTTGATTGCCAACGGCCTCTACGGGGCCGCCAAGCAACTCCGGAAAGTCTACCGGGACTTAGGCTAAGCTCTTCCGTTTACGATCTCGGCGATTTTGTGTAAAATACCCTCACAGGAGAAACCCATGAAAAAGACCCTTTTGTTCTTAGCTGTTTTCCTTTGCGCAAACTATTCTGTCTTCGCCGGTGGGGAACATATGGCGAAACCCTATGTTGGTACGCCGGAATTTGAACGGCTCAAGACGCTCGCCGGTTCTTGGAAGGGCAAACATATTGAAAGTGACGGCAAAGAATCTGACGTAAACGTGGAGTATTCCGTGAGCTCAAACGGAAGCATTCTGGTCGAAAAACTTGCTCCTGGAACGCCCCACGAAATGATCAGCATTTACCGCGACAAAAAAGGCAAAGCGGCTTTCACGCATTACTGCGCCATCGGTAACCAGCCCGAAATGGATTTGATTTCCTCAAGTGAAAAAGAAATGAAGTTTGATTTTTCACCGTCTAACAATCTCATTGATCCCGCCAAAGACGAACACATGCATGCGTTAACGCTTAATTTCGACGGAAACGACAAGCTCACTCAGACTTGGAAATACTTCAAAGGCGGCGCCCAAGCGGGTGAGACCGTCATTACGCTCACACGCCAAAATTCATGAAGACCGCCGCGGTTTCCGTTTCCGAACGAAAAACCGTAAAGATTTGGCGCAGTTTTCTGATCGTGTTGATTTCGCCCTTTGTTCTTCTGGCGCTGGAATTTTTTTTGAAGTCCGCCTGGCCTCAACCCCCGCCTAATTTTTCAAGAATCCTGTTTACGGAACAAAACGGCCACAAAATTTTAATTCCCCAAGCGCACGGCACCAACTACGCCCGGGAATTTTCCGTCGACATTCAGGCCAATCAATATGGTTACCGCCAAGGGACTTGGCCGGGAAAGCCAATTCCCGGAAAAGTTGTCTGGCTGTTCGGCGATTCGTTTACATTCGGCTGGGGCGTGGAGGCCCAGGAAACATTTTCAGCCCGGCTCAATCAAGCGGGTTTTTCGGTTTATGATCTTGGAATCCCGGATGACGGCTGGGCGGATTATGAGTACCGCTTTGAGTGGGCCAAGACGCACTTGCCGCCGCCTGATCTGATTGTGATTGCCTCCTACGACAATGATTACGCGTATCTGGCAAAGACAATTTTTAAAAATGATGCGGCCAAAAAAGCGATTAAGGTCCGCAAAATTTTGGTGAAGAGCCAAGTGGGCCGGTTGCTGAAACGAATCAGTTATCATTTGGGTTTAACGAAGTTTTTTTCTATGTACGGCGGTTCTGAAATCAATGTGCGAACGGCTTACGGCCGGGATTTCAGCGTTCATGAAAAAAATTACCTGGATTCAAAATCCGGACAAATCACGCTCTTTTGGGTCGAACATTTTATTGAAGAAGCCAAGAAAATTTCTTCGAATTGTATTCTGGTCCGGATTGCACCGGGCTATTGCAACGGACTCAGTTGGCAGAAAGAAGCGCTTTCGGCGCTCGGAAAGCCCCCGGACCATTACGACTTTAACCGTTTAGATCAGGAACTAAAAAAAATCAGCCAAAAACATTCCATCTCTTATTTGAAGTTTGTTCCGATCACGGACTTGGAAACTAAGAATTACTACTACCGATATGATTTGCATTTAACCAAACTCGGCCATGAAGCATTAGCCTTAGAACTCCTGAAAGGGATTAATCTCATTAAAAAATGACAAATCAAGAACGAGACCGTTTAATCAAACTAGCAATTTATTTCTTGTGCGTTTGGATCAGCACGAAATTTGCAGATGGATACGCTGTCGTGGGGCCGGTATTTGGCCTGGCCGTGGTGGCCTATGATTCTAAATTTTTTACAAACATTTCGCGCGAGAAACACGTCGGTTTTCTGATCGCTTCGACTTTGATCTATGCTTTGGTGTATTGGATGTCGCTCAGAAAATGGGAAAGCAGTTTTGAATTCTTCAATTATCTCATCGGCCCGTTTGCGCTTGGGGTTGTCTTAGGAAGCGTTCTGTTACCCTATGCGCACAAAATGTTCTTCAAAAAATCGCCGGTGCTGACCAAGCAAGTGATTGCGTTCCTTCTCATTTCGTTTTACACCGTCACTTTTTTTGCCTATGTGTACAACGAATTCGGGATCGGGTTTAGCTTTAACTATGCGGCGATTGCCATTGCCCTTTGGCAGGGAATTTACCTTTATCTGTTTTTCCGCTCTTCTGCCGCCAGTTCAAAACGTTCCTCTTAAATCAGGATTTTTCACCTTATTTTCCTGATTTTTTAACCCTAGGACTTGCATTCTTTAAGCGCTGTGTTAGTATGTAAGCAGATTATAAAACATTTTAGTAAGATATAAGCCTAATAGAACAAGGGGTTTAAAAGATACTTAAATGATAGAAAAAGACGAACTATTAACCACGCTAGAAGCAGACCTTCAATTCATCTTATTCTTCCGCGTCATTAAAACAGGGGGGGACCAATCCGATCAGCAATCCGGAACTGGCAGAAAAAAATGATTAAATCTTAATTGCCCAAGGGAGGGTAAATCAATGAACTCAGCTCAAAAATCAATTAGGTTTCTAACCGCTCTTTTGTTTCTCTCGTATCAACTCATTCCAATCCCGCAATCATTCGCAGCAGACTTAACAACTTCAGTTATGCAAAATACGCCAACGGTTCCTGCGGTTCAATCTAATGCAACCGTTCCAGCTTCTCAAGATTCTGTCCCTAATCCCAATTTAGCGCCAAGTCCGCTTTCATTAGCATTGACTACGCCCAATCCTACTCAACCTGGCGATCTCGTTTCGCCGGACGGTTCAATTGTGGTGCGTCCTGCTTTTGTCGGAACGAAAAAAGTCCTCGAAGTCCGAGACAACACCGCGTCCGGCTCACCGGTGCGTTTTACTTACGACACGCCTTTCTTACTTGGCGCCAGCGGAATGAGCCTCTATAAGTTTAGTCCTGATAACCGCGAATTAATCGTGGGCGATAAGGCCGCGATGGTTTACGCATTTCGAATGGATTCCAAACAACCTGTGAGAGGATTTCAAATTCCAGGACTTGATCCCGCATTTTTAAGCGGCATGACTCCGCCGAGACAACAATATACCAATTACAACATTGCTGATTTGATGTTCTTAGACAACAATCACATGAGCGTGACATTGGCGAATAGCCAAGTCATTTCACTGTTCGTGAATGATACCGACCTTCGTTATACGTCGCCGGCCGAAGCCGCTGTGATGGCCAATGCAGCCATGACGTTAAATCAAGTCTCACAAATTCCGGTCCAAACCGCCCAAGCGAACGATTCAAAAACGCAAATCTTAAATCAGAACGCCCAAAGTGTGACTTTTTCTTACGCGATTCACGAAAACTCTACAGGTAGCGATCAAACAGGCGTGAACCTTGTTCTCAGCCGTCCTTTTAAAATGAGTGAGGTGGGAGACAACCTTCGCTTCATGGTGCAGGGAAATGCGGACCAGATCCGCGTCCAAATTACAGGAACTCGTTTCAATAGTTCCTTTATGGCCATTGCGGGAATTTATCTGTCCGATATTTTAGATTCAACCGGAACCGGCGCTGTGATTTCATCTGCCAAACTACAAGCACTTGGAATTGATACCAGCAAAGACATTACCCAAATTCAAATCTTAGCGGGGAACGCGCACGCCGGCGGCGGCAAACTTGAAGCCGTGGGATTGGTGACGCTTATTTACGGGCCTCATAGCAATGCGATTCCGGGCGATTTGGTTTCGGCCGACGGTTCTATTATTGTACGTCCTGCATTTGTTGGGACGAAAAAAGTTCTCGAAGTCCGGGACAATTCTCAAGCCGGAGCTCCCGTCCGTTTTACGTACGACACACCTTTCTTGCTGGGCGCTGCGGGAATCAACAGTTATAAATTTAGTCCTGATAACCGTGAATTAGTCGTGGGCGATAAGGCCGCGATGGTTTATGCATTTCGAATGGATACCAAACAAGCCGTCCGTGGATTTCAAATTCCGGGACTCGATCCGGCATTTTTAAGCGGTATGACTCCGCCGAGACAGCAATATACAAATTACAACATTTCAAGCATGACTTTTTCAGATTACACTCATTTAAGTGCCACACTTGTGAACGGCCAAGTTATTTCTCTGGCCGTCAGCGACACGGATCTTCGTTACGACGCGCCGGCCGAAGCCGCAGTGCTTGCTTCGGCTCCGATGGCTCTGAGTCAAGTCTCGCAAATTCCGGTCCAGATGGCTCAGGCGAACGATTCAAAAACAACAATTCTAAGTCAGAACGCTCAAGGTGTGACTTTCACTTATGGGATCCATGAAAACTCTACAGGCAGTGATCAATCAGGCGTGAATCTTGTCCTGAGCCGTCCGTTTAAAATGAGCGAGATGGGCAATGTCATCAAGTTAATGGTGGCGGGAATCACGGACCAGATCCGCGTCCAAATTACAGGGACCCGTTTGAATAGTTCGTTTGCCGCCATTGCGGGCATTTATCTGTCCGATATTTTAGTTTCACCCGGATACGGCGCCGTGATTTCAACCGCCAAATTAAGAGCGCTTGGAATTGATACGGACAAAGACATTACTCAGATCCAAATTTTGGTCGGAAACGCACACGCAGGCGGCGGCAAACTCGAAGCCAGCGGTACCGTGACGATCAATTACGGACAGATTATTCCTGACATTGTTGGCACCGCTTACAATCAAGCTGCGATTACAACGATGCCGAATCTTCCGACGCTTGGAACTGCGGTCGGCAATGTCGATCTCAATTCCACAATTTCGCTGAATCAAACCAGTGCGCGCGATTTTTCAGTTACTTACTCCGCTCCTGACGCGGGAGACTTTGTGTTTGCAACGATCGCAGGCGTTCCGAATGTCAACTTAACGGGGAATCTTGTGTTTGCCGCGACGATTGCGGCCGGAAAAAAAGTTAAATTGGAAGTTGGAGATGGTTTTAATAATAGCGTTATCTATTATTTGGTCGGCACAGGCGCGAAGCAGAATTATTCTGTGCGCGTCGTGGGAGACAATTTGTCGAACTTCCAGCCGTACCGCGTTGTATTCGTCATGGAGAATCCCAATGCCGGTACCAGCGGAACGATTGCGATTGAAACCAAAGGCTTGGATTATATTCCGCCCGTCAACGGAGTCGCTTATAACCAAGGACTGCTTTCGATGCTTCCCGGAAATCCAATATTAAGCGGAGCAAAAGGACCGGATCCAAACAATAACGCGTCCTTTTCCTTTTCTCAAACGAGTACGCACAATTTTTCGATGACTTACAACTTGCCTGACAGCTCTGATTTTGGGTTTATCACGTTAAATTCTTCCTCGGTTAATCTGTCTAATGGAATCGTTCTTGCGGCTACCATTCCGGCCGGGAAGAAAATGAAGATCGAATTCAAAGATACATTTGGAAAGATTCAAGATTATTATTTAATCGGAACCGGCGTGAAACAAAATTACGGATTTGCGTTAATTCCGGGAGAGGATGCGCAACCGGGCTTTAACAGAACGTTGATTACGACGATTGCGTTTGTTGTCGAGCAGAGAAATACCGGCACTTCCGGTACCATTGCTGTCGAAACAAAAGGGATGAAATACACAACCCATTCCGAAACGTATTATCCGGACGGGAAGCTCAAATCCACAACGGACACCATTTATTTAAACGATGTCAAATACCAGATCCTCTACAGCGATTACGATACTGCCGGAGTAAAAACTCGTTACTTAATCCAAAATTATTATCCGGATGGCGTTACGCGGGCAACGTATGACGACTACCGGTATGTCAATAAGATCCTCAGCGCCTTTTATCATTATCAATGGGATACGGCCGGCAAATATACGAACATTTATACAAACCTGTATTATCCTGACGGACTAATCAAGTCATTCGACAGCACGGTCTATGTCAACGGGGTGAGATCATCCCGGACGTATTTGCTTTACAATACGTCGAGTTCTATAACGCAAAAAATTTATCAGACTTATTTTGCGGATGGAATTACACTCCAGTCTCTCGATGACTATCGGTATGTCAGTAACGTCCTCAACATTCTTTACCATTATCAATGGGATTCCGCCGGCAAATATACGAATACGTATACGAACCTTTATTATTCTGACGGAAGGCTCAAGTCATCCGACAGCACCATCTATTTCAATGGATTGAAATCATCTCGGGCTTACGTGCTTTACAATACGTCGAGTTCCATGACGCAAAAAATTTATCAGACTTATTTTGCGGATGGAGTTACGTTAATGATGAATGATGATTTCCGCTTTGTGAACAACATTATGAGCGCACGAACCACGACCTATTATAATCAGGACAAAACCATTAGGATTTCTAGTGCAATTGATTACGCCTACCAGGTTCTAAGTTCCGACGGCCGCTATTCTATTTCGGCAGGAAACGGAAGCTATTCGCAGCCGCCCGCTCCGGCTTACACAACGACCAATATCTATATTTTCGATAAAAACACGGCTGGTGTGAAGCTTGAGTTAAATACCCAAACCGGCTCAGCCGGGTCGATTACAGGCGCAAGCTACGATGCTGTAAAAAAGGCTTTCAAAGTGACGTACGCAAACGGCAGTGTCAGGTATTTTGACCCCGTGACCGGCCAAGAAGTTTAACTTAGCCTCCCTATTAATTCACTGTCTCGGGGCCGATCTGTAGTTCACGATTCCCCGATTGATTGTTCTCAATTCTGGTGTATCATAGTTTCTATGGAAACGTACCGCGCCGGAGCTGAAAAAAGGCGTTTTCCAAGACATCCAGTCAGTTCCCCAATCCGCTATCATCAAATCAAAGCAAAATCGTTCAGCGGTTCAATCACAGTTGATATCTCGGAGGGTGGAATCTGTTTTTTGGCAGGAATGTTTATGCCGCGCGGCAGTTTGGTTCAATTTACGATTCCGGTGTCTGATCAGGTTTTTCAAGTGGAAGGCAAGACCACCTATTCATCGTTTGTGGACACGATCGGTTTTTACCGGACCGGAGTTGAATTTCAAAATCCGAGCACTCAGCTGAAAGAAAAATTCGCGGACCAAATTTCTCAGATCAAGGAATATCACAAGAAACTTTCAGAGAAGTTAGGGGACGAAGTTTCGGAAAAAGAAGCCGCTCATAAGTGGATGGAAGAATGCGGCAAACATTTCTCTTATTTGTTTTAAATTGCAAGGAGGTTAGTCATGGCAAAGCGCGTTAAAGAAATTTATTTTACAGCACCGAATAAAGTGGGTGTTTTGGCAAAGGTCACTCAAACGCTGAAAGCCGCCAGGGTCAATATTATTCATGCGGTTGCTTGGACCGAAGGCGCCAAAGGCCATTTTGATATGGTGACCAACAACAACGCAAAAGCAAAAAAGGCGCTCGCGAAAATCGGAATTCGGGCAGGTGATTGCGATGCGGTGGTGCTGACGCTTCGAAACAAGGTAGGTTCCTTAGACCGTGCGGCCAAACGGCTGGCTAAAGCAAAGGTAAATATCTCATGCATTTCCGCAACGGGCGCCGGCCCTCGGACTTCCGTTGTCCTTCACACGACCAATAACGCGAAAGCCGCTCGACTCGTTTGACGCTCATACCGATTCCTAAAGCAAACGCCATGCTCATTTGTGATTATGTCATCACAGAGCATGAAACAGGCAAGAAGAGCCTAATCGGAATTTTTGAGACGATCAATGCCCGCCAGTTTCCCATTGTCCACAACGCGCTTAGCGTCTACGTGAAACTGACCGACGCCAACGGCAATTACAAATTTCAATTGGATTTGGTGGACCTTCAGAACGATCACGTTTTGAATAAATGTGAAATCCCGAATGAACTTCAGATTACAAACCCGCTCAAAAGCAGCGAACTGGTGTTTAACCTGCATGGCCTGAAATTCCCGCACCTGGGAGAATATGAGTTCCGAATTTATGCCAACGGCCGGATTTTTGGGCAGAAAAGTTTTTTGGTCAGCGAAATTAAGAAAGTTTAAAATTGTCATTCCCGCACGCTTTAAGCGGGAATCTAGATCCCCGATAAAAGCATTCGGGGATGACATGGTAAGTTTTAGGCGAGTGCGAAAAGCTCGATCTGAAGGGACTTCCAATTTGACAGGGTTTCGTCAAACTGAATCTTGGCGTTCATCATTTTCTTAAACGTCGTTTTCTTCAATAATTCCGATTGTTCACTCAAATGCTTGACGATATTTTGATATTCGTTGACTGCGCGTTCCCAAATCAACAAACTCTGATTTAATTGGGCATACCGCAATTTCAAATCTCGCTGCAGTATTTCCCATTTTGAATTTGCATTTACTTGCTTAAGCCAATCCTGGGCTCTTTGGTTTTCAGCCGTTAATTTGGCATGCAAAATTCTAAACTTAGAAATTTTTTTCAATTCCCAAGCAAGCCCCAATTTCGCAAGGATGGCGATTGCCCACTTCGTGGGGTCAAACTGATACCAGCGGACACCGTTGCGGTAATCAGACGGAAAATGATGATGATAATTATGATAGCCTTCGCCGTAGGTAATGATCGCAGCCAGCCAATGATCTTTGGCGGTTGAATAAATGTCGTACGTTGCTTTGCCAAACGTGTGGCAAACCGAATTGATACAGAAGGTAGCGTGATAAATCAAAGTGATCCGGAACGCGATACTGATGAGAAGCGCTCCGAGCACGTGACCGGTCAGCAATCCGATGGCAAGGGGAAGGAGCACGCCGCTGGTAATGGCCCAAAGTTTGTAATGCTCATGCTGGTGCATGATCATCCGGCTTTTGGCCAAGTCTTTTACGTTTTCATAATTGACCGTGTGTTTCCAGAAAATCAGCCAGCCAATGTGTGCGTAGAAAAATCCTTTTTTGATGTTGTAAGGATCAAGCTCGCTGTCTACAAAGCGGTGATGGTCCCGGTGCTGAGAGGCCCATTTGAGCGCGGATTGTTCAAATGCTCCGGCGCCAAAGAAGAGGACCAAAAACTGGACGAGCGAACTACCTTTAAAAGTCAGGTGCGCCAACATGCGGTGATAGCCCAGCGTAATGCTAAGCGGGGTGACCGTCATGAAAAAAGCAAAGAGGAGAAATTCGGAAATCGACACGCCAAAATGATAGACATAAATAGGGGCTGCAACCAGCCCCAGAACTGTGGTTAGGGCAAAGAATGAGATATTTCGCCAATTCACTTTTTGCTGCGGTGGTTCAAATTGCTTTTTGATTGAAATTTCTGTCATTTTCCAGCCCCATTTCTCTACTTAAAGTGTACCTGTCAATTGCGCCTCTGTACAATCAATTTATCGGCAATTATAAGGAATAATGAGATTCTTTTTAAGTTATAACGAACTAATTTCACTTAATTAAATAAATCGTATGTTTTTTGTTATAAAAAATGAAAGATCCAAAAGTGAAATTATTGCTGGTCCAGAAAAACAGTTACGGCGTTTGTCAGAAAATAAGAACTCCGGCAATATTTTCGTTTGACAAACCGCTCTTAATTCGCTACAAATACAACACTTAGACCTTCCTATTTGACCGTTTTTTCAAGGCAATTGCAGTTCTTAGTGTAAGAGGAGTTTTTCCAGTGGGTGAATGGATTGGCAAGGACCGCAAGGCGAGGCGCTGTTACGGCTTTGACGAGATTGCGCTGGTGCCTGGGCAGGTCACGCTTAATCCTGATGAAGTAGACACCAGCTGGGAAGTCGGCGGTAAAAAATTCCCCATTCCGTTTTTGGCCTCCGCCATGGACGGCGTAGTTGATCCCAAATTCGCGATCGCCATGGGCAAACTGGGCGGAATCGCGGTCCTCAATCTCGAAGGTATTTATACCCGTTATGAGGATTACTTTCCCATTCTTGATGACATTGCCCAGTCCACTCCGGAAAAGGCCACCGAACTCGTTCAAAAGTTATATACCCAGCCCATTAAAGAAAGCTTAATCGTCAAACGGATTGAGGACATTAAAAAGGCAAATGTTCCCGCTGTGGTCAGCACAATTCCTCAGCATGCCGAAAAGTTTGGAAAAATTGCCCAGGAAGCCGGCTGCGATATTTTTGTGGTTCAGTCAACCGTCACAACTGTCCGCCATATTTCAAAATCTTATCAAAGCGTTGATCTGAAAAAACTCGTCAAATCGATTAAAATTCCGCTGATCATCGGCAATTCGGTGACCTATCAAGTTGCGCTTGAATTGATGGCGACTGGAATCAGCGGTTTACTGATCGGAATCGGGCCGGGTTCGGCTTGTACGACACGCGGTGTTATCGGCGTCGGAGTTCCGCAAGTGACTGCGATTTGTGATTCGAGGGCCGCCCGCGATACGTATTATAAAAAAACCAAACGTTACGTTCCAATCATTGCCGACGGCGGAATGTCTACCGGCGGCGATGTCTGTAAAGCCTTTGCGTGCGGATCTGATGCTGTGATGGTGGGCTCCGCGTTTGCGCGTACGATTGAAGCTCCGGGCCGCGGATTTCACTGGGGCATGGCGACGCCACATGCCAATTTACCGCGCGGCACGAGAATTAAAGTCGGAACCACCGGAACGCTGGAAGAAATTTTATTCGGTCCGGCCAAACTCGATGACGGTACTCAGAATTTAGTCGGCGCCGTCCGGACCTGCATGGGCAATGTAGGTGCTAAGAATATTAAAGAACTTCAGAAGACGGAAATCATTATCGCACCCGCGATCCGCACTGAAGGAAAACTGTTTCAAGCCGCACAAAAAGTCGGAATGATGAAATAAGGGGAAATGTCCTCTAAAACTGAAACCATTTTAGTTCTCGATTTCGGCTCTCAATACACGCAGCTGATTGCGCGCAGAGTCAGAGAAAAAAATGTGTTCTCAGTCATTCATCCGTACAATGTCTCCCTTGAAAAAATCGTCGAATTAAATCCCTCAGGAATTATTCTGTCCGGTTCTCCGGCCAGCGTCTATCAAAAAAAGGCCCCGATTCCGGACCCCGCGATTTTTTCACTCGGCGTCCCCATTCTTGGAATTTGTTACGGCCTTCAAGTCACGACATTTTTATTCAATGGAAAAGTCAAAAAAGTAAAACACCGCGAATACGGCCACGCTTCGCTTCATATCGATAAGAAGGAAGATTTGTTTTATGGTTTGCCGAACGGCATTGACTGCTGGATGAGCCACGGGGACCAGGTCACAAAACTGCCGAAAGGCTTTGAACGGATTGCGCATACCGGCACCTCTCCGACTTCGGCGTTCCGCAACCCGAAACGGAAAATTTACGGCGTCCAGTTTCATCCGGAAGTTGTCCACACGCCACTCGGCCACAAAATCATCGGCAATTTTCTGTTCAAGATTTGTAAACTCAAAGGCGATTGGACACCGAAACAATTTATTCAGGAAACCGTGAACCAACTGAAGGCAAGAGTGAACGGAGACAAAGTCGTGCTCGGGCTCTCAGGCGGGGTCGATTCCTCTGTCGCGGCTTCACTTGTCCACAAAGCGATCGGCAAGAAGCTCAACTGTATTTTCGTCGACACCGGGCTGCTCCGGCTGAATGAACGTGAACGGACGCGTAAGATTTTTAAAAACCTTCTTCATATGAATATTAAGATCGTGGACGCTTCGAATGAATTTCTGCGTGCGCTCAAGGGCGTCGAAGATCCCGAGAAAAAACGAAAAATTATCGGCCGGGTTTTTATCAATGTATTTGCAAGAGAAGCTAAGAAGCTCGGACGCGTTCCGTTTCTGGCGCAGGGAACGCTTTATCCGGATGTGATTGAATCCGTTTCATTCCACGGCGGACCGAGCGTGACGATTAAATCCCATCACAATGTTGGTGGCATTCCCAAAGGTATGAAATTCAAACTGATTGAACCGCTCAGGGAACTGTTCAAAGATGAAGTCAGGACCGTGGGCCGTTCGATGGGGCTTCCGTCTGATGTGATTGACCGTCAGCCGTTTCCGGGCCCGGGTTTGGCCGTGAGAATTATCGGAA
>Ga0209515_10006359_pt1 | contig 14779 bp, 13 predicted proteins | sample Subgroupgradi54m_FD_187454 | JGI IMG/M metagenome (GOLD analysis project Ga0209515, IMG submission 187454) | Subsurface groundwater microbial communities from S. Glens Falls, New York, USA - GMW60B uncontaminated upgradient, 5.4 m (SPAdes)... ...
ATGTATGTGGCCTTATGCAGTAGCCCCGAACCTAAGGAATGACAGAGCTGAATATACCATATTCTATAATCCCTCATAGTCCACAACAGCAGATTGCTCATAAATGGGGCTTTTTAGAGCCCGCTCCGGGGCGCTTGCCCAAGTCCTAGTCTCCAAAAAGCCCCATTTATGAGCAATCTTTCGATACCGGTTCATAAGCGTGAGGGTTTACCATCTTCTCTGTTGCAAAAATAAATTATTCATGATATTATAAGCCTAGTTTATGTCCAGTGAGTTTGAAAGGAACAAACGATGAGCGTCGAAACTCTGGGCTTTGAAAACACTAAAACGCATGAAGAAACTGAAAGAATTGACTTAATTTCATCAGAAGTCATAGATGACGTGCCCACACAGGATGAATTGGAGCGCACTATCGCCTTTTTTGAATCACACCCGGAGCTTATTCCTGAAAAACTTGTTTTCAGAGCGATTCGACGCCTCATAACCGATCACGCGAATAAAGCCATGGTTACGGACTCAAGTGAGCTCGAACTTTATTGGGAAAAACATCCGGAGGAGAATTTTATCCTGCACTCTATTGTAGAGGCATACGCTCTCGCCAATGGCTTACGCCTGATAGACGACGGGCTGATTTCTAAATCTATCCGAGAGGGACGCGCCCTAAATGCGGATAAAGCCAAAAGATCCTGGCTGGGGAGGGTTGTAAGAACCGCGCTCAACTTGGACACCAAAGAAACAACGGCCTTGATTAAGGAATATGAGCGGCTGGCGGCGGAAGTCGTCAGTTTAGAAAATGAAAAACTCAAAGCCAAAGAGGAGGCGCTATCCGCCAAACAAGAAGCTCGCGATGCGATCAATAAAGCTACTGAAAAAGCAGAGACGATCAAACAAGAAGCTCTCAACGTCATAAACGAAGCTACCGAAAAAGCGGAGACGATTCTTCAACGAGCAAAGCTTGAAGCTCAAAAGAGATCTCAAGAAGTTGAGGAGCGAGCCATATCTTCAGGGAAGCACGCTGTTTCAGAAGCTCAAGCCATAACGCTCGACGCCGGGGCGAGATCGGAGCGAATGCTAAAAGACACTTTGACTGCGGCCGAGAGCGTACGCCGCGATTCGGTGAGGGAAGTGGAGGGTATGCGGAATAAGATAGAAGAGTTGGAGCGTGAAATTATTGAGAAGAAAGCTTTACTGCAGGAATTAAACAATAACCCCGACGTAGTGAAGGAGTGGGCTAGAAGAAAAAATACCGGTAAAGATAGAAAGGAAATGGAAGAAAAACTGATGAAATCTGCGGGAGTCCTTAAGGTTCTAGCAAAATATCCTAAAACATATTGCAGCGAGTATGGGTTCTTACTTGAGACACAAAAATTGATGAGGTACTTCAAAGAAAATATTTTGGAGCCAATTCTAGCGTTTGAAAAAAAATTCGGGAATATCGAACGTGCCGCGTTATGCGTCGCCATAGAAAATAAGGTGTGGGCCAACGATATTCGCTTTGACTATAGACTCGGAATGGCATTATATAGGTTTTCAACTGATTTTTTTAACCGACAGATAAAGAACTTTATGGACCCCTACGACGATTCTGAACATCTAGTGAAGGTATTTGATGCGAGCTTTAAACAATTTATATATTTGTCTGATGTGTACCAAACGTCTCTCGAAAAGACCAACCGCGAACTACCTGAAATGATACTAATAAGAAACTTGGATGGTAATATATTTAGATAGTAATATATAATAAAAAATAAGCGGCGCAGGCCGCTTTTTAAATTTTTAGATACTCTTTAACCACTTCCCAAACCTTTTGCTCAATAACTTCGGGAGACAAAAGTTGGTTATCCGCCATGCAGTTTATAATTTTAAAATCATCGGGGAAGAGCTCGGCGATTTCCGCATAGATGTTACCTACCGCTTTTTGATAATCAATGTCCGTTTCGTAGATGTCTTTCACTTTACCGGTTTTATCCAACAGTTTTTGGGAGGTCTCTTGAGAGACACTCAAAATTATATTCAACCCGGGCTTGGCGATCCCCAACACATTAAACTCAAAATCATGGAGCCATTTGAAGTATTCCAAGCGATCGTTTAACTTCTTAATCTTTGCGCCTTGGTGAGCCATGTTTGAGGCCACATAACGGTTAGAAACAACGATCTTCTGAGAAGCAAGAGCGTTTTTTATGGCACCGGTCGCTCCAAAGCGATCAAGCGCGAAAAATATTGATGCCTTGTGGGGCCCCACGTCATCCAAACCACCATACTTACCAGCCAAATATTCTCTTACAAAATGAGAGGAGGCGTCGCTATACTGCGGGAAATCAAAAGCCGATATTTCATAGCCGGCGTTTTTCAACTTTTCGACGAGCCGTAAAAATTGAGTCTTCTTGCCTGATCCATCAGGGCCTTCTATGACTATGAATTTGTTTTGATTCATGGTTGACTACTTCCCTAGTGGCGCTGGAATATAATGATAACAGCAGAGTCGCCCGTAGTCCTGTGGATAAAATAAAAAAATCCGCCCAAGCGGCGGGGTAATATTTATTTATTTATTTTTATTAATATAATCAGCGCGAAGTCTCTTAGCTCTCTCAAGCTCTTTTTGCCAAGCCAATAACGATGCTTCATCCGGAAGATAAATTTTGGCTTTTTCAATACCAATTAAGAAACCTGAATGATAGAATGTTGCGGTAGCAATATTCTTCCCGTCGGTCCTTAAGACCGCTTCGGTGCTGTCAATAGGAACAAACGTGATGTAGTGCTTATTATCTTCATCAATTTTCACGCATGGATACTGCCCATTATAGTGGGTGTGCATAGAAGGAGTGGACGCGCTAAGCTCAATTTCGCTTGACCAATGAGGCAGAAAATGATCCACGACTCCCATAACAAAGACCGGAGTTGCCATCATTCCGATTGTAAATAGCATAATCAGTATTGACGCACACAACCTATTAGATCCTCCTATCTGTCGGGTTACTTTTTCAAAACATAGCACATAGATAACCAGGGCAAGTAAGCATATTATGCCCGAGGCAGCCGTACCCACTATCTCTTCAAATACCATTTAACGCCTCCCCTGCGCTAGCCATTGTCTAGCATAAGAAAACTTACCAACTTTTGCAATACGTGGGAAGATCATCTTCCAATATATTGGAGGATGATCTTCCCACGTCCAACAAAAATACCCCGAGAGGGGGTAAGTTTGTTGAATTAACCTTCTACTGTTATGCCCATATTCCTAGCCGTGCCTTCAATGATTTTCATGGCGGCGTCAATGTCATTGGCATTTAAATCAATCATTTTTTGCTCGGCAATGGCTCGCACATCGGCTTTAGTTACTTTGCCGACTTTGGTACGAAGAGGATCGCCGGAGCCTTTTTCAATGCCGGCGGCTTTTTTAAGCAGGGACGATGCCGGAGGGGTCTTCAGCTTAAAGCTAAAGCTACGGTCTTCATAAATAGTAATTTCGGCAGGCACAACGTCGCCTGCCATGGTTTTCGTAGCTTCGTTAAATTGCTTGCAAAACTCGGCGATGTTTACGCCATGAGGGCCCAGGGCCGTGCCTATAGGCGGCGCCGGGTTAGCTTTGCCAGCGTCAATTTGCAATTTTAGTGTTGTTTTGATTGGTTTAGCCATTTTAACTAGATTATATAGCCTTTTAGCCTATAACTTTTAGGGGGTTCCAAAACTATCGGTCAATAGCTAAAAGTTAATAAGTTTCTAAGATGAAATTAACCGCATTTATATTTTCTGTATTTGAAGGGAGTCTATTTCAACCACTGTATCACGTCCAAAGATAGGAATCAAGACCTTGACTTTGCCTCGCTCCATATCAACTTCAGAGACCTTGGCATCGTAATCTTTAAAGGGGCCGTCTATAATCTTGACTGCATCGCCGGCAACCAAATCAATCGTAAATTTCTTTTCAACGCCCTCAGTCATACGAGACATCAAACTGTCAACTTCTTCTTTAGATAACGGAGTGGGGGTCGTGCTATCAGACCCGACGAAACCGGTAACGCGCGGAGTGTTTCTTACCACATACCACGAATCTTCAGTTAAGAACATATCAACCAAAACATAGCCGGGATAAATTTTTTCCTCCACGGTTCTACGACGGCCGTTTTTTACTTTTATCTTTTTCTCTTTAGGGACGATGACGCTAAAAATCTTGTCGCCCATTGAAAGAGAATCGACGCGCTGTTTTAGATACCTCGCTACCGCGTCTTCGTAACCTGAATAGGTATGAATGGCATACCAATGACGTTCTACTTTTGATGCTGTATTGGTCATAATTAAAAATTATTAAGCTATTAATATTGACAATAAATAAGCAAATAAGAAGTCGAAAGCGCCCAAAAATATTGAAACGCCCAAAGACATCCCGACTACAAAAAGAGTAAGACGAACGGTTTCTTTAGAGTTGGGCCAGTTAACCCTCCCAAATTCCTGTCTTGATTCTTGAACGAAAAGCTTGATTTTACTTATCATAAATTTTAAATCAGATATTGGTTTGATTATTATTCTACCGCAGGCATATCTAAAAGTCAATATTAAATATCCAAATTCTTTACAGTCAAAGCGTGAGTCTGGATGTAGTCTTTTCTGGCGGCGACTTCCTCGCCCATCAAGACGTCAAACATCTTATCGGCCAATTCGGCGTCGTCTATCGTAACCTGTTGCAAAACTCTGTTGGCGGGATTCAAAGTAGTTTCCCAAAGCTGGTCGGGGTTCATTTCTCCCAAACCTTTATAGCGCTGGATGTTTAGACCTTTTTCTTTTTCATCTCCCTCGCCTTTAAACTCCTTAATCACTTTTTCTTTCTCTTTATCACTATAAGCATATTTAAATGTCTTACCTTTTTGAATCCTGTAGAGCGGCGGTTGAGCTATATATAGATGGCCGTTTTCTATAATTTTCGGGAAGTGCCTGTAGAGAAGCGTCAAAAGGAGCGTGCGAATGTGAGCGCCATCCACATCGGCATCGGTCATGATAACAACTTTATGATAACGAAGGCGAGAGAGGTCGAAGCTCTCGGCAATGGCAGTGCCCAAGGCAATAACCAGCGCCTTGACTTCGTTAGAGCTAAGCATCTTATCAACTCTGGCTTTTTCAACGTTTAAAATCTTGCCTTTAAGAGGCAGTATGGCTTGGAAGCGCCTATCGCGGCCTTGCTTGGCGCTACCGCCGGCCGAGTCGCCCTCGACGACAAACAATTCTGAATCAGCCGGATTACGGCTGGAGCAGTCGGCTAATTTGCCGGGAAGAGTCAATCCCTCCAATGCTCCCTTTCGGAGCACGGTCTCTTTGGCCGCCTTAGCGGCTTTTCTGGCCTTGGCGGCTAAAAGACATTTTTCAATAATGCGCCTCGCGTCAGTTGAATTTCTCTCCAAAAAATCTTTTAGGGCTTCGCCAACGACGGTTTCAACGGCGGTGCGGGCACCCGGAGTGCCGAGACGAGCTTTTGTTTGACCTTCAAACTGCGGCTCTTGCAATTTAACCGAGACAACGACAACTTGGCCTTCGCGCACATCATCGCCGGTTAAATTTTCATCAGTAGATTTGATATAGTTATTAGCTCTCGCGTAGTCGTTTAATGTCCTGGTTAAAGCCGAGCGAAAGCCGGTCAAATGCATGCCTCCATCGGGGGTATAAATGTTGTTGGCAAAACTTAATTCTTTGGCTTCCATTTCGTTATTGTATGAAAAAGCGACTTCTACTTCTATATTTTCAAACTCTTTGTTGACGTAAAAAGGAATCTCCTGCAAGAGCTTTTCGGAACTGCTTAAATATTTGATAAATGACAAAAGGCCGCCGTCAAAATAAAAGGCGTAGTATGATGGTTTACCAACATCACGGCTGTCTAAGATTTCTATCTTAACTCCCTTAGTTAAAAATGCTTGTTGACGCAAATGATCAATGATTCGCTTCAGATCGTATTCAATTTTCGCAAAAATTTCTTTATCGGCTTGGAATGTTACTTTAGTACCATTAACGCCGCACTTCCCCACTTTTTTAACTTTGTATTGCGGAACGCCTCTTTTATATTCCTGCATATAAAGCGAGCCCTCGCGGCAGACTTCTACTTGTAAATGAGTAGATAATGCATTCACAACCGAGACGCCCACGCCGTGCAAACCGCCGGAGACTTTATATGACTCTCCGCCAAATTTACCACCGGCGTGGAGCTTGGTCATAACGGTTTCTAAAGCCGAAACTTTAGTTTGCGCGTGAATTTCAACCGGAATACCTCGGCCATCATCAGAGACCGCCACCTTATCATTGGGTAAAAGCTCAACGCGAATGGTTTTGGCATAACCGGCCATAGCTTCGTCTATAGAGTTATCCACGACTTCCCAGACCAGATGGTGCAAACCATCGGGACCGGTGGAGCCAATATACATACCCGGACGTTTTCTAACCGGCTCTAAACCTTCCAAAACATAGATATCTTTGGCTGTATATGAGGTTGGCTTGTTGTCAGATACGCTTTTAGGGGCTTCGTTTTTACCCTCATTTTTCTTTATTTTTTCTTCTTTTTTGTTGGCCATAACAATAGTTTAATTATAGCAAATTTCGGGATTGTTTGCAAAAGAAAAAACTAGTAACCCCTCACAAGCAGATTGCTCCGAAATGGAGCCTTCTGGAGCCCGCTCCGGGGCGCTTGCCCAAGTCCTAGTCTCCAGAAGGCTCCATTTCGGAGCAATCTTTCAATACCAGTTCATAAGCGCGAGGGGTTACTAGTTTTTATAAATATCAATAAATTTGCTATGCGGGGTGGGGTTATTTCGTCGTAGCCCATTTCACGAAGTTCTTCAAAATAATATCCGTATGTGTGGTTTTTAGATTTTTCAAAATTTGTTTCCATGGAGGAACGTCAAGCGCTTTTTTATCGTCAACCGGTTGCTCTATCTCATATTTTAAAAACTCCTGAAACGTTTCTTTAGAACGTTCGGGGTGAAACTGGACGCAATAAATTTTGGTGCCGGGGATTTTAAAGGTCTGTATGGGACACCGGGCGCTCTTGGCTAAACTAATAGAACCGTTAGGCATTAAAACTACGCGATCGTTATGAGAACACTGCGCCAAAAACTTTTTAGGCAATCCTTCCATCAAAAAATCTTCTATCCCCTGCTCGGTTTTTTGTATTTCAAAGGTGCCAAATTCTTGACGCTCGATATCCTTGACAACCTTACCGCCCAATGTTTCGGCGATTAATTGAGCGCCAAAACAAATGCCCAAAACCGGAAGCCCGGACTTAGCCGCTTTTTTAATAAAATCTTTTAAAGCGTTTTTATTGGGAATGTCATCGTAGACACCTAATTTGCTTCCGCCGATAATCGCGGCCTCGTAGCCATCTAGATCATCGGGAGATATCGACCCGTCAATCGCGTTTATGGATTTTAGCTCTTCATCTTTCAAACCGGTTGATTCTACAAAACTCTTTCTATCCCACTCCACCTTCCACGGCTCCTCGCGAATTTGAATTAATAAAATTTTGGCCATTGATTTATATCTACACTATAATCATTTAAATATAATAAATCAACGAACTTTACTTTAGCGGGCTTAAAAAATCCCGATAAACGGGATTAAGTTATAACTCTTCGCGCGCCCAGATTGGGATTACTCGCGAAAGTGAGAGCCGCGTAAGAAATATTTATGGTGTTACTGTTTAAATTGCATCTTATGGCGGGAGAAGCTGTTTTGTTTAGGACTGTGCCGGCGGCTAAAGTCCAAGTATCCCCTATGTCCATCAGCCGATTAAGATCAGAGAAAAGACTCACGGCGGCCGGCCTACCATAGGCAAAAACTAAAAACATTTCTAAAAGTATCCACTCTTCAATAGTCATCACATCAATGCCCATACTTCTTACGTCATCGGCCGACTGCCCCATTAAGTCGGCATCCGGCACAGAAGATTGTCGGGCCCAAACGGCGTAAGACTCATCGGCTCTATCCGAAACGGAGCGCGCGCCTTTCATAAAAAAATCGTTGATCTCAATATTGCTAAAAATCTTGGAGATAGCCACAATGTCCGTGAACGACATCCAATCAGAAACGACAACGAGCTGATCAAATCCGACAACTTTTTCCGGAACGCGAATCTCGGAAACGTCCAAATCCAGACCAAAATAAAATTTATAGAATTTTCGCCATTCCGCGAGCTTTTGGATAACGAAGGGGTCGGTGTGCGTATATTTATTTTTGCCGGAACCTAAAATTTTAGCGATCTGCTGGGGGCTCTTAAGTAGTTTTTCAAATTGGGCAACGGTCATTTCCCCGCTTTTGATGTCGTCAAAGATCTTTTGAAGAATCTCGCCAGTCTCCCGGGTTGGTTTAGGAGACGCCTTCTCCAGCTCCATTTCTTTTAATGCCTCTTCGACTGATAGGAGTAATCGGCTAGCATCTTCGTTCCGCCATGCCTCGATTAACTCAATTTCTTCCGGGGTCAAATCTTTCACTGCCGCACCTTTTGGAATGTTCTGATTTTAAGATTATCCGCCATTTCTCTGGAAATGTAAAGATATAAAAACCCCATGTCGGGGTTTAAATTTATTACAACTCTATATCAGTTAAAAGAACAATGTCTGAAAAAATATCACAGTATTTACAAGTCGCTCTATGAGCTACCCGCTCGGGCGGGAGAAGTTTGAACTTCAAAAGTTCGGCAAAGTTGAAACAGTCAGGGGTTGAAGTAAACGGCATAGCGGCGACTATTTTTGCTTCATAGTATTCCCATGGCACCCCTTTCTTCGCGGCTGCATTTTTCAAAATCGCGCGCTGTTCTTCTTCGGTCGCGTAAGCGTAAAACGCGATGGCCTTGATAACCCGGCAGGCGTCGCAATTTTTTACGTGTTCCAGTTGATCTTTGGGAAACGGATTTTCTGAAATTAAATCGGATGCCGTTAAGCAGTATTCAGAAGGAGCGTTAATATGTACATCCTTATCAAGGCCTTCTATAACATATCCGAAACTCATACCTTCCTCCATAGCGAAATTCTCACAAAATTTTCTGTATCGAAGCTTGTCGAATTTGAACATTCAGGAACTCCCAAATAGCGAACCAGTTTATTATATATATTAAATCGTTTTTAGTCCAGAAAAAATGGCACTATTTATAATACTTTGGAGATGCCATCTTCAAAGTATTATAAAAAGAAAAAATCCGCCTTTAGGCGGATTGAAATTATTTTTATTTATCCTCATGCAGCAATTTCGGTCGGTTGATAATAAATACAGTCGGCCAATCTTTACCAAGAGCGGCATCCGCCACACGGAAACTGTTGGCCTTAAAATCTTCGAAATCTTTAAGAAGAGCGGGAAGCTGGTCTTCAGGCGAAAGCAGGTTGACTCTGGCGTAGCAATGACCCAGATCATTTTCAAAAACAAAGACTTGGACGGTCACAAAGCTCTCTCCGTCTTTTCTGGCCCTTATTTCAACGCTATGGAGCGGAAGGTATGTTCTGGACATAGGAATGTTGGATGGAGAAGAAGGCATGAAACTCAACACATTTTTATTGGTATCAAAGACCACCTTATCAACTGGGCACTCATCGAAAAATCTAACCTCATCAGCAGAACCGGAGCCGCCATCTGGAAGAACTCTCCTCGGAACAGTGCTCATACTGGTAAAAGCGGCGCGCTCTTTCTTATAGCGCGCTAGCGCGTTTTTCCAAATCTGAACATCAACTTCCTTGGGGACCAAGATGGTCGCGTTCTTGAAGAAACGAATCCAACTACTGTTCTCGTGCGCGTTTCTGAATTTAACAGAAGTATACGGCTGTTTGTCTTTTCTTAACTCCACTTCAATGTCTTCCAGAAACACGTAGTATCTGGCCATCTCACCAGCCTGATTTTTGATAACATGAACAGTTACGGCGCCATCGCGCTCATCGGCAACAAGCTTTACCAACGGAAGCTCAAAGCCTGTGTCTTCTTGAGCGGCAATTTTGGGCGCCATTAGGCCAACTGAAAGACCGACTATCAAAGCCGCCAATATCCGCTTCATTTCTTCCTCCTTTTTGACTATTTGAGGTTCTGCCTATAATGTACCAGCTTTGTTTTATAAATGCAAATCTGTGGGGGTTGTTCGAGAACTAATAAAATTAGACTTTCTGTCATTCCAGCCCTGCCTGCCGGCAGGCAGGGAACGCTGGAATCCAGAATTTATAACCCTGGATCCTCGGGTCAAACCCGAGGATGACACGCTTAAAGTTGTGGAAACGTGGTTTTCGAGCAGTCCCCATCTAGGGGCAAAATTTAAAAAATATAATCTCCAGATTAAAATCAGGCGAATTAATTGAGTTGCGGAAAAGTTTTAAAACGTAACATACCACCGGTGCGATCGCACCGGTGGTATGTTATAGATAACTTAATGAATAAAGTATAAATAAAAAAATATAATGGAATTCCACAAGATTACAATTGGAGCGTTTGTTGCGCAAATAAAAAAGCCGTTCCTTGAAACGGTTTATATATTATTCGGGCAAAAAATTATTTCTGCCGATGGTCTCGCTGATCGTCTTTTTTCTGCTGATCTACCCATTGACGATTATATCCTGCTATCATCTGAGAAAAAGAAATCAGTTCGCCCTCCGAACCGGCCAAGATTGTCGCCTCACTGGCTTCGGAAGCGGACTTGGGCGTGAATGTAATTGTTGTCGCAGGCACACCGTCGTCTCTCATTATAACTCGTATTTTATCCAGGGGAATTATAATGAAAATAGTGTAATCATCGATGTGAAGTTGGATGCTTGCCCTACCACCTCCCCAGTCAACAATTTGTTTAAAGGCGTACTGCTTGCGAGAAATCACATCGGGTATAATCCTCCGAGGAACTTTCAAACTCTTATTATATTTTTCCCATTCGTCAAACCATTGCTTTTTCATTCGCAATGCCTCTTGCCAAAAAGCGACATCTTCCGCCACGGGGACTAGTATTATAATCTTTTCATACTTTGTGCCAAAAAATTGATCTGGATATAGACTCGTGCCTGTCTTATTGATGCATAAAATTGAGGTAAAATTCTGATTATCTTTCCGTAATTCAACGGTAATATTACCAATGCGCGCTGTACACATATTGTGATCTTCATCTGAAATGACATAAAGAGTAATTAGCAATTCCTCGGCGCCCGACGTTGGATCTTTGTCAGCGCCATTCCACTGAAGATCACTAAATTTAAGAGGGAACTCTACAGAGTCAACGATCGGTGTATTGCTATTAATTTCTTGAGCATAGATTGATTCACCGATAAAAAGAAAAGCGACGAGAAATATGGCGATTTTCTTCACTTCTCTCCCCTCCTTTTTGTTTTCAAATAACCACCGCTAGTTGCGGTGGTTATAATATACAAAGAATTAAGAATATATGCAAATTGTTTTAGGGGTTCTTCCCTAGTGGCTAATCACTACCTGATTTCCGCGTTAAATTGTTCTTTAAGCATGCCAATAATTTTTTCCATTTGGTGGCCGACTTCCACGTCAGTCAAGGTTCGGTCATCGGCTTGAAAAACAATTCTAAAAGTTAAACTTTTTTCGTTGACATTCATCTTGCTGTTGTCTTCATAATAGTCAATCAAGTCAACGTCATAAATAATTTTAGGAGCCACTCCTTGAATAAACCGCAAAATGTCCCCGACTCTTACGGACTGCCCTACAATCAAAGAAATGTCTCTCTCAACTGACGGATATTTAGGAATAGGCTCGTATTCTTTTTCTTCCTCAACAAGCTTTAGCAAATGCGCTAAATCAATCTCACCAATGGCGATATTTGAAGCGATGTTTTTTTGGACCATACCGACATAACCCAACACATGATGATCTGATTCTATTCTCAAGCTTTCCTTGGGATATAAAAAATCAATCTGCATATTTAAATCTTCAAAGGCATAGTCAGTCAATCCCAGTCGTTCAAGTAATATATCTATAATACCCTTGAGCTCTAAAATGGGGTGTTTCTTTTTCGAACCGAGAATGATGCCAAGCTTTAAGTTTTCATTTATTGGTTGTCCGTCGTTTTGATTAAAAACATGGCCGATTTCAAACATGCGAACTGTGTCATAAAATCTAAAATTGGCTTCGGTATTTTTCAAAAGACCAATGGCCAAGTTAGACCGCAAATATTCAAAATCAGCGCTGATGGGATTTTCTAACACCATTGCCTCCCCAAAAAACTTGCCACCAATCATATCCAGTTCTTTTTTAGAAACGAAAGAATAGTTGTAGCTTTCGCTATAACCCAGTCCTTGCAAGATAGAACGCAATTTGTTTTTGAATAGAACTTCTGCATCGTGCTCCGTGGGGCGAAGAGCGGCATGAGGAGGGGTGGCCGGCAGATTGTTGTATCCATTCAATCTAACTATTTCATCAACCAAATCCTCAAAGCGTTCGATATCAGTGCGCCTCACGGGCGCCTTAATATTTTTGCCCTTAATTTCAAAACCCAGTGTTTTCAAAAATCCCAATGCTTTGGCATCGCTGATTTTAAGGCCGGTTAATTGATAAAGTTTTTCGCCTGAATATTTAATAACTACCGGCTTAATTTTTTTGTGATAAATATCCGCAATATTGCCGACTCTTGCCCCACAAATTTCAACTAACAAGTCTGTCGCGCGAAGTAAACCCTCCTCGGCTAAAGCCGGCGAAAGATTGTGAGCAAAACGAGACGAAGCATCGGTTACAAGTTTTAATTTTTTAGATGTTTTATAAACCGATACGTAATCAAAGTTAGCCGATTCAACAATTATCCTTTTTGTGCCGTTGGTTACTTCCGCGCGCTTGCCGCCTTTGATACCGGCAATAGCCAAAGGATACTCCCCATCGGCTATAATCAAATCCCCTTCGCCCAACTCATAGGCATCACCGTCTAAAGTGATTATTTTTTCATTGTTTTTGGCACGGCGGACGTTGATGCCTTCCAATTTATCGGCGTCAAAAGCGTGCATGGGCTGGCCGACTTCTAACATAACGTAATTCATAATATCCACAAAAGCGTTGATAGGCCTCATGCCGCAATCCATCAAAACTTTTTTCATCCAATCGGGAGTTTCATTCATTTTATCAATCTCAAAATACCTGGCCATATAACGATGGCAGTTTTTATCCTCGGCTTTAACTATCAAACCCAATTCGCCTCTGGCTTTCTCAAATTTTTTAGCTTTATTGACTGAGCTTGTCGAAGTCGTACCTAAATTAACTCTAGTGCCTAAAGCCGCGGCGATCTCACGCGCTAATCCAAGGTGCGAGGCCGCGTCAGAATATCTATTGGGCAAAACTTTGACATCAAGGGTATCGCCCACTACTCCATCAACCTCAAATATATAAAGACTCAAAATCTCGGCCAAATGCTCTTTGTTTTTTATAGAAGGGACAAGCTGTTTTAATAATGAGTAGCTGAATTTCATATATTTTACTAGAATTGTTTTAAGAATCTCATATCATTTTCATAAAACATCCTGATATCCGGTATTTTATATTTAATCATCGCCATACGCTCCAACCCTAGCCCAAAAGCAAATCCCTGAATGTCTTTGGGGTTATATTTCACCGCGTCAAAGACTTTGGGGTGCACCATTCCGGCGCCCATGACCTCTAGCCACTTATCGCCCAACTTAACATCTACTTCTAGGCCGGGTTCGACGAATGGGAAATAACTGGGACGGAAGCGGACTTCAGTATTTTTATTGAAAAACTTTTTAAAAAATTCCGTAATAATATATTTGAAATTCGCTAAATTAACGTCTTTCCCCACCATAAGCCCCTCTACTTGATGGAAATTAATTTCATGCGAAGCGTCAATAGCTTCAAAACGAAAAACACGCCCGGGGACAATAATTTGAAACGGCGGATTATGCGTTTCCATGTATCTGATTTGCATTGGGCTCGTGTGAGTCCTCATTAATAACTTTCCATCTTTTTTTTCTTTGTTTGGTAATTGGTAATTGGTAATTGGTAATTCCCTCTGGTTGATTTTCAACCAAAAAGTGTCCCACATATCTCTCGCCGGATGGTTTTTGGGAATATTTAAAGCATCAAAATTATAATGTTCGCTTTCCACTTCCGGACCTTCCACCACCGAAAAGTTTAGCTCCGCGAAAATCGATTTGATTTCGTTTTCTATTATAGTTAAAGGGTGAAGATGACCCAAACTAACACGTTCGCCCGGGCGGGTGATGTCAACCGCTCCCATGCCTTGAACTTTTTCTTTTAATGCTTCTAATTTTTGATTCAGAGCCAACTCAATCGTTTCACGCGTGGTTTGAGCCAATGGGCCGATGGTTCTTTTCTCCTCAAGGGTCATATCTTTCAAAGAACGCAAGAACATAGTGAGCTCTCCCTTTCTCCCTACATATTTAACACGCAAATCCTCCAAAGATTTGGCGTCTTTGATATTTTTGATTTCATTTATGGCATTTTCACGTAAGGAATTTAAGTCCATATACAAAATAATAGCAAAAGCGGGGTCTAGGGTCTAGGGTACAGAATGCAGGGTTTAGGGTACGGGGTATAGAATGCAGGGTACAGGGTTTAGGGTATAGGGTAATAATAAATTCAAAAACTAAAAGATTAAAAATTAAAACTGCAAATCAAAAATAAAAACTTTTATTATAAAAAAAACCGCGGCAAGAGCGTTGCCGCGGCGGGACTGGGGAAAAACTAGGGAACGACGTTGTCGCCGAGCCAGACATCGTCTATCACGATGTCGCGGCTCCCCACAACCCGGAGGTCATGGAGATCGGCAACAAACACCGGCTTCCCCATGATCGTGACACGG
>Ga0209515_10006360_pt1 | contig 14765 bp, 19 predicted proteins | sample Subgroupgradi54m_FD_187454 | JGI IMG/M metagenome (GOLD analysis project Ga0209515, IMG submission 187454) | Subsurface groundwater microbial communities from S. Glens Falls, New York, USA - GMW60B uncontaminated upgradient, 5.4 m (SPAdes)... ...
CATGGGATTTGGGGCAAAGACGCCAAAGATAACAAAAATCGTCTTTCGATGAGCAAAATAATTTGTGAACAAATAAAAAATAAACAACACGTAATTTTAAGTGGTGATTTTAATGTTGATCAAAACACAAAAACTATAGAAAACATAGAGCAACACTTAATAAATGTATTTAAAAACGAATTAAAAACCACATTTAATATAAAGCAAAAAGGGACAAAAGCAGGATTTGCAAAATCGGTTGTCGATATGGTATTTGTAAGTAAAGATATTCGTGTTACTCAACACAGTTGTCCAGATGTAAATATCTCCGATCACCTGCCGCTTATGTGTGTGTTCGAAGTATGACAATAGCAACCTTTTCAGGAATAGTTAAAAAGGGAAAAGGGCGGGGGAAAGATTTTGGTTTTCCAACCGCAAACATTTCTTTGGACAAAAGTATTCCTGAGGGAATTTATCTTTCGAAAACAACAATCTATGGCAAAGAACATCCTTCACTTACCTTTATTGGTATTGTGAAAACATTTAACGAAACAAACTATCAGGCAGAAACGTATATTCTCAATTTTGATGCATCATTGTATGACAAAGAAATAACAATAGAACTTTTGCAAAAAATTCGAGAGAACAAAAAATTTGAATCAAAAGAGGAGCTTGTTGCACAAATGGAAAAAGATAAACAAGATGCCCTAAGGTTTTTTAAACTATCTGGTTGACATCTTCAAAGAAAAATTCTACAATAGATTCATAATTCTTCGGGGTAGTGTGCGATTCACTATCGGTAGTTATACTCTACGAGTCCGATCTTACATCGGACATGAGCTTGTGAGACTCAAGCAGCGACCGTATAGTCGGGATGAAAGAAGAACTATGAAATTATCCAAAGTTTTTACTTTTGGTCCTCTTTTTGTTATTATTGCAGCCCTCTTGTGGAGCTTCGATGGTATCCTTCGCATCTCTTTGTATACGCTTCCGCCAGCAGTCGTTGTTTTTTACGAACATTTGTTTGGGGCGATAATCCTTCTCTTTTTAGCAAAACAATGGTTTTTGGATCTAAAAAAAATGACCAGAAAAGAATGGATTGGCATTCTTGTTGTTTCTCTTTTTTCTGGAGCTTTGGGGACAATTCTTTATACTGCAGCACTTGGCAAAGTGAATTATTCGCAATATTCAGTAGTAGTTCTTTTGCAGCAGCAGTTGCAACCAATCTGGGCAATTTCGGCAGCTGCAATACTTCTTAAAGAAAAAATTTCAAAAAGCTTTATTTTGTGGGCAGTAGTTGCGCTTTTGGCAGCATACCTTATTACGTTTAAAGACTTGCATGTTAATTTGCAAACTGGTACTGGTACAATAATTGCAGCATTATTTGCACTTTCTGCAGGATTTATGTGGGGAAGTTCTACAGCAATTAGCAAGCTTGTTCTTAATAAGGTTTCATTTATTACTGCAACAGCCCTTCGGTTTTATTTGGCACCTATTTTTGCCCTCTTTCTTATTCTTCCTTTGGGTCAAACAAGCGCACTTTTTTCTTTGCAAAAAGATCAAATACTGACCCTTATTCTTATCACGTTTTCAACTGGTCTTGTGGCGCTGTTGTTTTACTACTATGGTCTTAAAAAAACACCAGCACGAGTTACCACAGTTTGCGAACTTGTTTGGCCAGCGTCGGCAATTTTTATTGACTATTTTTATTTTCATAAAAGTTTATCAATAACTCAAATTTTGGGCGTCTTACTTCTTCTTTTTGCAATCTATAACGTAACCAAATTTAAAAAATAACATGTTTAGCGGTATTGTCGAAGGAAAAGAACTGCCTCTTAAAATCATCAAAAAAAAGCAAAGCATTATTCTCACGTTCGCAATTCCTAATCAGTGGGAAATAAAAACAGGAGATAGTATTGCAATCGATGGCATCTGCGCAACGGTTCAGGCTTTGGATAAAAATACATTCACTGTTTATTTTATGGATGAGACGCTCAAGAAAACTTCACTTCTTAAACTTTCTGACAATCACTTTTACAATCTTGAGCGACCTCTTACGCTCAATAGTTTGATTGGAGGACACTTAGTGAGTGGACATATCGACACAACAGCAAAAGTTCAAAATATAAAACAAGTGGAAGAATCCCAGGTGGTTACTTTCAAAATTGATCCTCTGTTTACAAAATATATTATTTACAAAGGTTCAATTTGTGTAAATGGTGTAAGTCTTACTATTGTTTCTGTTACTAATACTGAATTTACCGTTTCGCTCATTCCGTATACTTTAGAACACACAAATCTTGGGAATCTAAAAGTTGGAGATACGGTTAATATCGAAGTGGATTTGCTAGCAAAATATATTGAGAAGCTTACAACGTCAGTAAAATAAAACAACGTAGACATTTTCTTCGCTAGAAGGATTGCTTATGATACAATATGCAGGCTATGGATAGCTTTAATAATTTGTATCGTGAAGAGATTTTAGAGCATTACCGAAGTCCGCTTAATTTTGGAAAGTTAAGTTTTTTTGATACAACATCCCGACAGCTGAATCCTTTTTGTGGCGACGAGATTGAAATCTATGTCAAGTTTCAAAGGGGTAAAGATTCAAAGGTTCAAAGCATTTCGTTTAAAGGTAAAGGCTGTGCGATAAGTATGGCAGCAGGGTCAATTCTTACTGAGTTTACAAAAGGGAAAACAAAAAAAGAGTTGACAAATTTTTTAGAAGAAGATATGCTGTCGTTACTTGGAGTAAGCGTTTCGGAAACAAGGAAGAAGTGTGCTCTCCTTGCTCACTCAGTGTTGCAAGATTGTATATAACATATGCCATATAAAGTAAAAATTGACAGAGATTTATGTATTGGAGCAGCAAGTTGTGTTGCTGTTGCGCCAAAAACTTTTGAACTTGATAACGAAGGAAAAGCAGTTATTAAGAAAAAAGATGGATCAATGACCTCTGATTTTGTAAATTATTCAGATATTGATGACGAGCAAGGGAATATTATGAATGCTTCGAAGTCTTGTCCGGTTAATGCAATTATTATTGTTGAAGTAGACGAGCAAGGAAACGAAGTCAAACAAGTCTGGCCCGAAGCATAAACCATTTGCTTTTCTCCTCGATTTTTACTATCCTTATTCAGGCATCTATCTCTTCTATGCAAAAAGATGAGAACGTAACACGAAAAGGAGACTACGAATATATTGGTTGGCTTCGTGTTGGCCGATGTCCTAATTGTTCTGCTCGAATTGGGGATATGCCTGGTTCAAGGAATGCGCATTGTAAAACATGTGGATTTAAAGATCCTTGTTGTGGAGATTAATTATGATTGACATCCAGTGGCTTATTGGTGGAGAAGCAGGGTATGGCATTATGACAACTGGTGTTATGATGTCAAAAATTTTTACCCGCTTAGGGCTTTCGGTTTTTGATTATGTCGAATACCCTTCGCTTATTCGCGGCGGTCACAATGCATACTATGTTAGGTGTTCGGATAAAACAATCTACTCCCAAAAGCGACCAGTCGATATCTTGGTTGCATTAAATCGCCAAACCATCGATAACCATAAGAGTGAATTATCACAAAACGCTGTTGTTATTTTTGACCCAAATCAGACAAAAGTGCAAGACGGTGAGTTTCCTCAAAACATTAAAGTAGTTCCCGTTCCATTTTTAGAATTAACAAAACAAGTAGGGGCTGACCGGTTAATGATCAATACTGTTTCGGTTGGTGCATCGCTTGCGCTTTTCTATTCAGATTTTTCGCTTCTTGAAAAGATTATGCAAGACACTTTTGGTAAAAAAGGAGACGGCGTTGTTGCTTTAAATGTAAATACGTCAAAAGCAGGATTTGACCATGTAACAAAAAATTCACAACTTGGATCTTTCTGGAAAGTAGAAAAGAAAGAGCAAAAAAATTTGTTAATTGGTGGGGCAGAAGCAATGGGAATTGGTGCGATTCGGGCTGGCGTACAATTTGTTGCGATTTACCCAATGACACCAATTAATGGCGTCATGACAACAATTACCCAACACGCATTAAAGTACAACATTATTACCAAAGAGCCAGAAGATGAGATTGCAGGAATTAATATGGCAATTGGCGCATCGTTTGCTGGCGTTCGGAGTTTGTGTGCAACATCTGGTGGAGGATTTTCGTTAATGGTAGAGGGTTTAGGACTTGCCGCACAAACAGAAGTACCACTGGTTGTTATAGAAGGCATGCGGCCAGGACCTTCGACTGGCATGCCAACCTGGACAGACCAGGGGGATTTGCGTTTTGTGTTGCATTCGTCTCAAGGAGATTTCCCAAGAATTCTTATAGCTCCGGGCGATATGATAGAAGCATTTGATCTTACTGCAAAAGCATTTAATTTAGCAGAGAAGTATCAACTACCAGTAATAATTCTCACAGATAAGTATCTTAATGAAGGACATGCAACAGTAAACGCAGAGGAGTTCAAAATGCAAAGTGCGAAGTTCAAAATTGAGAGGGGAAAAATGCTCACTGATCAAGAATCTGTAGCGCAAACAGACTACAAGCGCTATGCGTTCGTTCCAGACGGCATTTCTCCACGATCAATTCCAGGACAACAAGGTTCAATCGCACTTTCTGGATCTGACGAACACGATGAGCGAGGGTTGTATAATGAAGAAGCAGACAACAGAGTAAAAATGGTGGATAAACGGTTTGCTAAATTACAAGCGGCATTACCAGATATTCCCCAATCAAACTTTTATGGCGATAAAGATGCCCCGGTTACTATTATTGCCTTTGGTTCAACAAAATTGCCAGTGCTAGAAGCAATGGAATGGTTAAAAGCAGAAAACATGTTGGTTAATTTTTTGCAAGTTATTTCTCTCTCGCCTTTTCCAACAGATGTGGTGAGTTCAACTATCAAAAATGCAAAGAAGACGATTGTTATTGAAGGAAATAAAACTGGTCAATTCGAAAGTCTTATCAGAGAACATACACTGCTTACTCCAACGCACAATTTTCGAAAATACGACGGCAGGCCTTTTTATCCAGAGGAAATAGTTGCAAAAATAAAAGAAGTACTTAAATAACTATGCCAACGACAGTAAAAGATTTAGAAATAACCTACGATAAGCCAAACTGGTGCCCGGGGTGTATTGTGCCAGATACCTATATTCAAAAAAACCCTTCTTCGGTTCTGGTAACGGATATTAAAGAACACGACAAGGTAATTGGAAGCGACGGAAAGGTACATGAAGTTACCGAAACCATGAGTCATATTCATAAAGGAGTTTTGTATAATCTTGTTTCAAAATATTTTGGGCAGACAACGCTTACTCCAGAACATCCTGTACTTGCGGTTCGTCGAAAACACCACAAGTTTCAAAACAAAGAATTTAAATCCGAATGGATTGAAGCTTCAGAATTAAAGAAAGGGGATTATTTGCTCTATCCAATCTTAAAAGAAATAAGAGATCTTGAATCAATTGATCTTACATACACAAAAAAGAAAAAAGATACCAGAAGTAGAACATTGCCAAAAAGGATTCAAATTACATCAGAATTTTTACGACTCTGTGGTTATTATATTGCCGAAGGATATGTTCATAGACGATCAATAAATTTTACATTTCATAGCAAAGAAGAAGAATATGTAGACGATGTAGTACAAATAATGGGACAGGTTTTCAATTTTTCAAGCAAAAAAGTTTTTAGGCGAAATAAAAAAACAGTGGATGTTTCTTTTAACTCGTCGTACCTCTCAGAGATATTCGAAGAATGGTTTGGTAAAGGAGCACAAAACAAGAGAATTCCGGATTTTCTTATGTTTTTGCCAAAAGAAAAGCAAACAGAGCTTCTTAAAGGCATGTGGAGAGGTGATGGATGGGTTAGTAAAACAACGCACCGTGCAAATTACAAAACAATTTCAAAGGTGCTATCCGAACAAGTAAAAATGCTTTTGCTTCGTTTTGGTATTCTTCCCACAATAACAGTAAATAAAGCATATGCAATGCACAAGGTTTCGTATTCAGTTCAGGTTATTGACCCCTCTGATTTCTCTCTTCTCTGCGGCATTCTTGGTTTAAAAAACAGAACTAATAAGGAGCTAATAAGGAAAAGAGATTTAATAACAAAGGATTTTGCGTTTTTGCCAATTAGAAAGATAGAAGAAAACCAGTATAAAGGGCGTGTTCATAATTTTGAAGTAGAAACAGAAAATGCCTATGTTACAGAAAATGCAATTTTGCATAACTGTGGCGATTTTGGCATTTGGGTATCTCTCAAAAACGCTATTGTGCAGCTGGGGCTCAACCCATGGGAAGTAGTGTTGGTGTCTGGTATTGGGTGCTCATCAAAACTACCTTATTGGGTTAAAACATACGGGTTCAACGGGCTCCATGGTCGTCCTGTTCCACCAGCTGAGGCAATAAAACTCGCAAATCATGGACTTACTGTTATTGTTATAGGTGGCGATGGTGATCAGTATGGCGAAGGATTAAATCACTTAATCCATGCAGCAAGACGAAACGTTGATATAACCCTTATTGTACACAACAATCAAATTTACGGATTAACAACCGGACAATATTCGCCAACAACCCAAATTGGAGAAAAAAATAAAAATTCCCCAGTGCCAGTGGTCGAAGCGCCAGTTACGCCACTTTCGATTGCAATCTCGGCAGGAGCAACATTTGTTGCCAGAGGTTTTTCCGGAGACAACAAACAAGAAACACAATTAATTGTTGAGGCAATAAAACACAAAGGGTTTTCGATTGTGGATACGATGCAGCCGTGCGTGACGTTTAACCACCATAATACGTTTTCGTGGTTTTATGAGCGAGTATATAAAGCAGAAGAAAAAGGACATGACCCCCGCAACAAAACAAAAGCATTTGTGCTGGCAGAGGAGTGGCCGCTTCGGCGTCCGCTTAAAGAAGGCGAAAAAGAAGCACTCCCAACAGGTATTATTTATGTTGAAGATCGAGCTACCTGGGAAGAAGGTATTCCCCAAATCTCTCAGGCTCCTTTGGTGAAACAATCAATCGATAACCGCGATATTACCCCAATTCTCGATGAGATGATGTAGGACTCTTCCAAAAGCAAAAACCCCCAACTAGTGTTAGGGGTTTGCTTCTTGATGTCCCACTCGAGTGGAGTTCAAGTTATTTTCCAGCGCCAATCCTAAACATTGCTGTTCCACAAACTGGGCATTTGCCTTTCATTGCTGGTTTCCCATTTTTCATGGTAACCGCTTGTGCATTTGGGTCATCTCTTTTTGCTCTGCATTTTACACAATACATTTGTGCCATTATCGTTCACCCCCTTTCAAAGAAATTAAAAACTTCCGCCAGGAAACGCAAGAACATGATTTTTAAAAAGGATAAAAAGAAGTATCTCAAAAAGGAGTAATGTTATGCTAACGGCAGCTGTTTTTCGAAGATCGTGATACACGTACGAGCGTGGTATTGCATACAGGTTTACTGATTGTGTTTCCATAACTGGTGGTTCTGTGGGTTGGTGATAAACTTGGAGCAACGGTGCCTGAGTGGTGTTTTCAGAGACCTTTCGACGAAGATCAGCAATAATTTTTTCTTGCTTTGTTTTTCTTCTTTTACTCATTGTTATTGCAAAAGAGTACACTATTGACTTACCCATGTCAAGAGGCTAAGATATCTTTACTGTATGAATCAAACTGTAGAGTTTGCAGCCTTAGGAATTTTGTTTCTGTGGCTTTTGGCTCTATCGTTTTTGTTTTGGAACCTTTATAAGCATTATAACAATCTTTTAAAAGGTGCAAGTAGTAAAACATTAAAAGCAGTTTTGGAAGATTTGTTAAAGCAGGTAAGTGCGACACAAAAAGAGGTAGTTTACTTAAATAACCGTTGTGATACAATAGAAAAAGATGGGGCAAATCATATTCAAAACATTGGTTTGCTAAGATTCAATCCCTTTAAGGATACCGGAGGCAATCAAAGCTTTATTTTATCTTTGATAGATGCAAAAAACACTGGAGTAATTATTTCGGGACTCTATTCACGATCTGGGACACGCTGGTACGCAAAAAAAGTAATTGCAGGAAAAGGAGCAGAACACGAATTGTCCGACGAAGAAAAGAAAGTATTAAAGGAAACAGAAAAAAACACTCTATGAAAAACAACAAGCTGCTTCTAATCTTACTTTGCTTGTCAGTATATCTTCTAACAACCGGGGTTTCGTATGCGCTTTTTTCTTCGGGAAAAACCGCTGGTAATGCAACCACCGCAGCCCAGTTAACAAATTTGCAAAAAGGTGCAAATGGCAAGGTTACATTCGATCAGGCGCAACCTAAAACCGAAGCATGTCCCTTAAACGGAGTACTCTACTCCAAACAACAGCGACAATGGTGGGAAACACATAGACCGCTTGGGGTTATGATCGAAAACCACGAAGAAGCAAGGCCCCAATCTGGACTTTCGTCTGCTGATGTTGTATACGAAGCAGTTGCAGAAGGAGGAATTACCAGATTTTTGGCACTATTTTATTGCCAAGATGCAGGACAAGTTGGGCCTGTTAGGTCAGCTAGGACATACTTTGTTGATTTTGCATCAGAATACGGAACAAATCCTTTGTATGCACACGTTGGTGGCGCAAATGCATCAGGTCCTGCAGATGCCCTAGGTCAGCTAACTGATTATGGATGGACTGGCTATAACGACTTAAATCAGTTTTCTATTGGGTTTCCAACATTTTGGCGGGACTATGATCGTTTAGGTCATACGGTTGCAACCGAGCACACCATGTATTCCACAACCGCAAAATTATGGGATTTTGCTGCAAAATCAAGAAAACTTACAAACGTTGATAAAGATGGCAAATCGTGGGACAGCGGATTTGTTCCGTACACGTTTAAGGACGATGCTCTTTCGGGAACCACCCAAACCGTGCATCTGGAGTTCTGGAATGGATACAAACAGTACTTTGTTGATTGGATCTATGACAAACCAACAAATACGTATAAACGGCAAAATGCGAATGTTCCTCATTTAGATAAAGATACAAATAAACAAATTGCTGCAAAAAATGTTGCCATTCTTGTTATGGAAGAAAGCAATGCAAACGATGGCTACGAGAATAATTTGCATCTTTTGTACAAAGATAAAGGGACGGGAAAAGCATACATCTTTATGGACGGACAAGAAGTAAAAGGGACTTGGAGAAAAGACAACCGGACAGCAAGAACGCTTCTTTTTGATTCAGCGGGAAATGGTATTAAATTCGACAGAGGCCTCATCTGGTTTGCTGTGCTGCCCACCAATGGCGTCATAACGGTAAAATAGGTACTCTTTTTACTCGTTTTGTGGTACAATGACTGCTGGTATATGTTTTCTGATTTAATTACTTCAAAATCTCGTATTAAACTTCTCAATGTTTTTCTGCAGACGCCGTACGAAATGTATCATGTGAGAGAGCTTGTTCGTAGGACCCACGACGAAATTAATGCAGTAAGACGTGAACTGCAATTTTTAGAAAAGAATGGCATTTTGGTAAGAGAGCCTCGTGCCAACAGAGTATACTACTCTCTTTCGAAACAATACCCATTCTACTTCGATCTTTTGGTTCTTGGGGCAAAAACACTTGGTCTTGGTGATATGATTTTAAAAAACAGAGCAAAGCTTGGGAGAATTAAATATGCAATGTTTTCTGGGCGGTTTGTCAAACACATGCAAAATTCGCCAGGTCATGTGGATGTGCTCATTGTCGGAGCAGTTGTGTTGCCAGAGCTTGGACTGCTGGTTAGGGAAGAAGAAAAACGCCTAAATCGAGAAATCAATTATACGGCAATGACAGAGGATGAGCTTTTATTTCGAAAGAAAAAAAACGATCCATTTATCTTGGGGATTCTCTCTTCATCGCACACAATGCTTATTGGCGATGAGGATGCAATGCTTGCATAAACTGCACATGAAACATGTCCGTTTTCTTTTTTGGTTTATCGTTTTTTTAACAATTATTACCGTATTAATTGATATTCCAAGAATGATTCCAGTGTCTCTAGATTACAACATACCTCTTGTTAATAAAAAAATCTCTGTTCACAAAACATTTTTAGGCTTTAATCCAGATCTAATTTTGCACCCACTTCATATAAAAAAGGACCTTGCATTTGTTCGAGGTTTAGATTTGGCTGGGGGTCTTAGTATAACCTACAAAGCAGACACGAGTAAGATTGCAAACGATCAAAAACAAAACGCAGTTGATAGCGCAAAAAATGTTATCGAAAACAGAATTAATAGACTTGGGGTCAGAGAGCCAGTTGTACAAACTGCAACGGTCAATGGGCAAAACAGGGTTATTGTAGAACTTCCCGGTATAACCGATGTTTCCTCGGCAATGCAGCTTATTGGCGCAACAGCACAGTTAACATTTTGGGAGCAAGGAGCATCGGACAGCGCAAAACAAGTTTTAAGCGATGTACCGCTTGGATTGACCCAATTTCTCGGACCAAATCCAAAGCAAACGAACTTAACAGGAAAAGATTTGCAACAAGCAACGGTTACGTTTAATCAAAACACAGCCCAACCAGAGATACAACTTAGCTTTACCTCTGACGGAGTAAGTAAGTTTGCCGATATTACAAAACGAAATGTTGGAAAAATCGTTGCCATTGTTTTGGATAATCAGGTTATTCAAGCGCCACGGGTGAAAGAGCCAATTTTAACTGGTAATTCGGTTATTTCGGGTGGATTTACAACCGAACAAGCAAAACTGGTCAGTATTCAGCTTAATGCTGGAGCATTACCTATTCCGCTTACAGTTCTTGAGCAAAGAACCATTGGCGCAACACTTGGAGAAAGCTCTTTGCATAAAAGTTTGTTTGCCGGCATATTAGGATTTTTGATTATCGTTGTGTTTATGAGCGTTTTGTATGGACGCCTTGGCGTTTTAGCAAGCGTTGCATTGGTTCTTTACACAGTGTTTACTTTCGCTCTTTTTAAACTCATTCCGGTAACTTTAACCCTTGCTGGTATTGCCGGGTTTATTCTCTCCATTGGCATGGCAGTTGATGCAAATATTTTAATTTTTGACCGAAAGAAAGAAGAAATCCGACGGGGAAAGCCCAAAAATATTGCCATGGAACTTGGGTTTGTACGGGCTTGGACTTCGATTCGAGATTCAAATATGTCAACGTTAATCACAAGTACTATTTTATACATGTTTGGCAATGGGATTGTTCGAGGATTTGCCTTAACTCTTGCAGTTGGTGTTTTGGTTTCTATGTTTTCTGCAATTGTGGTAACTCGTACATTCTTGCGAACTATTTATAAATAATATGGATATTATTGGGAAAAAATATTTGTATTTTGCAATATCACTCGTTGTGTTAATTCCTGGCATGATTTCTTTGGTTTTGTACGGATTAAAACCAGCGATTGATTTTAGCGGCGGAAGCAGGATTGAATATCAGGTATCAGGTATTAAGTATCAAGTATCAAGTGACGAGATAAAAAAAACAATACAGAGCGAAGGTGTTGATCTTGGTTCAATTCAAAAGTCAGGAAATAACACATTTATTGTTCGCACAAAACCGATTGATCAAAAAACCAACGAGAAAATAAAACAAGCTCTCGAGCAAAAATATCCTGGTTCAAAAGAACTAAGTTTTGCAACAGTTGGGCCAACCATTGGTTCAGAGACAACAATAAATGCAATAAAAGCAGTTTTGGTTGCCTCAATACTCATTGTTTTATATATTGCCTGGTCGTTTCGTAAAGTACCAAAACCTGCAAGCTCCTGGCGATTTGGTGTTTGTGCAATTGTTGCACTTTTGCACGATGTATTAGTTGTGGTTGGCGTCTTTTCTCTGCTTGGGCATTTTTTTAACGTAGAAGTTGATAGTTTATTTGTAACAGCAGTGTTAACCGTTATTGGGTTTTCGGTGCACGACACAATTGTTGTGTTCGATCGGATTCGAGAAAATCTGTATAGAATGGGTGCAGGAAATTTTCCGCATGTTGTTAACGAGTCAATTTTGCAAACACTAGGAAGATCGCTTAATACATCACTTACGGTTATTCTTGTTTTGTTCACACTTTTACTTTTTGGAGGGGAAAGCATCAGATGGTTTGTTGTTGCGCTTTTAGTTGGAGTTGCAAGCGGCACCTATTCATCAATCTTTAACGCCGCACCACTGTTAGTTATGTGGGAAGAGTGGAGTAGGAAAAGAAAGATTAAGAAGTAGTTAGTTCTTCTTTAACAATTTTGCTTACCAAACTTCCATCTGCTTTGCCTTTTGTTTTTGGCATTAAGGATCCCATTACTTTTCCCATGTCTTGTATGGTCGAAGCACCGGTTTTAGCAATTGCTTCTTTTACTAAAGCCCTGATCTCATCTTCAGTCATTTGTTCTGGCAAATATGCTTTTAGCATTTCTAATTCTTTTTGTTCTTTATCTGCTAAATCTTGTCTGTTACCAGCAGTAAATTGTTCAATAGAATCTCTTCGTTGTTTTACTTCTTTTTGTAGAACTGTCATTACGTCATCATCGCTTGCCACATATCCAGCACCGCCCTTTTGGATTTCGTAATACCCAATTGCCGAAATAAGCATGCGGAGAACAGATGTTTTTAATTCATTCTTTGCAAGCATGGATTGTTTTAATTCTTCTTGTAATTGTTGCTTAGTCATAAATAGATTATACCAAACTTATTAGCCTTCATTTCTAGCAAACTGACCAGTATCTTTCGATTTCTTAAACATTGCGCTAAAAAAATAAATGGATGGTATTAAATATACTATATTTAACAGAAATGATATAAAGAACATGTTCCAATTTGTGGAAGGATTTATCAAACTATTTCTTGCTGCTTCAAAGACATAGGTGGGAGGAAGAAGATAAGCAATCGTCTGTAAAAATCCTGGAAGTATTTTAACTGGGAAAAACGCAGCAGTTAATGGTTGAAATAAGAACACGAGTCCCCATGCTAATGCTTGAATTCGTGTGCCGAATCGAAAAATAAATGCAAGAACAACAATTCCAATTGACCAAGCGAAAATACTTAAGTTTATAAAGAAGAGAAACAAATTAACTATTCCCAGTCGTGTAATATCAAATCCAAAAACAAATTTTGCAATCAGAGAGATGATAGTGAAAACCAATAATGATTTTACTATTCCTCCTATAACTTGTGCAGTCATATACTCTTTTACTGACAAAGGGGAGATAAACATATTACTTAAATTTTTAGACCAAACATTCCAAAGTATCGATACAGAAGAAGAATACTGTGTTATTCTAACAATTTCCCAAAGGAGCATACCAGTAAGCAGATATAATGCTACATTTGAATTTACAGCGCCTGAGAGAAAAATAGTCATAAAACCAAAAACAATAACTGTCATAACAGAAAAGAACAAAAGATCCATAATCACTTCAAGTGATCGAACTGTAATAAAATATTCCTGTAATAAAATTCCTTTGATTCTATGAATTTTCATGTGTACTTCCTCGTGCAATTTGTAAAAAAACGTCTTCAAGATTTGGTTTCATTATTTCAAGATCAGTAATCCATATACCCAATTTACTTAGCTTAAAAATAACATTCGGGATGCTTTTTTCTTCGGTTTTGATAATAACTGTTGAGCTACTTTCAAATGTATGTTCTTGTTTTTCTTCCTGTAAGAATTTTTGAATTGTTTTCTTTTCTCCTTCGAACATAATTCTTAATTCTGCTGTTTGAATTCGTTTGGTAAGCTCTAAAGGAGTATCTTGTGCAACAATTTTTCCCCGATCTAAAAATATTACTTCATCACAAATACGAGTAACTTCGTCCATATTATGGCTAGTATAAAGAATCGACAAATTTCGTTCTTTTCGCAACTTTTCTATAAGTTGCAGTAGTTTATCTGCAATGTCTGGGTCAAGCGACGCAGTTGGTTCGTCCATAAGAATAAGTTTTGGATCATTAAGAAGTGACTTTACCAGATTTACTCGAGTTTTTTGTCCTGCGGAAAGATTCCAAAACAATTGTGAGAGTACTTTGAAATTTCAAAGTACTCAACGAGGTCCAGGATTTTTTTCTTAGGGTTTTTAACTCCATACAGCATCGCGAATACCAAAAAATTTTCCCATACGGTATTTCTTCCTTGAAGCGAATTATATGCAGAAGTAAAGTTGATTCTTTGTAAACAGTATTCACGGTTTTTGTAAAAATCTTTACCGAGATAGTGTATGGTTCCTCCATTTGCAAGGGTAATTCCGACAAGTATTTGAATAGTTGTTGTTTTGCCAGCGCCGTTTGGGCCAAGAAGCCCAATAACCTTTCCTTCAGGCACGTCAAAAGAAATCTGATCTACAGATGTAAACTGTCCATATTTTTTTGTTAGGTTTTTGACCTCTAAGACGTTATCCATAGAAACTAGTTTGAGTTTGACCCGAGGTTTTATCGAAGAAAACAAGAAATAATTTCGTGAAGAAGAAATTGCCCGTTGGTCCTGATAAATCTCCTGATAAAACCAGGAGGTTTACTCAATAACACATGTATTATACCCCTCTTCTTATGAGTTAGTCAAATTTCGCAATTTCCCCAACTCGTTTTATAAGATATTCTTTATTGTTTTTTTCTAAATCTTCATCGACTTCCTCGAATAATTTTTGCAAGATTTCTCCGATTTTTGGTCCGGGTTTTAATTTCAATTCTTTCATTATATCGTTGCCGTCGATTACCAGATCGTTAATAGAAAAAGGAGCAGGTTGTAATTGTTCTTCCACGCGTTTTTTAAATAATTTTAGTCTCCAACTTTCTGCAGTTTGGGTTCCACCACCAAGCCGATC
>Ga0209515_10006361_pt1 | contig 14761 bp, 19 predicted proteins | sample Subgroupgradi54m_FD_187454 | JGI IMG/M metagenome (GOLD analysis project Ga0209515, IMG submission 187454) | Subsurface groundwater microbial communities from S. Glens Falls, New York, USA - GMW60B uncontaminated upgradient, 5.4 m (SPAdes)... ...
AGCCTGGTAGGGCGTGGGATTGCTAATCCCATGTCCGTAAGGACCCGTGGGTTCGAATCCCACTCCCCGCGCCAGAATTTATAAAGACTTAGTGAACAAAATTTGCAGGTTTTATGTTTACTTTAATTTCAAGAGTTCATCCTTGCAGTTTTGCTTTGACTTTTTCAAAGATCCTTTCCGACAATTTTATGGCTGATTCTGCTTCTTTTAGACTCATTAAATCAGGCTGGTACTCTGATTCATTTTTCATTCCTAATAACGTGTTGTACTGCTTTTGAGTCTCATCGTATTCTCTTTGAGCCAAGATTCCTTTGATAAGTGATAGTACTTCGGTATGTGCTCCAGAGGCACGTTTTCCTACAAAATATGTGGTTAATGCATCAAGCGAATTAATTGCACTGTGTACCGCATTCATCACTGCAGCATCATATGCAGCCTCTTTGATTGCAATTTTTGAGATATGTAACGAATTCTCTGCTTTGGTGATATATCCAGTTGCCTTTTTTTGATCCACAGATCTTGTCATTTATGACATTTCTATTCTTTTGCCGCATATTAGAATATGATTATCAATGATTGACTGTACCAGAGATCCTTTTCGTTTAGCTTTGAATTCCTTGTCAGAAAATATTATTGGTGACAAACCGCCGTGGAATGCAGAGAATACTTGTTCACTTGCTTCAGATATTTGTGCAATAGCATGATCATGATCATTTGAGATTACTAGAAGATCAATATCGCTGTCTATTTTTTCTTGACCCTTCACAACACTTCCAAAAATTACTACAGAGGTAATTTTCTTTGTATCAAGATGTTTCTTTAAAATAGCAAGTAGTTCGTCAAAAGTATTTTTTTCTGCCTGTACCATTGGTTCTATTATTTTGTTCAGAATGTAGCTGTCCTTGTTTAGTTCTAACTGGTAGGCCCTCCCTACTGGTTGGATTTTTATGATCCCAAACTTTTCAAGGCCATGAATAACCAGAGCAGTCTCGTTAGGCGAAACTTTGGCCTCATCTGCCAATCCTCTTATGGTGAAGATTTTGCCCCTATAGTTTATCATAGTACGTAGCAAAGTGATGGCTACTTTGTTTCCAAGCACCTGTTCTAGGTATCTATGTAGCAGCATACTGTTCCATATTTAAGACATGTGTCCTATATTTAAGACATGTGTCCTATTTGTAGTACATATCTGATTATAACAATGAGGATCATATTATGAAGAGGCTAAGTTTATTTCAAATGAATTGCTAGCTTTTCTTTAAGATTTTCATTGTCCCATATCTCAATTTCGTTTTTTTCAGGTTTTATTAGTGCATAATGTTTGTCTATCTGGCCGCTTTCAACTCTTATTGTTAGTGTCTGTCCTATTTCTGAAATTGTATAAGGACCAAAACTAAGATGCCCACTTAAGCTAATCTTTGGTTGTACACTCTCAATTACTTTTGTCATGGTTGCAGGCCCTACACCATCATTGAACCTGTTTCCATATTCTGGTACTACAGGACTTTCATGGGTACATAGAATGTCTATATCCTTGAAATTAGATGAGATTCTTAGAAAATTCTCAGAGGTAGACCTTGGAACGTTACGTTTTGGTGTTCCCTTATCAGACATAATTCCATTAATGAAGCCAAATCTTAGCTCTCCGATAGTTCGTATTTCTCCATCATGAGCTAGTATCTGAGAACCGTCCTTATTTTTTATAGATTTTAGCAAGTATACATCATCATGGTTTCCAAAAATTACATGAGTTGTGATTTTTCTTGTAAGTAAATTCCAATCGTCTCCAGTCCACGCCATGCCCCAGTCACCAAGGCCTACAAGTGCAGCTGGTTTTATCTTGTCTACAACATCTAATAACCAGTCTAAGGCGCCGCCCTGATAGACTCCTCTGAAAGATTCTTTTTCATAGTGAAGATCACTTATTACCAGAATACTCATTGATGATTCTTTATTTTTAATTCTAATCATTAAATCAACCGGAATTCAACCTTGGATTATCTAGACTGTTATTTATGGATCTAACGTTATTAATTTTGAATTGAACTATTGACAGTTTGAAAAACTTTTATGACGTAATTGTAACCACAAAAGTGACTCAGAAATGAGTTAATGTATGGAAGAATAAGCGTCAAGAGCTATAGGTGCCAAAGACCGTTTGTACCTGTGACATTGCGAATTAGACGCTACAAAAAACGTGGACACGCCCATGAACTAATCATGACTGTGAACACAAAAGGTGAGAAAGTGGAACGATGTAGAATCTGCAAGTATCACACCAAGAGTACTTTTTCTCATTGTTTGTCTAACGATGGTGAACAAAAAATTTCGTTTCCTGTGGACCAAATTTTATATTTTGTGCTACTATCCCATCTCTAGAAGACAGAAAGACGTGATCTGAAACCAATTTTTGAGGAACGGCCTTAAATCATACCATATTCATACTATGGTATGACAAAGCAGAGACGCACAGTCGCATTTTCTGCAGAACTGGACGGAGTAATAGGCCTTTTGGCTACTCGTAAAAGGATGAACTATTCAGAGTATGTGGAATCTAGATTAAAGCTAGTTCCAGAGATATTAAACGAACTTCAAAGACTCCAAAGCATGCCTGAGGATGTGCCTCCAATGGTAAAAGGCAACTTACGTGATGCACTGAAGATACAGACAAATCGAAGAAGAACAAAATAATCTTCTGACCTACATGGTATTGAACTGATTTCAATAAACCCATCATGGTATCATTATGGGTCTAAAATAAGATCATGATAGTAACTGGGTCTTACCAGATCCAAACTTTTGGATTCAGACCGTGAGGGATTGACAGCTATTCCTATTTTAGTATACTAGCTGAATTTTCATAACTTTAGCTGAGTGGATGCTATTAACCTTAACTGTACGGAATCTTTATGAGATGTAGGTATACTAATTCTTGGGGGGGGGGGGGGTTACTTTCAGACAATAACGGAAAAGAACATGTGAGCTTTAGAATAGAAAAAGATCATCTGAAGCGATTACAATCAGAAGCAAAACAAAATCACGTCTCGCTCAACGTCCTCGTAAATCAAATAATACGTCAGTACCAAGAATGGTATTCGATCTCTTCTAAAATCGGTGAAGTCCCGATACGAAAGAATATCTTAAGCATGTTTGTAGAAAAAATTGATACATCTGATTTAATTGAAATTGCGAGATACTCAGCAAACACGTATTTTAAAAACGTTATACTTATGTTCAAAGGCGAGTTTACTTTATCTGCTTGGATTGAAGTCCTTGAATCTTGGATTAAAGTGGCAGGTTTTCCATACAAACATGAAGTAGACCACAATCAACATACATTAATAATACAACACGACATGGGAAACAAATTTTCGATATTTGAAAAAGAGCTTTTAGGAACCATATTTAATATGTTCAAAATAAAACCAGAGTTCGATCTCACAGATAACAGTATTTCATTCAAATTCAACCTTAACTGATTTCTATTAACTTATTTTATACAACATCAAATTCTCAAAATCTAGTTGGTGTGGTATACCTTTATGAACACATTTGAGCACATTGTATTCCTCCTTCTTTAATATTAAATCAAAAGTAAATTGATGATGGATTCCTCTGAACAAAAAAAACTAGCCATTATGAGTTGTGTAGAAGTAGTTTTAATGAGAAGGGAGGAGCCTAATTATCAATTAGTAGTAGCTAAACTTAACTCTCTTTACAAATGTACTATTGTGGACTGTTATGAAAATCTAGAATATTTACGAACTGTACTTAAAGAAGTGTATAAAGAAAATTACAATTCCATTATAGACGACATTAAATTAGAATTAGAATATTTAGTCGATATGGAAGAAGAGAAAACCAAATTTTTCAAAATTATGGAAGGTTAGGAAACCATGTCCCGCAGTTTAGTTCCTATAAACAGGAACTGTAGTCTGCGGTTGATTTGTTGACTTTCTTCTACTTGTAAAAAGTAGGTTGATCTACTATAGATTTAACCAACAACGTAAGGCTTTGAAAAAGTCTGGTAAAGCCTGTTTGTCATCATTGATTACCGTTTTACTGACTTGCCAAAAGTCACTCCAGAAAGATCTATACTGAGAGTTATTGTCTATAAGGCGAAGTAGTAAAGTTGTAGCTCCTATATTGACAATCCTATCTATTGTTGTGTCCTTTGCTTTTCTACCACATGTCATGGCTGCATATAATACACTTTAGACTCATAAGGGTTATGACAAAAATAATTTGTCTAACTCTTGATGCTAAATTCATTAACAAAAGTTCGGTTGATGAAAGTTCTTGCAGGTTTTGTTATAATAATTATGCATGCTTTTAGGAAAGATCCTTTCCATGACTAAACTGGGTGATCTCATAAATAGTCAAGCCCGATTTTCTGAATGACATCCTTGATTCTGCCATAGTCATTAAGAAATCGATGACCTTTCTCTGTTACAGCAAGTGGGAATATGCTAACCAGATTTTTTTCTTCAAGCTCATTTAGATATTTCTTAAGATTGTCATATGACATGTTACTTCGAAACTGAACATGTGTTGGTTTTGCTGTTCCGTTGTTAGTATTTTCATTGATGGCAAGCAGTATGTCATTATACATTTCCAGTTTACTTCTCTTGTCCTTTTTTTGCGTTCTATGTAGTACAAATCCAGGAGGTGATTCACTATGATATTTTTTATCGAGTGTCATCAAAGATTAAAAATATTTGGCTAGAAATCGCATATAAGAATGTGTAAGATGTTTAATGTGACAATTAGTCTTTTAAGTCAGTTCTGGTACAAAATTTGTAATAAATGGTTATTTTCTGGTGTATTGTTCAAATAATTTGAAAATGTTTGTGTTATCGTAAGACGTAACTTGCGCCATGATAAACCCTTGCATTTGTGTGCCCTTCATACAAATTATGTATTCCACTAAGCACTTTATTGAAGTCAAATGGTTTTAGTACTATTTCTAGTCCTTCTATATGCGTCAATCTAACTAGAGTATCTCTTCTAAGATCCGCTGTAACCATCAGTATTTTTGCATTAGTATCAAATAGTCGTATTTTTTCCAGTGCGTAAAAGCCATCATAATCTGGCATCATAATATCGAGTAAAACTACATCCGGTCTTACTTTTTCATATAATTCAACTGCGTCTTTTCCACTATAACCTTTACCCAAGACTTGCACGTTTGCTAATTCAAGAAATTCTGAGATCAATTCTACTATGTCAGTATCATCATCTATTACAATTGCTGAAATCGATCCGGTTTTCTTTTTTTCGGTTTCCATGGTGAATTTCTCTAACATGTCTATATCCAAAATGAAAATAAATTAATTGTATACATAGTTCTTTTCAAGTGCCACTAGCCGATTTATTAGATCTTTACATTCGATATAATTGCGACTGATTTTTCCCGAATCAGAGACTCCAAAACCAAATTTGTTTAGAGTATGTATCAACTCCTTAAGTTCAATTTTATCTATAAATTCACTCAATTCAAAGGGCTTTTGAAGATTTTCGATAAGCTCTTGACGGCCGCTTAATGATTGAACTGCTTTTTCTATGATTTCCTTAACATATGCTGATGTAAAAATTATTCTTTGGTTGGGCCTCAGTGTCAAGATCTCTTTTGCAACTTGAAGCCCATCTTTTTTTGGAATCTTATAATCAATAACTATGACATCAAAAGGTAACAATTGTGGATCAGAGTCCAGTTTTTCTAACTCGTCACGATATATTTGCAAACATGTTTCACCGTCTTGTGACACAGTAACTTGATGATTCTTCTCTTCTAACACTATCTTGTACGTCTCCAAGAGGTCATCTTCGTCTTCTACAATTAGTATCTTCATTGATGGATTCATCCAGTATTCATTCTATCATTATTTTTCATAAAAGTATGATGCATCTTGATGAGTATTTGATTACGCATCAAAATGCGATCTGTATTTTAAATATTAATGCCATAATATACCGTGACAAAAGTCATAGTTATTGATGATGATCTTGATACGGTTGACGTATTTTGTGAATACTTGGAAATAAAATCTTTCGAAGTTATAGGAAAAGGATACAATGGCAAAGAAGCGGTAGAACTATATCAAAAATTGAAACCTCAAGTTGTTTTCTTGGACGTAATGATGCCAGGTTATGATGGATTTTTTGCACTAGAACAAATCAAACGAATCAACCCTCAAGCCATAGTAATTATGGTTACAGCTGACTTGACGATTGAAACAGAGCAGAGACTAGTGGAACTAAATGCATCCGCAATTGTCTACAAGCCATTTGATATAGACAAGATAATTAAAACATTAGACCGTTTAGCACCTAACGAGGGGTTACTGTGTTGAACGGAGGTCTTTCACAACTAACCAAAAATTATCTTTTACAAACATGTGCATATTGCAAAAAAGAGATGAAATTAGTAGAAGGAGACATAATATGTGGTAACAAATGGTATCATAAAGACTGTTTTAGCTTTATTCAGAATCAAGATTCAATGGATGAAGCAACAAGAGAGGAATCATAAAATTGGAAACAGAAATGTTGGTAGATCTCCAATCACAAAAGAATCTTCTAAAAGAGATAAATTCAACTTTACTAAGAGAAAATCAAGAATACAAAAATAGATTTGTCACGGTAACAACAAACAAGACACTTGCTCATCTACAACAAGAACACAAAATTACATGGAGTCAAGTAATCAATGACTCGCAAAGAAAATACAGAGTACCAATCTTGTGCATTGTAGCGTTTGTAGGAATGACTTTGCTTGTAACGTATTCGTATTATGAGAATCAGACTCTCATAAATGCAACATCAAATCTACTTGCAAACTACAACTCTAACTATGTAATACAAAACCTAAAAGGTGATACGGTAAACACATGGCTTGCATGGCACCTTGTTACTGGTCAGATCCTGCACGTTGATATCGTAAATGAAGCCGGTTTATCGCCAGACATGATATTTGCAGTAAAAGATTCCATCCTATCCACACAGACAGTAACCCTTGACGATTCATTACTGCACAAAGGACCACCTGGCACATCATCAGTATATTACAAAGGTTGGGAAGGGGCATTGACTGCAGCATCTGCACACACAACACAATTTTACATTCCAGAAAAATTTGAGATAAGCGATTCATCAAGGGGTGCAGGTGAAATCATAATCATGCTTACTAGAGATGAAAACCCAGACGGACTATCAGGGTATACAAAGTCAATTGCGGATGGTAATCAGATACTCAAGACCACAATAACAATATACAGTGCAGACCAACTTTCTGCAAACCAGATTGGTGCCATTACAAGACACGAGTTTGGACATGCTATGGGTCTTGCACATTCATCAGCTCCAGAAGACCTAATGCATGCCACTATTCAGACGGAATATCCGTTTATCTCGGGTTGCGATATTGATGCAATAACTGGACTTTATGACGGTAAAAAGACAAGCCAGGTAGTGTGTGAAAAGTAATGAGTGAGAAAACTAAAGAAATTTCAAATAAAATTGCTCTTCTTGTAGTAATACAGATTACATTAATCGCTGTAAGCTTTCTTATTGTTGAATCATTTGAATCTCAAAAAATATTTGCAGGAAATTCTGTTAACATTGTTGGAAAAAATAGATTTCTTACTGAGATGGTACTCAACGATGTAAAGGATTACTACATAGGAGGAAAGTTAACTGGAGATCCTATTTCGGCATTGGCAATTTATGAAAAAAACTTGCAGCTATTAAAAACAGGAGGTATTCAAAATAACATAAATCTATCTCCATTGCCTGAAGAGTTTCATGGACAATGGGAAAACATTAACAATTTGTATTTAGATTACAAAACCAAAATACAAAGCTTTGTTGAATCGGATTCGACAAATTATAGAGAAACAAAATTAGTAGAAATTTCTAATCTTGCTGACAAGTTGGTAGGACAAAATGATATTTTGACAGTTCAACTGTCATTAGAGGTTCAAAAGTTGACGACTAAACTAATCTGGCTAGAGACTTTACTTGCCATAATAAACATTGGTGCTCTTCTTTTCATGATAAAGATGATCTATAATACCTTGAAAAAACATGCTGAACAAGTGTCAAAAATGGAAAAAGATGTAGAAGTAGATAGAAAATACCGAATTCTTTACGATGAATTGCCAGATCTTTGTCGTACCATAAATGAAAAAGGGATCATATTGAATTGTAATAATACCTATGCAAAGAGTCTTGGATATTCAAGAGAAGAAATTATAGGAAAATCAATATTTGATCACGTTGCTGGAAAAAGCCTTTCTGCTCTTCATGATTCGTTTGAAACATGGAAAAAGAATGGAATTGTGAAAGGTAGAGATGTCTGGTTTAAAAGAAAAGATGGTACTATCTTTCCAGGACTAATTTGTGCCAAGAACGTTTACGATGAAAACGGCAAGAAGATGGGAAGCAATACGGTAATAAGAGATATGTCAGAAATGTATGATGTAAAAAAAGAATTAGAAGTACAGAAGGTAAAACGATTATCATCAATTGGTGAATTGAGTGCTCGAATTGCACATGATATGAAAAACCCGCTTTCTGTTCTTAAAAACACTGTTGAAATCATGCAAATGAGGAACGTAAACATGGATGAAAAGACCAAAAACGATTTTGATAGACTAAAGCGGGCTATCACAAGAATACAGCATCAAGTAGAGGACGTACTAGATTTTGTCAGACCTAAAGGTCTGACTCTAAACGATCACTCATTGCACAAAATTTTAGAAGGCACCTTAGAACGAATAAGAGTACCTAATGGCGTAACCATAACACTGCCAAAAAATGATCTCAATGTTATGTGTGATACCAACAAGCTTGAGATTGTTTTTATGAACTTGATAACAAATGCGATTCAGGCCATGAACAATAAGGGCAGGATTATCATCAGAGCCACAGATAATGCTGATAAAGTGCATATAGAAGTGGAAGACAATGGGCCTGGAATTTCAGATGAACTTATTCCAAAGATATTCGATCCGTTATTTACAACAAGGCAGATTGGAACTGGTTTGGGACTTACAAGCTGCAAGAGTATTGTTGAAATGCACGGAGGTACGTTAACGGTAAGAAACAATCCAACCACATTTACAGTAACGCTATCCAAAAGAAATATGATTGCCAGTCCAACTCCTATCGCTAGTACTGAAGAAAAAGTATGGCATGGAGCATCTGATTATAAACTGCGAGATAGTGCAAGTAATAGCTAGATCAAACTTTTATGCAATGAATGTGTATTGATTTGTAGACCGTGACAAGCTTTTCGAAAAGCATACGTATGGTTAAGGATATTATTTGGCAACTCTTAGGATTTGTTGAAACTCCTTCAATAAAAGAGAATGATAAAAGTAGTTCATCAACCGACTTTTGACAAGGATAAAATCAACCATAGATTTGACAGAACTAGAAACAACATATTGATTAAGAAGCCATACCGTACAAACAAAATCCAAAATGGGTTCAGATCTGTGAGAATTTGAATTCAATAGAGATCACGCGTATATACTTGTAAAACAACTATGGTTAATGAAAACTGAAAAGACAGAGGAAATCTCAGCAGTAGAGAACATGGCCAAACAAGAAATGGCTAAAATAATAAAAACTGCAAAAAGGGAAGCAGACTCATCGGAAAAAAAGGAAGCTGTTTCTATTGGTGTAATGAAAAATAATACATCAGAGATAATTCAAAAAATCAAGTCACAAATTCCAACCTATGTGAAACTTTATTCTGATCTTTACACAAAATATCTACAAGTCATCGATGACATCTATTCCACCTGGTATGTATCTGAAATGGCATTTTTTGACAAGTTAGGAATGGACAAGTCCATACTGGGAGCCTTTGAAATATCTCGGAAATCTTTTACAGAAATGACCTTAAAACAAATTGAGATGGCTACTAATTTTGCAAAAATGTACGTACAGTTCAGGCTTGCAACTTTAGACTCGTATGATAAAGTAACCCATCTTATGATTGATAGCTATACAAGATCTTAAAACCAGTCTAACCCATACAATAAGAAATAATTCCAGAATTCACATTCCCATTGCTTGTACTAGTGTTGTCAATAGTAATTCTAGTTTCAAAAATCAAGCACAAACTTTCGAAGTCTGAACAGTGTCAAAATTACGTTCTCTTTGCAGTTACCAGATAAAGACTTGCAGGATCTTCAAAACCTTCAGATATATCTTCAATTTTAAAACCTGATGAAAGACTATCAATGTCTTTTTTTGTAAAGAATCTTATGTGAAATCCATTAATGTCGTAAATTCCATCGGCAATTTGTTTTCCTGTGCCATAAAGCCTGTCTTTGTCACTTCTCACTGAAAAGAAATGCATTCCATTTGGTTTTAAAACTCTTTTTATCTCGTCAAACAAGAATCTTAATTCTGCCTTTGTAAAATGCATGTTAAAGAACATGTGAGAATATACAGCATCAAATTCTTCATTTGAGAACGGTATTCCTGATCTTGCGTCACAGGCTACCGACTTTATGGATAGATCCTTATTCGTAGCCTTCCCTGTGACAGCGTCTATTGCAACTTTGGAATAATCCAAAACCTTAACTGCCATTCCATTTGAAGCAAAAAAGAGACAATCCCTTCCTTGTCCGCATCCAAGTTCTAGTAGTTCTTTAACACGATGTTTCATTCTTTGATAAGACGTAATGGCAAAGTTGCTTGGTTCTTCACCAAAGAACGAACTGTCCTTTTGGTATACATTATCCCAAACACTATTCATGTGTTGATCAGAGATTAACGATTATTTGTTGTTTGAGTATAAACCCCGAAAGTTAGTGGAAGAGTATTATTGTCACAGTTTCTTGTCTTAACAGTTCCAGAATTTCCATTTACAATTCCAATTTTACTGATTAGTATTACGTCATTAATTGTCTTTTATAGGATGAATCTTAGAAAATGAAAACTCTTCATCTACTACAGTAGAAAATAATCGGCAGATCTATAAGAGGAGATCTGTCATAGTTATAGCTAGATGGAACAATTTCAAGAATGGGGAAAGGATTGAAAAAAGAATTAGAAGAAGATATCGAAGCTATAAAAACTGAAATTTAGTATAAATTTCCTTGTTTTACGCACAAAGTGGGTCCTAAAATAAGTTCATAATAGTAGTTGGGTCTTAACAGATCTGAACCTACAAAATAAACTCTCCACAAAAATTAATGCTGCTTTTTTTAAATCAAAGTTAGAAACATGCCTAATGGATCCCAAAAATGCACTTTACAGGCCCTTGTCCCTTCCGATTCGAATCTAAATCAATTCTCATGATTGGGAAGGGAACCTAAAACGAAAATCCAAAGTTATGCCAATTTGGACCAGGAGTTTGGGAATGGTTCCTCTTCCGTTCTTTTAAATAATTTTCATGGTAATTAAAAACAATTTTGATTCTCAGGTCTGATAATTAACCTCGAATTTAAAAGCAAATTACCGGGCAAATATCAATAATTTTGAATCAGGAAAAGAAAAAATCAGTAGATTATGGGCATGACGAAAATGAGTGGGGTTTTAAAGATGATTCTGAAGAAATAGAATGGGAAGAATATTACGAAAGCAAAAACAGGAAATGGAGAAGAGAAGATGATGAGAAAGATGAGGAATTGTTGCGATCAAAATCAGAAATAAAGACAAATATTGACGTCAAGGTGAAAGACTAGATTTGACAAGAAAATGTGCTGATTGTGGATGCTTTACTGAAGACTGCAAGCAAGGTAAGTCTAATGGAGAATGTGTTAACTGTGTTTTAGAGAAATGTTGTTGTAAAGATTAGATCAAACCAAAAAAATTTGGAAGGGAGTTTTGTAGCTACTCCGATGAGCTTACTGCACATTTTTTGTCAAATCGTTTTCACAAAATCGTCAGTGCTCGGACTGACTGTCAGTTCAAAAACCATCGGACTCGCTACCATTTTACGAATAAAGTGGGTCCAAAATTGTACCCATTATGGTGGTATATTCCCACTAGATTCGAACCCTGTTGTCTTTTTAATACCGGCATCAAACTAATTGAGGAAACTCCCCAGCATTCCAGACATTCAAAACTAGATAATAAAAAAGATGAAGTGATTGAATATAGTTTCATGTAGGATCTAGAACTGTTCGGGACTGCATTCTGCAACTACATTTCATTAGGGTCTAAGATTACCATTTTTTACTCAATTTTGTTCATAGCGGGATTTCAAAATGTTTATACGCCCTCCCCGCGCTTTTTGCGATCAAACGCTTAGACTTAATAATACGAATCCAAGATTCCCAAATGATGGTAAGAAGGAAAACCGTAAAACCAAAAACAAGCGGTCCAAGAAACGTTACCACCGGTTTATGTCCAAAATGCGGAACAATTGGCAAAATTTTGATTATAGGCCTAACTGGCAGCGAGAAAGGTAAATGCCAGGCTTGCAATGCTGAATTTGTTTTATAGCAAAAAACTGACAAATACCTCAATAAAATAAACCATAAATTTTTAAGATCAATTTCCACTCCTAAAATGGGTATGGCAGAGAACGAGGAGTCGATTTATGAACGAGTAGCTAGACTTGAGGACGAAATTGCTACCTTGAGAAATGAAATGGATGTACTCAAATCCACTTTACGTAACAAAATAATTCGACATGAACACAAATTGATAAAAGAAGGCACTGATGTTGCCTCAATTATTGACTAGCTCTTTCTTTGATGTCTCTTATCAAATCCAAAACATGATCAACATCATCAGCTTCTGGTGCTAGCTCGATGTATCTGTTTAATGATCTCAACGCAAGATAATAATTTGACAGTCTTGCTTCTAGAATCCCTTTATCCCTTATTTCCTCTGGTGAGTCTGGTTCCATGCCAAGTATCATGTTTATGCAGTGCATAGCCATTGTGTAGTTAAAAGATTGTATGTATGAATTTTTTAGATTCCTACATATTCTAATAAGAATTTGTTCTGGCCCAATTTCATTAAGAAAGTCTGGTGAAAATTCCACACCACTGCCATAATTTCTGTCAAGTATTTCCTGCAAATCATCAATAGAAAGCAGTCTTCCTCTGTTGTATGGGTCTAAAATTAATTCCTCAGAAAATTTCACAAGAAAATGACTCGGAAACCCCACTGGACGTAAATCCAATCCTATGTGTTTTGCAAGTTCGACATAGATGATAGACAACGTTATGGGAATACCACTTTTTTTATCAAGTACTACATTTAGAAAATTGTTTTTTGGATTATAGTAATCATCATGATCACCACTAAATCCCAAGATATCAAACATGTATTCGTTTAGCATAGACACCAAATAGGTAGGATTTTTTACTTCAGAAAGGGAATTTTTCAAATCTTCTTCCAATCGATCTAATTTTTGAACATATTCATGTACGTTCAAATCTGGATATTCTAAAGTTTGAGATAATTTTAGATATTTTTCAACTAATGTATATCTGGGATTTTTGACATAAGATATCCATTCTACAACTATTGGATCGAAATCTTGACTCATATTCTCTTCAAGTAACTTTCTGGATTTTTCAACTCTCTTGTTGTAGGCGGATTCTCAATCAATGTTCGGTATGTATTTTTGCCAAGTTTTGCAAAAACTGTAGACGTGAAATCCATTCCAATGCTCTTTCTTACTTGGTATGAAGAAATGTCGGTGTTGGCAAAAGTGACAAGATAATCTTGAAATTCTTTGTCATCTTTTAAAATATTTTGAACGGCAAATTCTGCCATTCCTTCCATTGTAGAAAATGCGGCGTGGTGAATTTGTATTGGCTTGAGCCATCTCTGGTATACATCCAAAAGTTGTGGCAACATCTCAGAAATTTTAGGATCTATCGTGACTTTTGTAAAAGTCATCACATCAGGACCAAGCACTCCTACGATAAAGGTATCAGGGTTTAACATGAAAAATAGATTTGCTCTCCTAGCTATAGGGAATTCTTCAGGTACTTGTGGTAATTGTAGGTAATCGGAAAGCTTGTTTACTGTAGTATCGTCTAATGTTAAAATTATCTTTGCAAGTTCTTCATTTATTGAATTTACTTCAATGACTGCCTTTTTGTTAATTTCATGCAAATTGCTTTGAATTGCATGAATTTGTTCTTCAAGAATTGTCATCTTTAATGCTCCAATATATCCAGAATTCACATATTCAAACTTGGGTTGGTACGGTTCTCCTTGTTGTTGCAAAATTATCTGGGGGTAACTAGAAAGCACGAATTTATTTAAAAATATAGTAGAATCAAGATAATCACCATAAGTTGTAGATATCTTTGAAATGTAGGATTTTGCATATGTAGAATAAACAAGAAATTTTACTGGATCGTTTTTCATAAGCTGTGTTATTCTATCACTTTTTTCAAGAGCTATAGAAGTAAAAAGCTCATTTACAAATTCAACAGAATCTTTTGTCGCAAATACTTTTTTTCCCTTTAATTTTTTTAATTCAATTACATCTAAAAACTCCAATTTTGTTTCTGGTGGAACAGAAATTCCAGTAAACTGTGCAATTTTTTCTGCCATCTTTGGAAAGATGGCCTTTGATAACACTTCGATATCTTCAAACTTGATTGTTGTTGGTAGTGTTTGTACTGCCTTGGAAAGGGATTTTGTGATTTCTTTTTCTTCGTTTATCTCAATTGAGAGCTGATCTAATAATGCTAGTGCAAATTCTTCAAACTCTTCCATCTTACTCGTGGTAAATACGAACTAATTTAACATTAACTTGAATCCTGGA
>Ga0209515_10006362_pt1 | contig 14761 bp, 8 predicted proteins | sample Subgroupgradi54m_FD_187454 | JGI IMG/M metagenome (GOLD analysis project Ga0209515, IMG submission 187454) | Subsurface groundwater microbial communities from S. Glens Falls, New York, USA - GMW60B uncontaminated upgradient, 5.4 m (SPAdes)... ...
CGGCCCGACACAGAAATCAGTTGCTGTCATGGTGATCGCGGCACCGGAGATCTCTTTTTATACAGGGCTTGGCCGCGGCATAAAGAACGGCGCGCGGGAGGCCGGGGCTGCCGTGGCGCGTGAAGTAAAAGCAAAAGCGGACAAGCCTCTGCGTTCATTTATTATGTTGCCTGATGTGCTTACGGGCAATGGCGCAGATATCGTGCGTGGGGTGCTGGATGTGCTCGGGCCGCATTTTCCAGTGGTCGGGGGGGCCGCGGGCGATGATTTCCTTTTTGAAAAAACCTATCAGTACCGCGATGACGAAGTGGAATCGGGTGCGGTCGCGGGCGTGGGCCTGGCTGGCAATTTTACCATTGGCATCGGCGTGCGCCACGGCTGGGTGCCGATCGGCATGCCAATGAAAGTGACGAAAGCAAAAGGCGCGGTGCTGGGCGAGCTTGACGGGAAACCGGCCATCAGCATTTACGAAGATTATTTCGGCCAGAAAGCCGATGAATTGCGGAAAGAGGCGCTTGCGCGCCTTGCCATAACCTATCCTTTGGGGCTCAAGATACCGGAATATGACGAGGAGTATCTTATCCGCGATCCCATTACGGTGAATCCGGACGGCTCCATCGTGTGCGCGGCAGAGATTCCCGAGGGAAGCGAGGTGCGCCTGATGATCGGGTCAAAAGAAAAGGCGGTGGAGGCGGCCCAAGACGCGGCGCGGCATCTGATGAAAGAATTTGAGACGGATCATGCGCATCCCAGGTTTGTGCTCATGTTCAATTGTATCGCGCGCGAGAAATTGTTCGGGGTTAAAGCGAACGAAGAAATCCAGGCCGTGATGCAAATCATTGGCCCGGATGTGCCACTGCTTGGGTTTTACACGTATGGCGAGCAGGCGCCTTTGGGCGGGGAGACGCGCGACATCGCCAAATGCGACACGCGTTTTTACAACGAGACCGCAGTGCTTTTTGCCGTCGGCGAATAACAAAGTAATTCTACGTTATGAAAAAAAAGTTATTGTTTCTATTTATCCTCTTCGTGTTGATTGCGGGAAGTACGGTTTTCTTTTTGCGGAGTCGCGGATTTTCGCTCCGGTCGCAAGCGGATGAAAAAAACAGAGTGTACGTGGTGGGGGTGGTGCGTGCGCCGCCGACACTGGACGGCATCTGGGAAAGTTTTCGTATGAAGATGAAGGATCTCGGGTATGAAGAAGGAAAAAATATCGTCTATAAAGTGACGGAGGTGGGCGGGGATGCCGCAGAGACGAAAAAGAAAGTAGCACTGCTCATGGATCAGCATTTGGACGTTATCTATCCTTTGGGGGGGCTTGCAACGCATGCGGCAAAGGAGGTGACTGATGAACAGCATCTTTCCCTACCGATTGTTTTTGGTATTACAGCAGATCCGGTGAGGGCAAAATTGGTGCGGGATCTGCGCAGCTCGGGAAATAATGTCACGGGCGTTCTCTCGGCGAACGAGATAGTATCTTCCAAGCGCCTCCAGCTTTTGCTGGAGGCGGCTCCCGGTATAAAACGGATCGTATTTCCATGGAATGATCCGGTGACCACGGGCATAGAGACGTTTCGGGAGACCGCGCGGATTCTTGGTATTGCGCTCATGGAGAAGCGAGTTGCGAGCGTCGACGAACTTGATGCATTTCTAGGCGCTTTCTCATTTATCCCCGGTGATGCGCTCTTCCGGGCCAGCGATACGATCAGCGCCACGCGGGTAGAAGCGATGGCTCATCTCGCACTCGCAAAGAAGATTCCATTTTCCGGTACGAGCGGTTTTGACGTGGAGCGTGGCGCTCTGATGAGTTACGGCGCCAATTTCCAGAAGATGGGCGGGCAGGGCGCAGTGCTGGTGGACAAGATTTTGCGTGGAGGAAAAGCGCCCACTGATCTGCCGGTGGAATTGCCGGCGGACTTTGACCTCATTGTGAATCTCGGGACCGCGCGAATCCTTGGCATCAGCGTAGCGCCGGAATTCCTGGCAAAAGCGACTCGTATCATTCAATGAGGTCTACTGGTAGTTAATGCCCCCATTGATATAAGAGATTTTGTTGGCTGTCCTTTATGCGGAACGTACGGTTTAAATTTTTAAGGCGGACTCTTTTTTTTATTTCGCTCCTCGGCGCGTTTATCGTTCTGAATCTGATATGGGTGATTCCTACGATACAGGCGACGTACTCGTCCGCATCGGTGCTGGCGTTGGAGACGGTTGAGCGCGCGCGCGGCGATGTCGGTTTTTCTTTGGAGACGGTACAAAGGGAGCTCGCGCATGCCGCCGAAGAAATCGCGTTTGATCCGGCACGGCAAAAAATAGCCGCGGAACTCCTCTTAAAACAGAATTCCGTGATCAAGAGTGTTGGAGTGGCGGGGACGGATGGCAGGGAGACCTTCCTGGTGGATCGGTTTGATTTTGTCGCTCCATCGGATCTGCATGATTATAACGGGCAGAACTATTTTGCCGTAGCACTCACCGGCGTGAGCGCGTTTGGCGATGTATTTATTTCTTCTGCGTCAGAGCCGCATATTATGCTGGCGGTACCGATAGCGCCGGGCGGGATCGTGAGCGGTGTTTTAGTGAGCGAGATTAATATCCGTGATTTTGTATCCGCGATCCATACGCCGGAGATCCGGCAAGGCCACATCTATATCGTGGATAAAAAAGGATTTCAGATTATTCACCCTGATTTAAGTGAGACCTTGCGTCGGCCCAATTTCCTTGCGCGTCCGATAGTGAATAAAGTCGTCACGCGCCGTGCCGTTGCCGATGGTCTTGCCTCGGAAGACGCATATGTCAATGAGCAGGGCGAGAATACGTTTACCGTGGGCATGCCGGTAGCAGTCGCCGACCTGAGTATCTTTTTTGAACAGCCCCGCAGTACGGCGTTGGCCGGTGTACATTCGGTCATTGTTTTTGCTGCGATCACGGTACTCCTCGGTTCGTCGGCACTCCTCGTCATTATGCGTGGCAGGAGCCGCCTTGAGAGTTTCAACGTCCGACTGAATGAATTGCTGAAAGAAAATTATGAAGTGGGCAAGATGATGGTGCGCCGCGACTTGGAGCTGACGCGTGCCAATGCGCGGCTGGAGGAATTGGATGAGATCAAAACGGAATTTGTCTCCATCGCCGCCCATCAGCTCCGTACGCCGCTCACCGGTATCCGCTGGTCGTATCAAACGTTACTGGATGGCGAGAGCGGCGCGATGAATCAGGAACAGCGCCATCTGCTGGAAAGCGGACTTGGCGCGACGCTCCGGATGGTGGATCTAGTGAATGATCTTTTGAGCGTTGCGCGGATTGAGGAAGGGAAATTCGGCATCAACTTGCGCAAGCAGTCCGTAGCGCCTTTGCTTACGCGCCTTGCCGGCCGGTACGCCGCGCTCGCCGGGCAGAAAGGCATCGCTTTTTCCTCTATTTTGTCGGAGACCCTTCCGGACATCGCGTTTGACGAAGAGAAAATGGAGATTGTTTTTGATAATGTCCTTGACAACGCGTTAAAATATACCGAGCCCGGCGGCGCGATCGCGCTGAAAGTTTTTTATGAAAAGGGATCGATGCATGTCGAAGTAAGTGATACCGGCGTAGGCATTTCAAAAAATCAGCTTCACCGCGTTTTCACAAAATTTTTCCGTGCGGATAACGCATTGCACCTGCATACATCCGGAACCGGTCTTGGGCTTTATGTCGTAAAAAATATCATTGAAAAGCACGGCGGAAGCGTCATCGTGGAGAGTGTTGAGGGCAAGGGGAGCAAATTTAGTGTCACACTTCCCATCGTGTAGGACAGCGCTAATGTAAAAAACCGCCATCAGGCGGTTTTTTACATTCTCTCAAAATTTTTTGCAAGCATTCCTAAACATTAATAAACCTTACTAATAATTTGTATATAAAGTATATAAAGATTGATAAAATAAATCAACGCAGTTTTTATTTTTTTGCATCTCTTGGGGGTTTTATTTATCCACAGCTTGGTATATAGGGGATTTTCTCCCTATCGGTTATAATGAAATGGAGCTTAAGCCAAAAAATAATACTTTTCTGTTATGGGAAATCTCTGCAACTTATAGGATATATAATAAAAGAATCATTTTGTTTTGTTACTGTACCCCGTTTTTTATTTTTCGCGATACTCATTTTGGAAAAACATCTTCAGGTGGACTCCGCCTTAAAAAATAAGAAATGTGTTTTTAGTATAGGCTTTTTCTGTTTGTTATTTTTTGGGACAGCGTGCTTATTTTCTCTTACCGCATATGGGGCAACCGGTCCCCCGAATGTATTAAATTATCAGGGAAGGTTAGCGGATGCAAGCGGTAATCTTTTGGGAGGATCGGGGACAACTTACTATTTCAAATTTTCTATTTGGGACAACGCGACGGTAGGATCCGGTGCACAGCTTTGGCCATTGAGCGCACCGACATCAGTATCTGCGGCTGTCCGGCAAGGGGTGTTCAATGTGAACATTGGCGATACCGCATCCGGATATCCTGATGCCTTGAATTATGATTTTAATACCAATGATACAATTTATTTGGAAGTTAAAGTATCTTCTGATAACTCGTCGTTTCAGACGCTATCTCCGCGTCAGCGTATTAGTGCCTCTGCATTTTCACGTCTGAGTAGTGCAGTGAGCGGAACCACGACGCCCTCTTCATTCGGCACCACGACTCCGTTTGGAACATCAGTAGTTTCCATCGAGGCGACCTCCACGAGTGCGACACCATTGTCATTGCGCGGCATTGCTTCACAGATAGCAAATCTTTTTCAGATCCAGAATTCATCGGGGACGAATCTCGTGTCGGTCACCGGATCCGGATTGCTCGGCATCGGCACCACAACTCCGGGGAGCTTGTTGTCTGTGCAAGGGGTGGGCAATTTTGTTTCTGGCGCGACTTCCACCCTGTATACAGGGTTTGCAGCTCCGGGATTCATTGCGACTTCTTCCGGCTTCACCATTACCGGAGGGAATATCCTTAATCAAACCACCGGCACATCAACAGTCGTGCAAGGACTCTCTGCCACCGGCATTGCCGCATCCGCAGGATTGACCATCACCGGAGGCGCCTTGCGCAACACCGTGACCGGCACCTCCACCATGCTCTCCGGCGCCATTGACGCAACCCTCCTCAATATCACCTCAACCTCTGCGACTTCTACCTTTGCCAGTGGGATCCAAAGCGCAGGAGGACTCACCATCACTACCCTCAATTGCACGAGCTTTACCAACAGCGGAAAACTCACGGTCAATGCCGCTGGCGTGATCAACTGCGCCAATGACATCAGTAGCGGAGGCGGCACCATCAATGCAGGCATTACCAACGGCCTCTCGTACTACTCGGGCGCCACCACCCTTGACTCGGCAAACTTCCTCAATCTTGATACCACGAATGGTTTTCTTGGCATTGGCACCTCCTCTCCCTGGGCGCGTCTCTCTATTGCCGGAGCGTTGGGACTCGCAAACAACAATCCGCTTTTCACCATTGCCTCCACCACCGGTCCCAATCCCGGAGCAACCTCAACCCTCCTTATCCTCCTGCCGTCAGGGAACTTCGGACTCGGCACCTCATCTCCCTCCGCAACTCTCGCATTGACTGGCACCTCTACGGCTCCGGTATTCTTGGTTTCCACCACCACGCCGGCAGGAGTTGTTGCAACGGCTCTCATCATTGACTCGCAAGGAAGAGTGGGGATCGGCACCACGAGTCCAGGATCCCAGCTTGCTGTTGCCGGCAAGTTTATCTTAACAGGCACCGGGGAGGCAACATCAACCGTGATCAACGCCGGCCAGATTGATCTGCAATCAACCACCGGCACCTCTACCTTTGCCGGAGGATTGAGAGCAGCGGGAGGATTACTCTCCGGCAACGGACTCACCATCACGGGAGGATCGCTCTTCCAGCAGAATACTGCCACCAACACTTTCTCCAATGGCACCGTCCTCTTGGGACAAGGAGGATTGTTTTCATCAAACGGGCTTACCATCACCGGAGGATCGCTCCTCAATACAAATACGGCAACATCTTCATTCACCGGCGGCATTACTGCCGCAGGATTCTCGTCATCGCAAGGGCTTACCATCACCGGAGGGAATATCCTGATCAATAGCGATTCCATCTCTGACTTCACCGGCACGGGTCTTTCTGTCAATGCATCCGGCGTGCTCAATGCATCCGGCACCATCAATGCCGGCATTACCAACGGCCTCTCGTACTACTCCGGCGCCACCACCCTTGACTCCGCGAACTTCCTCAATCTTGATACCACGAATGGTTTTCTTGGCATTGGCACCTCCTCTCCCTGGGCGCGTCTCTCTATTGCGGGCTCACCCAACCTCACTACGGATCGTCCGCTCTTTGCCATTGCCTCATCCACGAGCATCAACAACGGCGCCACCTCCACGCTCCTTATCCTCCTGCCTTCCGGGAACTTCGGACTCGGGACATCATCTCCCTCCGCAACCTTTGGACTGACCGGCACCTCGACCGCTCCGGCGTTTCTCGTCTCCACCACCACTCCCGCAGGAGTTGTTGCCACCGCTCTCGTCATTGACGCCAATGGAAAACTCGGCATCGGCACCACGTCTCCGGGCGCAGCGCTTGCCGTGGCAGGCAAGTTCATTCTCACTGGTACGGGTGAGGCAACCTCCACGGTGATCAACACCGGACAGATTGATCTGCAGAGCGCCATCGGCACTTCTACCTTTGCCGGAGGCATCAATGCAGAAGGAGGATTGCTCTCGGGGAACGGATTGACGCTGAGCGGAGGATCGCTCTTCCAGCAGAATACTGCCACCAATACTTTCTCCAATGGCACCGTCCTCTTGGGACAAGGAGGATTGTTTTCATCAAACGGATTGGCCGTAAGCGGGGGATCAATCACCAATACCTCATCGGCAACATCTTCATTCACCGGTGGCATTACGAGCGCAGGGCTTGCCAGTTCCCAAGGACTCACTATTACCGGAGGGAATATCTCTACCAATTCAGGAGCATTGACTATTCAATCAGGAGCCAATGGCAATATCCTCCTCAATCCTAGTAGCACCGGCAACGTCGGCATCGGCACCTCTTCTCCCTTTGCATTGCTCTCCATAAATGCTCCTCAAGGCATTGCCGCATTTGCAATCGGCTCCTCTACCGTAGGATCTCCGGGTATCTCCTTCCTCATTGATCAATTCGGGAATGTCGGCATCTCCACCACCTCTTTGAGTACGCGCTTTGGCATTGCCGGCCTCTCTCTGTCCGCTGCTCCTCTGATGTTGGTGTCCACATCCACCGCAACAGGAGGAGTCGCAAATACCGGAGCCACCTCCACCGCATTCATGATCAATTCCAATGGCAATGTCGGCATTGGCACCTCCTCTCCTTCTTCCGCGCTCTCGGTAGCCGGCAACTTTCTCCTCACCGGCACTGGAGGAGCGGCATCCTCCACCGTCATTATGGGAGGACAGATTGATCTGCAGAGCAGTGTGGGGACATCTACCTTTGCCGGAGGACTCAATACAAAAGCAGGACTCTTGTCTGCCGGGGGACTTACCCTTACCGGAGGGAATATTCTCCAGCAAAACAATGCGACCAATACTCTTGCCGGAGGATTGATCCTGACCAGCGCCACGCAAGCGCTTGGCATAGGCACCTCTTCTCCCTTTGCCCTGCTCTCCATCAATGCTCCCCAAGGCATTCCTGCATTCGCAATCGGCTCCTCTACCGCAGGATCTCCCGGCACCTCATTCCTCATTGACCAATTCGGAAATGTCGGTATCGCCACGACTTCCTTGAGCACCAAATTCGGCATTACCGGGCGCGCGCTCTCTACAGCTCCTCTGATGCTGGTGTCAAGTTCTACCCATGCAGGAGTGACCGGTTTCGAAGGCACCTCAACCGTATTTATGATCGATTCCAATGGCAATGTGGGCATCGGCTCCACCTCTCCTACTTTCGCGCTCTCGGTGGCAGGCAACTTCTTCCTCACCGGCAATGGAACCGTCTCCAGCTCCACGGTTATCGCCAAAGGACAGATTGATCTGCAGAGCAGTGTGGGGACATCTACCTTTGCCGGAGGACTCAATACAAAAGCAGGACTCTTGTCTGCCGGGGGACTTACCCTTACCGGAGGGAATATTCTCCAGCAAAACAATGCGACCAATACTCTTGCCGGAGGATTGATCCTGACCAGCGCCACGCAAGCGCTTGGCATAGGCACCTCTTCTCCCTTTGCCCTGCTCTCCATCAATGCTCCCCAAGGCATTCCTGCATTCGCAATCGGCTCCTCTACCGCAGGATCTCCCGGCACCTCATTCCTCATTGACCAATTCGGAAATGTCGGTATCGCCACGACTTCCTTGAGCACCAAATTCGGCATTACCGGGCGCGCGCTCTCTACAGCTCCTCTGATGCTGGTGTCAAGTTCTACCCATGCAGGAGTGACCGGTTTCGAAGGCACCTCAACCGTATTTATGATCGATTCCAATGGCAATGTGGGCATCGGCTCCACCTCTCCTACTTTCGCGCTCTCGGTGGCAGGCAACTTCTTCCTCACCGGCAATGGAACCGTCTCCAGCTCCACGGTTATCGCCAAAGGACAGATTGATCTGCAGAGCAGTGTGGGGACATCTACCTTTGCCGGAGGATTGAGAGCAGGAGGGCTGACATCATCCCAGGGACTCACCCTTACTGGAGGGAATCTCATCTTCACCAATGCCACTGGCAAGGTAGGGATTGGGTCGAGCAGTCCGGCTCAATTATTATCTGTCTCCGGCAGGGTGTATGTGCACAATGGTGCCACGCAAGCGGATCTGACCGTAAACAATGGCTCTATCTGCGCGGACAACAACGGACTGGTCAAATGCACCGGCGCTCTGACCGCAGGGACTGTCCTCGGAGACGTCGGCACCTTTGCCGCCACTGACCTTGCGGAGAATTATCCCTTGGCAGACACCTCTATTGAGGAGGGCGACATTGTGATGGTTGCCTCCTCTCTTTCTCCTGACGAACAAACAAAACGCACTGCGGACATTACCAAGCTAAAAGATCAATATGACAAAGATACTCCGGCATCCGTGTTGGAATCACTGTCAGTATCCGTAGCCAAAGCAGATATCAGCCATGCCACTCAAGTCCTTGGCGTTATTTCCACTAAACCGGGCCTCCTACTTGGAGATACCACCGGATTCCAGCTGGACTCCCAATTCAGGCCCGTTGCCCTTGCCGGCCGCGTACCGGTCAAGGTATCTATGGAGAATGGAGCGATCAAAGCAGGAGACCATATCACCCTCTCCTCAATAGCAGGCATCGGAGCCAAAGCCACCACATCAGGTATGACCGTGGGTATTGCGCTGGAGGGATTTGATGGGACGGGTGCTAATGCTACGACATCAGTCGCTATCGGCAGCGAAAGCGTAAAAACAGCAAAAATACTGGTATTTGTGAACTTTGGGTATGCAAAATTGGACAGCGCGGCATCGCAGATCGCAATAGGACAGACCAACGCGTGGGCAGTAGATCAGCAATCAGGCAAAGTGAACGTCTCTTTTATGGGAGATATCAACATGCGGGGAAACTCTCTACTGGATGTGAAAAAGATCATGGGGTATCTGGGCAGATGGAGTATGGACGAGGAGGGGAAGATCACCGCCATGAAAATAGCGACCCAGGAACTGACCGTTGGCTCACCAGAAAAACCAACGGGTATTACAATATATGACAAGCAAGGCAAAGCGGGGTGCCTTACCATCGAAGATGTGGCGGCCGGACAGATGAAAGTGACACCGGGGGCATGCGGCTCGACCGCCTCCGGGCAGGCTCCGCCTGCCGCAAGCGGCGGCGCGGCTGCAGCCGCGCCAGCCCCTGTGGCATCGGATACCGCAACGACGACGCCCGCGGCACCGCTACCGGTATCAGCGCCCATACCATCGGAGAACGCATCACCTCCGCCTGCGATGACCAGCGTGCCCGTGGCAGGAGTGTCGGCGTCGCCTTCGCCAGTGTCCGCGACGCCTACGGTTATTCCGAGCGAGCCGCCGCCTACTGCCGAGGCATCTTCTACCAGTCCGGCCGGTGGATAAAAAGCATTGCATAAATTATTACTTCCATTTATGCTACAGGGAGACATGAGCCGAGCGATTATTCATTAAATTAAAATCTTTATGGCACGGTTCAATTCAACTTATCGCGACCCATCAGAGGTTGCAAAAGAAGAAGATGTGGCAGGCGATCAATCAATACCCGTCGAAGAGGCGGCGAATCCGTTCGGCGCATCGGCCGGGGATGACGCATACGAGGAACAACCAGGCATATTCGCGCGGTTCGGGACAGCAGGACTTCTCATTATCGCCATCATCTCTTCCGGAGCCGCATATTATTTCTATCGCGAGGCGCGTTTATTGAAGGAAAATCCTCAAAAAATCGCCCAGGAAGAAGTCACGACGGTAGTAGGGCAGGTGGGGCGGCTGTTGGTGCTTCCGGAAGGAGAGACGCCGACATTGGCAACGGTCAGCGATGTGGATCGTCTGAAGAGCCAGCCATTTTTTGCGCATGCAAAAAATGGGGATAAGGTGCTGATTTACACCAGCGCCCGCAAGGCAATCCTCTATAGTCCGGAACAGAATAAGATCGTAGAGGTTTCGCCGCTCAATTTGGGCGGGCAGTAAGGGATCTTTCTGATGGTAAAAAATCTTGCGCGCTCGTTGCGCATATATGGCTTGGCGCTGTTGCTTGTCGCCATTGCGGCGGGCGCGCATTTGGCATTGGCTGATGAGTTTATCTCGCCAAATTTCCGAGTGCTTGATCCCGTGATATCTTCAAGCGGATACGGCACATCAACGAGCTATCAGCTGTGGAGCACGGTGTCGCAGGTCGCGATTGGCACAAGCACCATCACGGATTATTCTTTAGGCAGTGGATTTCTCTATTTCCCGTTTGTGAGCACGCCGGTGGTATCAGCCACCCCGGGCAACGCGCAGGTAGCGCTCTCCTGGACCGCGGCAAGCGGCGCTTTGGGTTGGACTGTGGCAGGATATAATGTGGGACAATCCACCGTGTCCGGAGGGCCGTACACCTATTCTTCTTCGCTTGGCAATGTGACGAGTTCAACGCGCACAGGACTTACGAACGGCGCCGCCTATTATTTTATCATCCGTGCGGAAGATGTGTTTGGAAACAGTATCGCCACCTCAAGCGAGATCTCAACGACGCCAATCGCTCCGGCTTCGTCGTCGCCGTCTTCGGTGCCAACCGGCGGGGGCGGTGGAGGAGGCGGAATCGCCGCGCCGACCGCCGGGGTTATTTTTTACGGGCGGGCGTATCCGGGGAGCGCGGTCACTCTTCTCAAAGACGCGCAGATCGCGGCCGTGACGATCGCGGGTCCGGACGCGCGGTTTAAGATTTCTTTGACAGGGATATCACCCGGGAGTTATGTGTTTTCCGTGTATGGCGCAGACCCGGCCGGGAGGCGTTCAAGCGCGGTGAGCTTTCCCGAAGTAATTACGGCCGGCGCGTCAACCGAGGTCGGCGGCATTTTCTTGGCGCCGACGATCGCGGTGGATAAAAGTGAGGTCAAGAGAGGCGAGAACATCGCTATTTTCGGGAGCGCCGCGCCGCAGGCCGATGTGGTCATTGCCGTGAATTCGGATGAGACATTATTCGCCAGGGCAAAGACGGATTCCGATGGGGCGTATCTTTACGATTTTGACACGGCGCTTCTTAATTTCGGTCAGCATGTCACTAAGTCAAAAACAGCGCTCGGCCCGGAGATAAGCCCGTTTGGCAAGACCGTGAGTTTTACCGTGGGCTCAAAAACCACCCTTGCGTCTCCCCCAAAAGCCCCACTTGCTAAAGGAGACCTCAATAATGATAACCGTGTGAATCTCATTGATTTTTCTGTCGCGGCATATTGGTATAAGCGGCCGTCGCCCCCAGCCGCGATTGATCTCAATGGCGACGGCAAAGTTGATCTGATTGATTTCAGCATCATGGCGTTTTATTGGACCGGATAATCTCGTGTATTATGAGTTCATCTCTTTATCGCATTATTGGTGTCATAGGAGTCGCGTTCTTTTGCGCGGCGGTTCCAGCGTATGCGGCGGATATGCGCATTGTCAGCGAACATATAAAAATTGCTCGCGGCGACCAATTTGCGACAACTCTTTTTTTGGATACCAAGGGAGAGACGCTTAATGCTTTTGAAGGAACAGTCGGATTTCCGGAGAATCTCCTGGCCCTCAAGGAAATACGGGACGGCGACTCGCTGGTGAATTTTTGGATTGAACGGCCGGGGAGCGCGATGCGCCCGGGCGAAATTAGATTTTCCGGCATTACTCCGGGTGGATACCGGGGCGATCGGGGAGCGTTGTTTTCGCTCGTTTTTGAAGCGCAGAACGCGGGAAGTGGGTCAATCGCAATCCATGGCGCCAAGACATTTCGCCACGACGGCCAAGGGACGGTGCTGGATATCTCGGTTTTTCCGTTCGCGTTTCTTATCTCACCGGAGGCCGGGCGCGAACCACGGCGCGTTGCCGAGGCCGATGATCCGTATCCGCCGGAATCGTTTATCCCTGAGGTGTCCCGCGACCCTGCTCTCTTTGACGGAAAATGGTTTGTCGCGTTCACAACTCAAGATAAAGGATCGAGCGTGGATCACTACGAAATACAGGAGCGTCGAGCCGCGGATGCGGCATCAAATCAATGGCGCGTCACGGAAAGCCCCTATGTGCTTGCGGACCAGCAACTACGGAGTTTTATTTTTGTAAAAGCGGTGGATCGAAAAGGAAATACGCGCGTGGCAGAGGCGGCGCCCCGTTACCCCCAGCGGTGGTATGAAAATTATGAAAATTGGGTTATCCTGATGATAGGAGTGATTGTCGCATATTTCATAGGGAATATGGCATGGAGAAAACGCCACGGGATATGATGCGGATAAAAACGCGCATTGACGCGAAAATTCTATTATGTACTGTTTTTGTACTTGCGCTTTTTAGCGTTTTCCCCGCGGGAGCGAAGGCGGCAAATTTATATTTCTCTCCGTCATCGGGGGACTATGCGCAGAATGAAAATTTCACCGTCGGCGTACTCGTCAATACCGGAGAAGCGCCGATCAATGCCGTCAGCGGCACGATCAGCTTCCCCACCGAATACGGAGAAGTTTTGGCGCTAAGCACCGTAAACTCATTCGTGAGTTTGTGGGTTCAAAACCCATCGTTTTCCAATAGCGGTGCAAGGGGGAATATCCGTTTTGAAGGAATTATCTTGAATCCCGGGTATGCCGGTTCTCAAGGCAGAATCCTTGACATCGTATTTCGCGTCAAAAAAATCGGCTCTGCGGGGATGAAATTTGACGAGTTTTCCATCTTGGCAAACGACGGGCAAGGGACAAATATCGGCGCCGCTTCGGGATCGGCCCTGTTTACCTTCACGAAGTCCGTTCAGCCGTCTCCCTCCGCCGATACATCGGGATTAACAAAGAGGATGAGAGAGGTTGAAAAACAAGTGAGAGCGATTACTGAATCGCAGCCGGGAGCGCCGATCGTCGTTGTCCAAAAACCGCAAGCGGAAGGTTTCCTCATGCTTTGGGAAATTCTGCCTTCTGTAGTAAAAGGAGGCGTGCTCCTGCTCGTCGGCATCGCCACGGTGATTTTGTTATTCGTTCTTACGAGTTTTGGCGTTATTATCTTGATCTGGATATGGAGTTCTTTTTGGCATAACCGATTTTTGATCGCGCGAAGATTGGCTGCCGGATGGATCATCGCCAAAAAATATGCGGGGAAGATTGTCGGATTCTTGGGATTGGCGGAGAGAGAAATAACCGGAGATATCGTCTATGGGATGCACGAAATGGAGCAAGAGTTCCAAAGTGTCGCACGAGCGCCATCGCTGAAGATGTTGCTGGCCAATTACTGGTCAGCATTGCGCCGGATTACGAAGAGATTTCTTACAAGAAATCAGGCTACTTAAACTGTGAAGTATCAAGGGATGAGTACGCCAGAGGCGATTATTGAAGAAGAGGGAGGGGAGGAGGACGGCTGGCAATGATCGTGCCGCGATCATTCTGCATCTCACTCACTCTATAGGCAATAAAAAGTCATTCGCATGATAAATAAGATCACACTGCATCCGTCGCGGATCGGCTGCCCGTCCATCCCGGGCACCATGAAGGGGATTGTGATGTCTTTGCCGGGCGTCGCGGATGTGAAAGTCAGATATGAAGATCGAAGTATTGACGTAACGTTTGACGATACGGCGACATCAGCCGACACGATCATCGCCACCATCGGCCAAGAGATGGGACTTGCCATGGAAATCGGAGAGGACGGCGGGAAAAAGCAGGGAGGAGCGGCGGAGACCTGCCCCATGTAGTGTAGGTAGTGGCGTAAGAAACATAGGGAGAGTTGCCGCGGGAGTCCCTTTCGGGACTCCCGCGTTTTTTTATGGTTGGAGAAACCTCTTGACTTATTTTTTGCGTTGCATTACTATGGGTTGGCAGTCGGGGTCGGAGAGTGCTAAATGAGTGCTAAATCAACATAATTATCAAATAATACAAACTATGAAGATACAGCCATTGGGGGATCGCGTGGTCGTGGAGCCGCACAAAGCCGAGAGCGGGAAGCTCAAATCAGGCCTCTATCTGCCCGAAACCGCGAGCAAAGAGCGGCCGGAGCAGGGAACGGTCATTGCCGTGGGGCCGGGCAAAATAAATGACGCAGGCAAACGCATACCGATGAACGTAAAAAAAGGAGATGTCGTCCTTTTTTCTACGTATCGGGAACCGGTCA
>Ga0209515_10006363_pt1 | contig 14757 bp, 13 predicted proteins | sample Subgroupgradi54m_FD_187454 | JGI IMG/M metagenome (GOLD analysis project Ga0209515, IMG submission 187454) | Subsurface groundwater microbial communities from S. Glens Falls, New York, USA - GMW60B uncontaminated upgradient, 5.4 m (SPAdes)... ...
GGGTGGATATATCGACCATATCACCGACGGCATGAATTATGCATGTCAGCTTTATGTGCTTGATAAGGCAATCGGTCGCCCTGCTAATTTTTCTCTTTCCGATGCACTCCTTATTTTCTTTCTTCATGACCTCGAAAAGCCGTGGAGAATTCTTGTTGGTACGGACGGTGTTGCACAAAATCGCGCAGGTCTCGACACAAAAGCGCTTTTCAAGAAATTTCGCGAGGAAAAATTGCGCGACTATGGGCTCACACTCACTCATGCGCAACAGAACGCACTTCGGTATGTTGAAGGTGAAGGCGAGGACTATTCAAGCACCCGGCGTGTCATGAATGAGCTTGCCGCATTCTGCCACATGGTTGATGTGGCATCAGCGCGTCGCTATTATGACTATCCCAAAGCGGCAGGAGATGAATGGGTCGGTGCCGGCCGCATTCGTACCCAATGAAATAAACAAAACACCGCAATTCGGTGTTTTTTTTACAATAATTTTTCTTGCAACTCTTCGGGGTAATCAAAACCGAGATGCATGTGTGCTTGCTTGGTTGCGACACGTCCGCGCTGAGTCCGCTCAAGAAGACCGAGTTTAAGCAGATACGGTTCGTAGACTTCTTCAATGGTCGCTTGTTCTTCGCTTGTTGCGGCGGCCATGGTGGCGAGCCCAACAGGTCCGCCTCCGAATTTCTCAATAAGAATAGTAAGGAAATGCCGATCAGGTTCGGTCAGCCCAATTTCATCAATCTCAAGTAAGCGTAATGCTTCACGCACTGCATGTTCATCAAGAGCGGTTTTGCCGACCTGTGCAAAGTCTCGTGCACGTTTCAAAAAATAATTTGCCGTACGGGGAGTGAAACGGCTGCGTTTCGCAATCTCGGTTGCCGCACCGGACTCAAGGGGGACACCGAGAATCTCTGCCGAGCGATGAACAATTTGTTCGATTTCGGGTTCAGTGTAGAACTCCAGACGAAATACGCCACCGGAAAATCGTGAGCGCAATGGTGCGGAAAGGAGTGCAATGCGCGTTGTCGCCGCAATAAGCGTAAATGGCGGAAGCTCAAGTTGAATGGTGCGCGCCGACGGACCTTTGCCGATGATAATATCAAGCACGCCGGACTCCATCGCCGGATAGAGGACTTCTTCAACCATTTTATTTAAGCGATGAATTTCATCAATGAAAAGGATATCCCCCGGATTCAAGTTGGTGAGAATCGAGGCAAGGTCGCCGACTTTCTCGATTGCCGGGCCGGAGGTGCTTTTGAGCTGAGCCCTTGTTTCCTTGGCGATAAGATGAGCAAGGGTGGTTTTCCCTAATCCGGGAGGTCCATAGAAAAGGAGGTGCTCGGGAGGGTGCTTGCGTTCCTTCGCGGCGCTCAAAAGGATTTCAAGATTTTGCTTAATATGGGTTTGTCCGATATATTCTTCCCAACGCTCGGGACGGAGCTTTTGGTCAAGAAATAAGCCATCTTTTTGGGTTTCTTCCCGCTCTTCTTGAGGGGTGTTGGGTAAAGTGCTTGACATAAAAATTGATTATGCTATGCTTCATTCAGTTCAGAAGTTGCCACCGCCACTGAAGCACATGCAATTTCTTCCTTAGTATGCCACGATGAGGAGCTTCTTCCAAGAAGGGGAGTGCTTCGCTTACGATGGAGGCTATTGACAAAAAATTAAAATAATGATACATTATGATTGTTACTGATCTTCCGTATCATAAGGGTGACAAAAATTGAAACCGACTCGAGTGTGTCACCCTTCAAACTACTAAGGCCCCACAGGGCTTCCATGATGCACTTCCGAGGATGTACTGGTGCTAAGCTTCTGCTTATCTACTGGCCCTCCCCTTAGGGATGTATTTAACTTTTTGCACTATTGTAAAAAGTAGTTGTTTGAAGGGTAATGTACTTGAGTACATACTGTATCACTATAATGGCTGACTGATTTTTTCTAATTTGTATTCGGCAAGATAATGAGATGACAAAGAACCTGCTTAATGCAGGTTTTTTGTTGCTGTTTTCTGATTGTTTTAAATTTGATGACCTTCTTTGTTGAAAAACAATTATCTGCCATCCTCGAGTCCGACGGCGCGCTCAACTTCTTCAAGGCTTGTCGTTCCGCTGATGCATTTTACGATACCGTCTTGGCGCATATCAAGAAGCCCTTGAGGTTTTGCCGCTTCTTTGATTTCGCGTTCGCTCGGATTTTCGCGGAGTATTGCCTCCACCGCGCGGTCCATAAGAATACCCTCGTAAATCGAGACTCGGCCTTTGTATCCCGTGAAGGAACAGGTCTCACATCCTACGGGCCGCCAGAGTTTTCCGGGATATACCAACTTGGGGCGCATTTCTTTGATATCGGGAAGCGTACGTTCCATCACTTCTTTATCTTTCCCCTCCGGAACATATTCTTCCTTGCAAACTTTGCATAAACGACGAACGAGACGTTGTCCGATTGCGATATTCATCGCCGAGCTGATGATCTTGGGGTTTACGCCAATATCAATCAAACGAGGAATTGCACCCGCCGCGCTGTTGGTGTGGAGTGTTGAAAACACCAAGTGTCCTGTCAGTGCGGAGTCGATTGCAACGGAGGCGGTTTCTTCATCACGAATTTCACCCACCATGATCACGTCAGGGTCTTGGCGCACTGCCGCACGCAAGCCGCTACTGAAATTGTACCCCTTGTCATGATCAACTTGTGTTTGCGAGATGCCGTCAAGGTGGTATTCGATCGGGTCTTCAATGGTGATGATTTTAATTTGCGGATTGCGGAGCTTCTTCAGACACGCATACAGTGTTGTGGTTTTTCCCGAACCGGTCGGCCCTGTTGTTAAAATGAGGCCGTTCGGTTTTGCAATTTGATCAACCATGATTTGGTAGAAATACTCATCCATACCCAATTCTTCAAGCGGCACGGAAATTGATTTGGGATTTAAGATACGCATCACCACGGATTCGGCATATGCGGCGGGAAGAATGGAGGTACGCACCTCGACATCAATACCCTGAATTTTAATCGTGAAACGACCGTCTTGCGCTTCGTGCACGACGTTTAATTTTACTCCCGCAAGCAGTTTGATGCGCGCGAGCACCTTTTTGTAGTCTGTGTTTTTGATTTCAACCACATCTTGCAGAATTCCATCCAAGCGAAAACGCACACGGACAATTTCTTTCTCCGGTTCAATGTGGACATCGGAAACCCCGGTTGCGACCGCGCCTCCGAGGATAATTTCAACCACCGTCGACAGCGCATGTTGATCTGCAGAGGCGATCGCGCTTTCAACCACCGCTTTGACATCGGCAATTGTTTTGATTGTTGAGACATAGCGCTGCATTGTTTCATCGGACACCGACATGACTCCGCGCGTTTCGGCTTTTGCATAGGAAACTTCTTTATAAATTTCCCATGCTTTTGCAATTCCGAATTCGGAAGCGAGAAAAACAGTCGGAGTATATCCCTGACGTTCCAACTCTTGCAGTATTCCGGGGAGCTTCGGATTGTGCGGTGTCTGTACGGCGACACTTGCGTTGTGCATGTTTATGCCAAAGACAACAATATTTGCATCGCGAGCGATATTTTCGGAAATAAGGCGAATCGCCCCGTTGTCGATGTTGGTGCGAAAAAGATCGACGTAAGGGAGTTCGTAACGCTCGGCGAGAATTTGCGCGAGCGTTTCGGCCTCTCGAATCCGGATGTCGTCGATTTCACGTTTTTGTTTTTGATCATCAAAATGAGGCATTGCTCAACCATTGTACCCTCCAAAAGAGCCCTTCACAAGGCCCTAAAAAAGACATTGACAAAAAACAAAATGTAGTGTAAAGTTCATTTACTTACTAGGGCTGTAACTCTTTACCGTTTTATGCAACAAAAGCAGCGTACAACGCAAAAGTTTTTTCTCGGAGCACTGTTTACGGTGTTCAGTGTTCCTTTTCTTGCTTTCGCATATCAGGCGGCTCCCAATGCGGTAACGATTCCCCCTACGTTCATTACGGAAAAAAGCGCAAAGTTCAACGGCAAAGTGAATGCCAATGAAATGCCGGATACTTATCAATGGTTCGAATGGGGGGTGAGTGGTCGGTCTGATGTTTACCAAACGCCGCATTACGCAAGTTGGTGGGGAGCGCAGCAGTTTGATACGAGTGCGGATGTGGTCGGTCTTGCACCAAGTACGCAATATTTTTATCGACAAGTTGCCGAGAATTCTCGTGGAAAACATGTCGGACAAACGGTTTATTTTACAACAAAGCCGCTTTCCAACCCCACACCCCCTCTCGTGATTGTTGAAACCGAGGCTCCGGTATTGGTGACACAAGGAAGCGCAACACTGAAGGGGTATATCAGTCCACATGGCGGAGCGGGGACACTGTGGTGGTTCGAATGGGGGACAACAAATCAAATGGAAAATGAAACGCCTCATACCGGATGGGGAGTGGATTCCGGCGTGGTCCAAATTCCTATAAACGGACTTCTTCCCGGTACGACGTATTTTTTCCGCTTAGTGGGGCAAAATGGCAACGGGCAAGTTTTTGGTGCAACAAAGATATTTACGACCCTCGGTACACCACCCCCTCCTTCTGAAGTTCCTCGTGCGCAGAATATTCCGACGCCCGAAAGAACTTCTGACGGCATTTCTCGTAAGGTAACCACAAACGGCAGTGCTGCCGCACAAGCGACAAATCCTTGGGTTTCTGCCGATAATCGGCCCGGTGATATTCTCGGAATGCTTTTTGGCGGACGGAAGCAATCAACAAAAACCAGTGCAACAGGAAGTGCCGCGTTGAATGCGCAAGGGGCAAGCGTGGGTAATGCAGGATCTCTCGGTTCATTCTGGGGTTCACTCACCGGAAAGAAAAATGTTGAAGTGGTTATTGAAAAAGTCGGTCCAAAGAGCGTACCTCCTCATACTGCGGTTGAGTATCGTGTCTCGTATGCATATCGCTTGAGTGAGATTGCAACCGATGCAAAATTGAAAGTCATTCTTCCCGGTGATGTGGTGTATATCGGAGACAATACCACAAATGAATTTTTACTTGAGGAAGGTGCAGGTCCCGAGCGTACCTACGTACTTCCCATCGCGCGTCTTGAGAACGGATCAACGCGTACCATTAGTATGCTTGGAATGACAACAGGCGACGCAAAAGGTTTTCCCGATGCCCGCGCTCGTCTTGAGTATACTGATGCGCGCGGCGCTCCTCAGGTCGTTGCGGCCGGAAGTGGCACTCTTTCAGCATCGAAACAATCCGCTGCAGCAGGAAACGGTGAGGGCGGTATTTTGCCGCACTCACTCTTGGGTTGGTTGGCATATATTGGCCTGATTGCGGCAGCTATCTTTGGTGTTCGGAAAGCTCTGGCATATTATGACAAGCGTAAAGAAGAAATTTTGTTGCGCGAAGAGGAGGCGCGCCGTGCAAATGAACGGGTACATGAAGCACCACCTCCTCCTCCGCATACAAACACCAACACGCATGCACTGGAGGCAATGGGCATTGAACTCCCCGTTTAATGGACCAAAAATGACCCGTTGAAATTTCAGTGATCATTTTGTGCTAGTATAAAAGCTGTATGGAACATCTTGTGGAGGAAAAAGATTTGGGAAAATTTGCGGAAGAGTTTTTTAAAACCATTTCTCCCTCCCTTGGTCATGCAACCGTGATCGGGCTTTCAGGAGAGCTTGGTTCGGGAAAAACGACGTTCGTGAAAGCCGTTGCCCGAATGTTGGGGATTGATGAATCGGTACTCTCCCCGACATTTGTCATTGCGAAATTTTATACGCTTTCTCCTCGTGCATTCTGGCGCACACTTGTTCATGTGGATGCTTATCGCCTTGAGGGCCCCGATGAGTTGCGTTCGCTCAAATGGAGTGATCTTATGAAGGATGAGCGTAATTTGATCCTGATCGAATGGCCCGAACAGGCGGGTGAATTTTTTCCAAGCGATGCAACGCTCCTTTCATTCCGTTTTGTCGATGAGACAACCCGTGCAATAAAAACTTCTCTATAATAATATATTTTAATTATGTCGTGCCGCATTAAATTTTTTCGTGATGGAACACAAGCCAAGGAAACACGGCAGTTTTTAAATATGCGCGGCATCAAGAGCTATCTGCGCGAGCGTTCCCCCTCAACGGTGGCCCCGGGCGAAGAACCCTTCGGAGTCGATGTTTTTGTACTTCGCGACGAGGATCTTGAAGAAGCGCGCCAACTCTTAAACTACGAGTTTGGCTCGGGATGGGGTGAGATGCCCCAAGGGAACCCACGCAGTGGGTAGGGCATCGCAAGACCTTTTGCCGTCGCAGTGAGTTCGTCTGCGAACGAAGCGAGACGCAAAAGGTGTACCGTCCCTGTAAGGGAAGATGCCCCAAGGGAACCCACGCAGAGGCGATGAACCAAATGATGAAGGAATAAAAATGCGTAGCTATTTCGACGAGCATTTGATATAACTTTAAACATGAGCAAGGCATTTCCCATAGCCATCGTCGTCGTGCTTACACTTGTAGGTAGCCTTTTCTTTGTCCTCAATAAACATTCAGACGATATACCGTCGACTACTCTGTTATCAGATAGAGGAGCTGATCCTGCTCTCCAGAGCAGCGATTGGAAAACGTACACTAACGAGAAAAAACAGTTTACTTTGCGTTATCCGGCCAGCTACTCCATACGTGACGACCAAACATCGGATGACTGGTTTCAGGCCATCCTTGAAAAGGAAGCTGAACAGCACATCGAGATATACGGGGAGAAAACTCAGGGATATTGTTATGAAAATCTCTGCAGCATAACACCAAAAGGCACTGTGAATTTTAACGGCATAAATTGGGATTACATAGGTTCATCTACACATTGCCATGTCGATGCGGGGTGTGAAACCAATAACGCTATATATCGTACTACGAAGGGTGATTACACTTACTATTTAATATTTAGTATTCCTGAAGAAGTCGAACCCGTTCTCAAGACGGCTAAATTCATATAAATGGTTGGTTATTAAGATACTATCCGCAGATCGTACTGCAGCATTTTTACGTGGGATCTGATAAGCTTGCATTATGAAAAAATTATCAAAGATTGCTTTGAGCTCTGGCGGTTTTGGGATCGCGGTAATTGCGTTCGCCGGAATAGCCTTTGCCTCAGGCGTTGGACCTTCGTTAGAAGCCGTCCGACAATTTATTACGGGACCGGAACCCTCCTCTTTAGTGGTGCAGGAAGAGGGTTGCGAGCGAGCGGCAACCTCAACGGGTTGCGTTGGCGCAGGAATGAGTGTAGGAAAGAAGCTGGAGATTTCGCCAGCCGTTTCATATACCGAAGTGGCAGCAACACACCAATCGGACAAAGTCGACGAGCACTTGGCCGTGGGTAATACTCTTAAAAGCGTGTCGTTTTGTAGCCAGAAGACATTCAAAACGCGACAGATCACAATCAATGGCGTTGACGTCGTGCAGCGAATTGCGCAGCTTGCTTCGAACGATCAGATGGGGAGAGGTGCGGGCGGTATGAAAATCGGAGAGGGAGTATGCAACAGCATGCCGGGAAATGCGAACTACACGAAGGGGATCCTCGACACACGAGACATTACCACCTTTGAGAGCGAAGAAAACGGAAAACTATATCGTGTTTATCTTTCAAACATGGCATTTGCCGTAAATCCCAAGACGAACGAAATATTCATTATTAGCGCCTATGACGGCAGTACGCTTACTGGCGTGGGTAAACTCAAATAATATATGAAAAGAAACTCACAAAAGGTAGGCATGCTGGCACTTGGTTTACTCGTTTTTGCTTTACCAGTTGCAGCTAGTGCAGCAACTGTGACGCGCCAGCCAGGGCCTTTCCCGGTAGGTATGGATACGTGGTACGGAAGCGTCTACAACACAACATCGCAACATGACGGCAAAATGCAGGTCGGGGGCTGGGGCGATGAGTACGACTCATTAGCGAGATTTGATTTAAGCGGTCTCCCTCTTACGGCGACACAGGCTGTAATCTGGTTGAATGCTTATCCGAGAGGCGATGGTTCCACTCCGACGGAAATTAAATGGTATCAAAATACTTCCCAATGGCACACCGGTTCGGTCAGTTGGAGCACGCAACCTTCAGGAACATATCTCGGATGGACATCGGCTCCTGGAACGGGGTGGTACGGCGTTAACATCACAACGCAGTACAACCAATGGCGCAGTGGCAATACAGCCACGCCGAACTTCGGACTCACTCTCAAGCCGTACTTCAACAATAACCGCTTTGACATGTTCCGTGGATCGGGGTATGGAACCGCTTCGGAACGTCCTTATATTTCCGTAACCTACAATACATCGGGAACGGACAGTATCCCCAAGTGGAAGTGGCCTCTTGCGTCGCCTTCGTATGCCAGCAGGACAGTAACTCAAGCATTTGGTGTAAATTGGGCGGGAGGAAGCACATGCAACGGCCTAATTAAGAAGCATAACGGTACCGACTTCTCTGCTAGCGCGGGTACGACAATTTATGCGGCTGAAGACGGCATCGTAAAGGAGTCCATCTTTGATCCTTCGTGGGGCTACAACATAGTGATGGAGCATACGAGCCCTACTGGGAGCAAATATACTTCGACATATTGGCACGTCAGCCCGAATTCCGACGTAATCGCTTCCAATCCGGGAGGCTTTATTCCAAAAGCCGCCCCGATGGGAACGATCTATAACTTGGGGGGAAATACTCATTTCCATCTTGCGGCTCGAATGACAGCGTACTCTTCACCAGATTCCGGTTCTGGCGCGTCACCGCAAACGAACTGCGGAGGATATTTAGCGTTTCCTGCCAGTTTCGTGGATGTAAACAACACGAGCAACATTGTCTTCTAGACAGGATTTTGCCGAACAAAAACACCGCACCTGCGGTGTTTTTTGACGTCGCAGTGTATTCGTCAAAAAACCCCTTTCAAGGGGTTTTTGTGAATGAAAATTTTTTATTTTTTTGTTACCGCACTAAGGGTTTCTTGATCGACTTTGTCGATTTTAAGCGGAGTGCCGCAGAAATCGCAATGTGCTGTTCCGGCGAGGATGTGCGCTCGTAGTTTGATGCTGATTTTTCCACAGTCACCTTCGAGGCAACGAATTCCCGCAACTTCATCACTGCGAATGAGTTTTCCTGTTCGCGTCGAACGATTTGTCGACATAATGTTTCTCCTTACACAATAATCCTCTCACACATTAGCGCAAAAATTTCCGATGTCAACAGGCGCATTCCCGTGGTGGCTGCTATGATAGGAGCATGGTTTCCAAGGAACACGCAAAGCGTCTCGTACTTTTTGATGCGCATGCGATCATTCATCGCGCCTATCATGCGCTTCCTGATTTTGCGACTAAACAAGGAGAACCCACCGGCGGTCTCTATGGGCTTTCGACCATGCTCCTTCGCGCCATTGCCGAATTTGAGCCCGATTATATGGCGGCCTGTTATGATTTGCCCGGTCCGACATTCCGACACAAGGAATATAAAGAGTACAAAGCGGGTCGTGCAAAAACCGACGATGCGCTTGTCGCGCAGCTGATACGCAGCCGCGATGTTTTTACGGCCTTTCACATTCCCATTTATGATGCACCCGGTTTTGAGGCGGATGATATGCTCGGAACGATTGTTGCACAAATGAAAAAAACAAAGGATGTTGAAATTTTAATCGTTACCGGCGACATGGATACGTTGCAGCTTGTTTCCGGAAAGCGCGTGCGTGTCTACACCTTGAAGAAGGGAATCAACGATACCGTGGTGTATGATGAAACAAAAGTGCGCGAGCGTTTCGGTTTCGGACCCACGCAACTTCCCGATTATAAAGGTCTGCGGGGCGACCCTTCGGACAATATTATCGGTATTGCAGGAATCGGTGAGAAAACCGGAAGCGACCTCATACAAAAATTCGGTTCAATTGGAGGGATTTATAAAGCCTTGAAGAAGGGAAAGGAACAATTGATTGCAGCCGGTATTAAGCCTCGTATTGTCGAGCTCTTGATCAATGGAGAAGAAGAAGCTTTTTTTTCAAAAATGCTCGCCACTATCCGTTTAGACGCTCCGATTTCATATGTGCTTCCCGCACAAACATGGAAAGAAGAATTTACTCCCGACTTGGCGATAAAATTATTTACCGAGCTTGAATTTAAATCGCTTGCGGCACGTATCAAAACTCTTTTTGGAAAAAACGAAGCGCACGGAGCGGGAGTACAAGAAGGAATGTTCGGGGAAGATACGGAGACGGTGGATGAGCGAGAGTTGCGTGAGGCGGCTATCGGGCTTTGGCTTTTAAATTCTGATCGGACAACGCCTTCATTGTCGGACATTTATGAATATACCGGCGAGCGTCATTTTGCCGATGCGAAAACAAAAATCATTGCCGAACTCAAAAAAGAAAATTTGTATACGTTGTATGAAACAATCGAGCTCCCGCTGATTCCCATCATTGTCGCTGCGCAAGAAAAAGGGATTGGGGTCGATGTCGCATATCTCAAAAAACTCGGAGCGGAGTATCATAAAAAACTTTCGTGCGCGGAAAGTAAAATTTACGAATATGCCGGGGAGGTGTTTAACATCAATTCACCAAAGCAGCTTGGCGTTATTCTCTTTGATCGCATGAATCTCACTGCAAAAGGGTTGAAAAAAACCGACGGAGGCGCACGTTCGACGCGTGAGTCGGAGCTTGAGAAATTGCGCGACAGCCACCCCATCATTCCGGTCATTCTCGAGTATCGTGAAATTCAAAAATTGCTTTCAACATATATCGACAATATTCCCAACATGGTTGACGCTTCGGGCCGCATTCATACAACGCTTCATCAGGATGGTACAACAACCGGACGTTTCTCTTCATCAAATCCCAATCTGCAAAACATTCCCGTGCGCGATGGGTTGGGGGAGGTGGTGCGCGATGCATTCGTCGCATCTTCCGGAAAAATACTGATGGCTTTTGATTATTCCCAAATCGAGATGCGCGTCTTGGCGATACTTTCCGGTGATTCAGGACTTGTGGAGATTTTCAAATCGGGATCCGATATTCATACATCGGTCGCTTCGCGCGTTTTTCGCGTTGATCCGAAGGATGTTACCAAGGAAATGCGCCGTCGTGCGAAGGTGATCAACTTCGGAATCATTTACGGCATGGGAGTAAACGCACTCAAGGCGAACTTGGGCTCGACTCGCGAAGAGGCACAGGAATTTTATGATCAATATTTTGTCGCCTTTCCCACGATTGCCGCCTATTTTGAAAAGGTGAAAAAAGATGCGACGAAAAAGGGCTATACGGAAACGCTGTTTGGTCGCCGTCGCCAATTTCCCAATCTGCGTTCGCGCATTCCTTTTATGAAAGCGATGGCGGAACGAATGGCGATGAATGCACCACTTCAGGGTACAGCGGCGGATTTTGTAAAAATCGCCATGCAGCGTACCGATCAAGCAATTGGGAAGGCAAAACTTGAAAAAGATGTTACCCTGCTGCTCCAAGTTCATGACGAGCTTATCTACGAAGTGGCTGACGATGCAAAAATTATCGCACAAGCGCGCGCGATAATTACCGATGCAATGGAAGCTGTTGCAAAGGGGACAAAAGGCGAAGATACCCCGCTTCGTGTCGATGTAAAACAAGGGTATCGTTGGGGAAGTTTATCTTGATCCAAATACAAGGACGGTCCTTGGAGTTGAGAGATCCCACCCCCGCCTTTTTTTTCGGATTATGCAGTAATTGGGTTATATCGAGCTCCCGAGTTACAATAAGACAATGATCACGGCTTTTCTTGGCGGGGATATCCCCAAGGCATCTCACGCACTCGAACGGGCTCTTGCAAGTGCCAAAAACGAGCATCCTGAGGCACTTGTAACTCGTTTCGATGATATTTCTTTTGATAAAGGGAGGGCATTTGAGTCTCTTCATTCGGAAAATTTGTTCGGAAGTGCGAATATTGTGGTGTTTAATGGAATTTTGGGCAACTCGGAAGGAGAGGAGTTTTATGCTACCGCACTGGAGAAAACCCCCAATATTATCCTTCTTCGTGAACAGGAGCCCTCAAAGGAGCTTTGTGTATTGTTTAAAAAAGTGGGAAAAGTTGAGGAATTTCCGCTCGTGAAAAAGACCGAAAAACGTGAAAATAGTTTTATTCTTGCCGATGCGGTGGGGAATCGCGATAAAAAGAAGGCGTGGGTTGAATTTGAGAAAATTCGCAGACGGGGAGCTTCAATGGAAGAAGTGCACGGAACCATATTTTGGGCCGTTAAAAGCATGTATCTGGTCGCAGTGCTCCCAAAGGAGGAGGCGCTCAATACGGGGATGAAAGAATTTACCTACCGTAATTATCAGAATTTTTCAAAGAAGTTTCTCGTACCGGAATTGAAAGCAAAACTTTCTGATCTGAAGGAAATGTATCATCGCGCCCATCGGGGTGAAGGAGAGCTCGATATCTTCCTTGAAGAATTCCTCCTGCATCTTTGACACGCAAATTTGCATGTGCAGGATGGTACAAAGAATGCCTTTGTACACAGTCAAATTTTAAAAAATCCTTTATTTTAAAGGGTTTTTTAAAACTCCATCTAATACAAAGGCATTCTTTATATAGGATAAAAAAAGGACCGGCAAGCACCGGTCCTCATGTTGGAAGGGAAAACTTTTGTTAAATTGTGTAAAGAACTACTGCGATGATGCAGTAGTTCCTTAATGAGATAAAAGAAACTAATACATTCCGCGTCTAGGACAAGTATACGCATGTCCTTTATAACTATCAAGGACAAACTGTGGATAACTTTTTTAAAAATGAAATAAGTTGGCAACTATGATATAGTTTTACGATGAATTCTCAAGGACAGCTTATACTTATTGTCGGACCAACATGTGTCGGGAAAACCACTCTTATTGATGCGCTCCGTGCACAATTGCCCAATACGGGAATCATTATTTCCACAACCACGCGCGCTATTCGACCCAATGAGGTGGATGGTGTTGATTACGAATTTACCACCAATGAAGACTTTCTTCGTCGCAAAGAGGCTGGGGAATTTTATGAGGCAGTGGAGCGTCCAACGGGGTACTACGGAAGCTCTCAAGTTCAGGTGGCGAAATCTCTGGCGGAATACCCCATTGTTTTTGGTGCCCTTGATGTGGAAGGGTGTCGTATTGTAAAGAAATTGGAGCCGAATACCCTTGTCATTTTCCTTTATCCCGGCAGTATGTCTGATTTAACAAAACGCCTTCATGAGCGGGGGACAGCACCGGAGGAAATTACCGCACGGCTCAAAATTGCGGAGGAAGAAATGCATTCACGAGATGAATTTGATGCATCAGTTGAGAATATTGATGGTAAGTTTGATGAAACCGTACAAAAAGTACTTGAAATTATCAAGAAATTTTCCGATCACGAATAACGCTTTTTGATTTGACTTCCTTTTTACTGAGGATAGAGTAAAGAAGGATGTCTTAATTTGATATGGAGAAATAGTAATGGAAAGAACCGTGATCGGTGTTCCTCGCGAACGCAAAGAAAAAGAAGGGAGAGTGGGCTTAATCCCCGCTCAAGTGCGTACACTTCGTGAAGAAGGATATGTTGTGATTGTTGAAAATAATGCGGGAGTTTTGTCGGGGTTTCCCGATCGGGAATACATTGCCGCAGGTGCACTCCTCGCCCCTTCTCCTGACCGTGTTTATCATCACGCAGATATTGTGGTAAAGGTGAAAGAACCCATCCCGGAAGAGTATCAGTTTCTTTCGCTCTTGCATGGAAAAATTCTTTTCACGTATCTCCATTTGGCGGGTGTTCCCAGCGAACTTACCAAGCTTCTGCTGAAAGAGAAAGTAACCGCAATCGCTTATGAAGCAGTCGAGGAAATTGTGAATGGGAAACGCACATTCCCGCTCTTGATGCCGATGTCAAAAATTGCCGGCACGCAGGCGATGCGGCAGGCAATCAGGACAAAACAGGTTCCTTGCGAAGAACTTATTGCGGTCATTATCGGCGGAGGCACGGTGGGCGAAGCAGCGCTTTGTGAAGCGCTTGCCGCAGGTATCAACTCCGTTTTTATTTTTGAGTTGCGTCCGGAGCGGGTTTGTGAATTAAGTGCACAATACGGCGATTCGTCGGCGACAAAGGTTTTTATTCGCAAACTTTCCGATCTTTACGGGGGAGCAGGGGCGCACATCCTTGAAGCTGCGGATATTGTGGTGAGCGGAGTCTTAACGCCGGGAGCTGAAGCTCCCAAGGTGCTTTCCGGTCTCGAGCTTTCATCAATGAAATCCGGTGCATATATTGCCGATGTCGCAATTGATCAGGGTGGCTCAACGGAGTGGTCTCGACCAACAAAACCGGGGGAAACCTATAAGCGAGGGGGTGTGTACTTTTCATGTGTTCCCAACATTCCGGGATCAACAGTGCCGCGAGAAGCAACCGTTGCGCTGAGCGAAGCAACCTATGCCACGCTCAACCTGATTGCATTGTACAAAAGCATCCACGGTCATAATATCGCTCCGCTGTTTAAAAATTTCTCCGGCCTTCGGAAGGGCCTTCAAACGTGGAATGGTTATCTGTTGAACAGTGCCGTCGCACAAAAACATCAATTGGGCGATGTGCTCCGTGACGCTGATGAAGTGTTTCGATAACATAAACATATTTCCCCGCATAAGTGCGGGGATTTTTCATGGCCTCTCTCAGGGTGGGTGAACACCCTCGCCTTCAGGCGACGGCTTCAGCATGATACGATGGAAAGATGGGTAACGACTACCGTAAATCCTCTCACACCACCTTTCGTATTGAACTGCACATTG
>Ga0209515_10006366_pt1 | contig 14755 bp, 13 predicted proteins | sample Subgroupgradi54m_FD_187454 | JGI IMG/M metagenome (GOLD analysis project Ga0209515, IMG submission 187454) | Subsurface groundwater microbial communities from S. Glens Falls, New York, USA - GMW60B uncontaminated upgradient, 5.4 m (SPAdes)... ...
ATACCGAGGGATGTGCGATAGCATGGCGCACATCCCTCGGTATACAGAAGTTGTTGATTGACCCGATCAAGGGGATAGGGACCGTAGCGGTAGGGATCCGTAGGTCCCATGAGCGCCACAAGCGGAACATCAAGCGCAGCCGCCAGGTGCATGGGCCCTGAATCGTTGGCAATGAGCAGGCGCAGCCGACGCATCAGACAGACCAGCTGACCCAAGGACAGCTCCCCCGCAGCTACCAGCGGGTGATCCAGTTGCTGGGCGATCCGCTCTGCGAGCCGTCGTTCATCCCGGCTCCCGATCAGAACCACGCGAACGGCATCAGCGTCCGTGAGAGCTTTCGCGACAGAGGCAAATGATTCCGCTGGCCATCGATGGCACCGTCGCAGGGCGCCTGGATGCAGACCGATCAGGACGTCGTTCGGGGTGACCCCATGGGCGGTCAGCCATGCCTCGACCATCTGCTGATCCGCCTCATCCACCCTCAAGGAAATCGCCGAGTCCACCGGGGGGCAACCCAACTGCTCGACGACTCGCTGTTGACGCGCGACTTCATGGAGGATTTCCGAGGAGGACTCCGGCACTTTCACGTCGAAGATGGTGCCCTTACGATCCGTATCCCGTCCGGCCGTTCGGGCCGGGCGAACGAGGTGCAAGAGAGCCGTGAGCTTCGTCACACCCACCCACCGATAGAGTTGATAGAGATTGATGGCCAGGTCGACGCGACGATGCCGAAGCCGCCAGAGAGTTGACAGGTTGTGCCGAACGGCGTGCCAGGAGGAGCCTTCTTCAAGCCCATACCACTCATCCACAGCCGTGAGAAGGCGAGCGACGTCCTGGCTTTTCCTCCAGGTCAGCAGGAGGATCGTGCTGTCGGGGAACCCCGCCCGCAGCGAAGCCAGAGCCGGCACGCCCATCAGCAGATCCCCGATGCCGGCTAAATGGATGACCAGGATGGTCTGCGGCGTCTCAGACCCCATCGAGATATCGTTGGCACCACAGCTCAAGCACCACCAAAGCGTAGACCTGATGCGTCCCTTGCGTCGAGCCGCGCGCCTGCGCGTCCAACAACTGGGTGATCGGTTCTGGACGAAAGAAGCCTCGTCGACGGATCTGCTCAGGTGCCAACAACTGACGGCACCACGGCTGTAGGTCGTGCTGCAGCCATCGCCCCAGTGGTAGCATGAAGCCCTGCTTGGGCTTGCGCAGCAACGATGCGGGCAGGAGGTCGCGCACCGCGCGTTTCAGCAGCCCTTTAAGACGAAAGCCTTCCAGGCGTTGCCGCATAGGAATGGACGCTGCCAACTCGACCAGCTCATGGTCGCAGAACGGCACCCGCACCTCTAAGCCATGCGCCATGCTCATCTTATCCCCCATGACGAGCAGATCATCAGGAAGATACGTCTGCAGGTCGAGGGCGTTCACCCGGTCAAGATAGTCCCCGGTCGAACCCTCGAGCGTGGCTTGGGAGGCCCCATAGGAATCAGCGTGATCCAGCGAGGTCCGGAGATCCGGCGCATACAACTCCTGCTTCAGCCCAGCGGTTACGTAGGAGCGCCAATGAAGATAGCGCAAGGCTCTGGGCTCGTGCCCTTCGCGGAGGAAGCGCTTGACCCATCCGGCCACATCGCGGCTGTTCGCAGACGCGGGCAACGCGTTGGCCGCGTTGGCGAACCCCATCCGCATCAGCCGCGGCAGCCGCTCGTAGTAGAGGGAGGCCCACGCGCCCAGATAGCGCGGATAGCCGCCAAAGACCTCATCCCCACCGATGCCGGTCAGGGCCACCGTGACCTTTCGCTTCGCCTCGCGCGAAATCAAAAACGTCAACAGCGCTGAGGAATCCGCAAATGGCTCATCCATGTGCCAGACGACCTGGGGCAGCAGACTGGTGATATCGGGCTTCACCACGAATTCGTGATGATCCGTGTGGAACGCGTTCGCCGCCATGCGGGCGGCGGGCAGCTCGTTATACGACTCGTAGGGCTTCTCAAATCCGATTGAAAAGGTCTGCACGGGCTTGTCGAGGCATTGGCTCATCAGCGCCACGACACAACTGGAATCGATGCCGCCGCTGAGGAAGGCCCCGAGGGGGACCTCGCTCATGAGCCGCACGCGGACGGCGCGCTCCAGACGCTCCCGCACCGCCTCCACGAGATTCGGAGTCGGCGACCCGCCCGCGCGAGGCCCAGGCAACCGCCAGTACCGCTCCACACGGACAACACCCTTGGAGAAACTCAACCAGCAGGCCGGAGGGAGCTTGCGGACATCGTGGAAGATGGTGCTGGGAGCGGGGATATAGAGGAAGGTCAGGTAACGATCGAGCGCCTCGTAATCGAGCTGTCTGGAAACCGGCGGCAGGCAGAGCAAGGCCTTCAGCTCAGAGGCAAAGGCAAGCTGTGTACCTCGATGCCAGTAGTACAACGGCTTCACGCCCAGGCGATCGCGGGCGAGGAACAACCGCTGCTCCAGCGTGTCCCAGACGGCGAAGGCAAAATCACCATTCAGGTATTCCACGCACCGCTCCTGATGCTCTTCATACAGATGGACAATCACCTCGGTGTCAGACCGCGTCGCAAAGCGATGGCCTTTGGCCTCAAGTTGCTCTCGGAGAGCCAAGTAGTTGTAGATCTCTCCGTTGAAGACCAGTTGATAGCGCCCTCGCTCATCCGTGATAGGCTGTCGCCCGGAGACCAGGTCAATAACGCTCAGCCGCACCATGCCCAGCCCCGCCGCCCCGTCGGTGTAGTAGCCCTCATCGTCCGGGCCCCGATGGCGCAGGGTCTGCGTCATCCGCTTCAATAGCTCAAGCTCACCAAAGCCAATCGTCCCACAGATCCCACACATCAGCACCACCCTGAAGGGACTGTCATGAATGTGGTGTCGCTCGTGCATACATGATGACGATATCGTCGATAGGTGCCTGCCAACCAAAGAGGATCAGATACAGCGCTTTCAGTGGTTGGAGGGATCGATAATGTTTGCGCAACCACAACCGCCCACCGCCTAACCCTGCTTGGGCTAATTGCCGACCAACACCCGTGCCTCCTTCACAACGCAGGAACACCGCTGTGAAGCCAATGTGTTCAAGAGCAATTTTGAGGCTCTGTGGCCCAAAATAACACAGATGTCGGGGCGGCACGAGATATTCCCAATCAGGACCGTGTCGATGAAAGGCACGGCTCTCGATGTTCGGGGTCTCAATCGCCAGCAGCCCTGTCGGTTTAAGAAGGCGATGGATTTCCTGAAGGAGCAGCAGGGGCTGAGTGACGTGCTCGATCAAGTGCCACAAGGTGACCACATCAAAGGACGCGTCGGGAAAGTGGGCCTCCGCCAGTGTGCCAACGAAGACCTCAACGCTCCGTTGCTTGGCCTGCTCAGCCGCGGCTCGTACCTCCTCTACGCCAGAAGGATGCCATCCCCGCTCTCTCGCCAGCGCGAGGAACAACCCATCGCGGCATCCCACATCCAGCAGTCGTCCGGGGGAGACAAACCGGGCCAGCTCATCGAGTCGCCGACGAAAGCGCTGCTCGGAGAATTGCTGCTCAATGGCCTCTTCCTGAACCAGGTCCTGGTGTTGAGCACGAACCCAGAGCTGATCATGGTGCTGCACTAATTCCTGTTCCGTGGGGGGAGTAGCCACGAACACCAGCCGGCACCCAGGGCAACGCACGAGTGGATAGGCTCGTCCCTCCACCCTCTTGACGAACAAAGCCTGCACGGGCTGTTGCTCACAGATAGGGCAGGCGACTGCCGACAAATCGTTCATCTCTTCTTTAAGACGTTGCGCAGCGTCGAGGCCACCACGTCGCGGGCGAGGTGCTCGTCGAGCTCAGGATACAGCGGCAGGGAGAGAACCCGCTGGGCGACGCGCTCGGTCACAGGAAGCTCCAGTCCCGCGTACTCCGCATAGGCCAGGGTCCGATGCACGGGGTGCGGATAGTGGATGCCGGCGCCAATGCCCTGTTGTGTCAACTCGTGCTGCACGCGATCCCGCTCCGCCGTCTGGACGACATAGAGATGGAAGACGTGCGTCCGGTCCTCCGCCACCATCGGCAGAATCAGCCCCGTGTCGGCCAGCGCCGCCCGGTAGACGTCCGCCAGGTGGCGGCGTCTGGCGTTCCACTGATCCAGATACCGTAGCTTCACGAGGAGCACGGCGGCCTGAAGCGTATCCAGGCGGCTGTTCTCCCCTTTGACGAGGTGCTCGTATTTGGTCCGTTGCCCGTAGTCGCGCAAGAGACGCACCCGCTCCGCCACGTCGGCTCGCGAGGTCGTCACCGCTCCCCCATCCCCATATGCGCCCAGGTTTTTCGCCGGATAGAAGCTGAACGCCGCCGCATCGCCCCACGAGCCCACCCGGCGCCCGCGATATTCCGCCCCATGCGCCTGGCAGGCGTCCTCGACCACGGCTAGCCCATGGCGCCGCGCGACCTCGCAGATGGGATCCATGTCTGCCGGCTGACCGTACAGATGCACCGGCACTATCGCCTTGGTCTTCGGGGTGATCGCCCGGCTGATCTGATGGACGTCCATGGTGTAGGTCGCCGGATCGATATCCACGAAAACCGGCCTCGCTCCGCAGCGCGTGATGGCCAACACCGTCGCAATGAACGTCATGCTCACCGTCAGCACGTCATCACCGGGACCGACCCCCAGAGCCCGCAGGGTTAACGCCAGGGCGTCGGTACCGGACGCCACCCCCACGCAGTGCGTCGTCCCGCAGTACCTGGCGAACTCGGCTTCAAACCGGCTGACCTCTTCCCCCAGGATGAACGCGCCGGAGTCGAGCACGCGCTGGATCGCCGCATCAACTTCGCGCTGGATCGCGTGGTAGTTCGCCACGACGTCCACCAGCCGAATCGGCCCTGGAGGAGTCACGAACGCGCGGTTCACGGAGTCCACCCTGTTTCTTCCCAGGGATACCGCTGGGCCCGATGGCGCATCCACGGATAGGGCGTCACAGCCTTGCCGTCAAGAAGGACCACCAACTTCCGCGCATCGCCGGCCGGCGTGGCCGGGTCCCCGGAGGCCAACGCGAACGCCGGGATGGACGTTTTCACCACGCTCCTGGCCCCGACGACCGCTTGCTCGCCGATGCGCACGCCGGGATAGACCGTCGTATTGGCTCCAACGACGGCATACTTCCCGATCACCGGCCCCTCCATCTTGAGACACGTCGGTGGATACCAGTCGTTGAGCAGGATGACAAAGGGCATCAGCCACGCGAAATCCTCGATCACTGAGAGCGATCCCACCGTCACGTTGCTGTGCAGCGACACGTAATTCCCGATCCGGCACTCGGCCTGGATGTCGGAAAAGGTCCCAAGGCGGCAGTGATGGCCGATCACGGCGCGCTCTCGAATGGACACGTAGGACCCCGTCTCGCACTCAGCGCCCAGCTCGGTATTGGCGTAGACGACGGTGCCGGCTCGAAGAATGGAGCGGTTGCCGATCCGACAGATGCCATTGTCATAGCCGGCGTTACGGGAGTGAGCCCGTTCCGGTTCACCCAGGATGACGCGGGGGCCGATGACGCAGTCCTCACCGACGACCACGTGATCATAGAGGATCGCCCCCTCCTGGATCACCGTGCGCGCCCCGACCTGCACACCCTCCCCGAACGACACCCCGGGCGCGACGTAGACGTCCTTGCCCAACTGGGGTTGATGCTGATTGAGCCGATAGTCCATGAGTTACCGCCTGACCTGTTTGAACCGAAGAGTGATCGGTTCCGTCTCCACGACCTGGACCTTGACCGGAATTTTGTAGGGCGCCAGTCGCTGACGGCACGCCTGCTGGATCCGGTGTTTCACGGCCTCCGGATCCTCGGCGTGCTTGAGCGAGACCTTCGCGACCACAATCTGTCCCATGATCGCATGCGGCTCGCCTGTGACGACCGCCCCGGCGATGTTGTCGAGCTCCAACAAGACGCTCTCGACCTCAGCGGGATAGACCTTCGATCCTCCAACGTTAATCAACTCGGACTTGCGGCCGAGAATCCGCAGATATTCCCCTTCCACCTCGACCTGATCGCCCGTGTTCAGCCACCCCTCCGCATCAAACGGTGAGGGCGCATTGAGATACCCCAGCATGGCCGACTCGGCCTTGACCCAGAGGGTGCCGTTCACGACTTTAGTCTGGAGGCCCTCGCCGTTCAGTCTGACCCAGAGTGAGTCACGGCTTTTGGACTTCGAACGGGGAGAACCCCACTCGCACATGCCGTACTTCTGAATTAATTGGACCCCCTGGAAGACCTCAGCCAGCCGCTGCAACGTGCTGGCCGGCATCGGCTCCGAGCCGTAGGCGATCACTTTCAACGACGACAGATCCGCCTGCCGCCAGGCCTCGGACAGCAGCAGCAACCGCAGGAACGTCGGCGTCGCGGGAAGGAGCTCGGCGCGCGTCTGGGCGATGAGTTGGCAGACGGCTTGCGGCGAGCGATCCGGACAGCCAATCAGCGTCGAGCCGCTGGCGAAGGCGTAGAAAAGCGTATCGAGCCCGGCCATGTGATCGAACAAGAGGAACGCGACGGTCCTCAGGACGGTTTCGGCCTTCAGAAATTTGGCTAATAATCGTTCCGTATCATGCAGGACCGCTTTACTGGCTCCCGTTGAGCCGGAGGTGAAGAGCACCAACCCCGGATGGCCTTCCCGTCGGAGCCGTTGAATGAGCTCATCGGTGGCAGTCTGACCGACTCTGTCGACCTGGCAGCGCGCGGAGGCCTCAACTCGAATTCGGTACTCCCCTTGCGCAATCGTCACCTGCTCGGCTTTCTCGGGTTCCGGGAGGGCGGATAAGAGGGGGACCACGATATTCCGATTGTTGAGCAGCGCCAGCAACAGCGCACAAGCCGACGGCATCCCATCACCCTCCAGAACCACTACAGCGCCTGGGCCGATGCCCGGCTGGGACAAAGCCTCCTGCTCCCGCCGGACCTCTTGGAGGAGCCAGTCGTAGGAATAGGCCGTGGCGTTCCAGATGATCGCCTCCCGGCCGCTGAAGCGCTCTAGCCGCTCGAGGAGTTGGTCAATGATCATGGTTTAGATTCCGCCCAGATACACCACTTGCCCTGTCACGAAGTCGCTTTCTTTCTTGATGAAAAAGTCGATGACGTTGGCAATATCCCGGAATTCGCCCAGGCGCTTCACGGCCTGCATGTCGATCAGCCGGTCGATCTTCTCCTTTGGAACCGAACCGATGAGATCGGTCGCCACGGGGGTGGGGCCGACGGCATTACAGGTGATGCCGAAGCTGGCCAGTTCCCGCGCCAGGATTTGCGTCAGCGTCTCCACCGCGCTCTTGGATGCCGCATAGATCGCCTCTCCCTCGAGCTTGAGGGGCCGAGCCACACTCACCAGATTCACGATCCGTCCATAGCGGTGGAGCATCATGACCTTGGCCGCCTCTCGCATGAAGAGGAAGGTGCCGTACACGTTGGTCTTGAAGATCGACTCAACCGTCGACAGGGGGGTCAGGACGGCGTAGTTCATCGACGCGATGCCCGCGTTGTTCACCAGGATATCGATCCGCTGATAGGTCTGTTGGACGTTGGTGATCATCCGCTTGACGGCGGCTTCGTCGGCGACATCCAGCTCAAAATGCCGATAGGCCGCATGCGAAAGATCCGAGGGGCCGCGGCTGCACCCCACGACCTGATAGCCGCGGGCGAGATAGTACTCCGCAAGGAACTTGCCGATCCCTTTACTCGTTCCGGTGATGAGCATGACGTCTGAGGCGCTCATCGCGGCTTCTCCTGGCTGACCCGCTCGATATACTCAACAAGACTGCGGACCGTCAGAAACGGGCTATGCCGTTGGGACATGGCCCGCTCATCCGTGAGGGAGAGCACCATCCCCAGGTTGCTGGCCAAGCGCTGCTCCACCTCCACGATGAGCTGGACGAACGCCAGCGAATCGAACTCGGACTGGCTGCCCAGAAGCGACGTGTCGTCTCGGACGGGCTCACCGACCGGCCTGTCGCGGAGCGTGCGGACGGTTTGAATCGCTTCCTCCACGACCTGCCGGATCTTCACGCGCTCCATGAGTGGCTCCTTGGTTACCGCTTCAGGTGCAACGCTAACAGCAATAATGGGCGGACGATCCCCCACCAGTCGATGAGGGGTCGCATCTTCGTGTACCCCTGCTGCTTGGGTGGATAGAGTTTCGTGACCGGTACTTCGGCCACCCGATAGCCGCGTGTGACGACTTGATAGAGGAGATAAGGCTCCAGCTCATAGCGCCTCAGCCAGGGCTGGTCCAGGTTGATCGCCGGATCGGCCGTCACCGCCAGCCGGAAGGCGCGAAACCCATTGGTCGTATCGGTCAGCCAGCGGCCGGTTGCCAGCCAAAACATGGCCGGATGCAGATACTTGGTTCCTATCACGCGGTACCACGGCATGTCTCCCCCATGCCGCCCGCCGGGCAAGTAGCGCGATCCCTGGACCAAATCGACGCCGTCTTCCTGGATCGGCTTCAGCAGCCGAGGGATTTCTTCTGGAGCATCCTTATTGTTCCCTGCCAGGAAGACGATGACGTCCGCTCCGCGTGCACGGGCATACTGGATACCCTGCCAGATGCACCCTCCGACCCCGCGCGGAGGTGGATGGTGCAGGATGGTGGCGCCGTGAGCCTGCGCCACCGCCACCGTGCGATCCGTGGAGCCGTCATCCACCACCACCGTGTCAGACACAAGCTCGCGCGAAATCCGTTCCAGCACCCGCCCAATTTTTTTCTCCTCGTTCCACACGGCGATACACACGACCACCTTCATGTCAACGGCACAGGAGCCCCGCCTTGCCCCATGGAGCGTGCAATCGCCTCAAGAATGCGGACGATCCGCAAGCCATTCTGTCCATCGGTCCGGGGTGTCTGACGATGCTCCACGCACTCCACAAAGTGCATCGCCTCGTTCAGGAGCGGCTCCACCCGAGAGAAGTGGGGTACCGTCGCATCGCGGTCCCATGACTGGATCCGGAACTGTTCATAGGTCTCATAATCTTGGACGAGGGAAGCACCCTTGTCATACACCCAGAGGGGCGCGTCGAGCGAGACGTCGTTAAAAATCGCCATCTTCTCCGATCCGACGACCGTGAGCTCCCGGCGCTTCTGAGGGTCCAGCCAACTGACCTGGACGTTTGCCACGACGTGGTTGGGATACTCCAAGGAGATGAACGCCACATCCGCGCGCGCCGAGGCCAAGAATGCCCCGCCGGATGCGCTGAGAGAGCGGGGGGCGGTCCCATCCAGGAGGTAATCGAACATGGAGAGATCGTGGCTGGCGAGGTCCCAGATCACGTCTACGTCGGACCGGATCGGGCCGAGGTTGGTCCGGCGTGCGCTGAGATAATAGAGCGTTCCCAGCGTCCCCTGCTTGACGTACTCGTACAGTTTCTGAACCGCGGGATTGAACACGAAGACATGGCCGACCATCAGGATGCGCTGATGACGTTGGGCCAGCCGGACGAGCTCTTCGGCATGGGCGAGCGACGTGGTGAGGGGCTTTTCACAGAGGACGTCTTTGCCAGATTCAAGGGCCGATTTGGCGATGGCATAATGGGTGGCGCTGGGGGTCGCTACCACCACGGCCTGTAGCGACGCGTCCTTCCAGAGCTCGGTCAGATTTGTGGTCACGGCGACGTGGGGATAGAGGCGCTGCACCCGTTTGAGGCGCTCCGGATCGTGGTCGCAGCCCACCGCCAGCGTGACGCCTGGCAGCGAAGAAAACACGCGCAGATGGTTCATCCCCCATTGCCCGCACCCCACCACGCCAAGTCGGATCATGTCTCCCTGCCTCACCTCATCTACTTAGGCATCGCGCAGCGCGTACAGCACGCACCCTCGATCCTCAAACACCGGCTGGGTATAGACCGGACCGAACTGATCCCAGAGCCGCAGGAAGGCCTGCCATTCATCGCGCATCGGCGTGTCGCGCCGGGCAAAATCGCGCGCATACGGCCACGTCACCAAGACATGGGTGATGCCGCGCTCGCGCAGGCGCGCCGCCAGCGCCTGCGCGTCGGCAAGCGCGGGCCACCGCAGCCAGATCTGATAACTCCCATCACCCATCACATAGTCACACGTCAGATAATAGACTCGGGGATCCATCGTGAGGACCCGGCTGCCTGCCGGAAGCTGCGTATTGGCATGCTGCATCGTGGAGAAACTGTCCAGCCGTTCGCGCAAGAACGCCTCTCGTGACATCAGCCCCAATGCCGCGGGAATCCGCACGGACTGTTGCACAGCCAACAGCCCCAGGTTCACGACGGCGAACCCGCACATCACCCAGGCATAGCCGCGAGCCAGCCGGCTCAGCCCGTCCGAGGAAAGCCGCCACAGGACGTACCCGCCGATCATCGCCAGCCAGGGATACACCGGCGTAAAAAACCGACTCGCCTCAACGCCGCTCAGTGCGGCCCCACCGGTAAACGCGAGTGCAAAAGCCACCAGCCACCAGATCCGACGGTCTACCCGAGGCAGCGCGAGGAGCCATCCAACCAACAGCAGTCCTCCAGGACCTGGTGACAAGCGCCATCCATCAAACGCGGAAGGCCAGACGATGACCCGCACCAGTCCCGTGAGGGCGTAGGCCAGGTGCTGGATGAGCTGTCCGACGCCCGCCGGAGTCAGCGGGGAGAGATCGTTCCAGATGAGTCGTGGCGTCGTATAGGTCCACCCGACTGTTCGAACCGCCGTGACATGACACCAGGGGTCGGCCTTCGTCACCCAATTGTACAGCACCCACACGCTGCCTAATCCAAGCGCCAGACATCCGGCCGCCAGAATCGACTTCGCCGACCGTGTCTTCCCACGAGCGCGACACCACACCCACAACACCCGCCCGCCAAGCAGCAGCGCGAGCATCACCCCTGTGGCCTTGATCATGAGGGCCAGCCCGACGCACAGGGCGCACAGCACGAGCGAGCGATCCTGACCCTGGTGTTCCCACTGCAGCAAGGACCAGACGGCCAACATCCCCACCCACGTCAGGGCCAGATCCACGAACGCCCCAGCCGAAATCGTATTGACGATGGGAGTCGCATAAAAGCATACCACACTCCACAACCCCACCCGGCGATTGAACCAGTGGGTCCCGAGCTGATAGAGCAACAGGGCCGTGCAGCCACCTAAGAACCAATTGAGCAACGGACCGAAGACCTCGCACCGCCATGCCACCCCCACGCTGTAGAGCATCTGCATCAACAGCGGATAACACGACATAACGCTTCCCGTCCCATCCCACACGTGATGCTGCCGGACGAACAATTGCGGCAGGCCGAGGTGGTAGACAAGCGTATCAAAAAAGGTGGGGGGAGCCAGCGCCCCGACGAATTGGAGCAGGACATGCGCCGCGAGCAACACGACGACGAAGCGCTCAAGGGTGGTCCAACCCTGTAGGGGACGGTTGGGAGGTGGAGTCCGGACGGGGAGCGAGGAAGCACGAGGCGTCAATCCGGTGATCAGGAGCCAGGCGACGCCCATGAGCGCAAACGCCCATCCGGTGAACTGGCGGAGCAACCCAAGGGCCAGCACGCTCAACCCCAGACAGCCCACGCCGCAGGCAAGCGGCAGATGCCATCGCTCGATCGCCGTCGGCGCCTCGTGCACGAGCCGGCTGTGACGGAGGACCATCGTCCCCACGCGCCAGGCAAGCCCGACCACTGCCGCCAGGAGCGCCACGCTCAGCGCGGCTTTCCCCAGTTGAACCAGCAGACTCATCACTCGTCCACCGTCACAATAGTTCCAGCCACGAGCGCCCCATGCTCGCGCCACAGGGCCTGCCAAAAGTGGCTGCTAAACGCCAGCAACACATAGAGCGACCAGCCCAGCGCGAGGGCTCGGCGAAGCACGTCAAGCCGCATCAGCACCAGCCACCTGCTCCAGCACTCGCAACCGCTGGAGCTCAACGGTCTCCCAGCGAAAGCGCTGCACCTGCTGGAAGCCCTTGGCGATCATCTGCTGGCGCAACGGCTCATCGGTGAGTACTCGCTCCAGGGCTTCGGCGATCGCTCGTGGATCACGCGGATCCACCAAGTAGCCTGCTTCGCCGGCAACTTCAGGAAGGGCCGTGGCTGTCGAGGCCATCACCGGCACACCACAGGCCATCCCCTCGACGACGGGAAGACCGAAGCCCTCCTTCAGGGAGATGAGCGCGACGACGCCGGCCGCATTATACAGATCCACCAACTCCTCATTCGCTGTGATCCCAAGGAACCGGATGTCTGCCGCCAGCCCGCGCTGCTGAACACCATGCCGCAGTAGCTGGGCATGGCGGTCTTCCCTTCCCACGAAGACAAGCCCATGGCGACGCCGCAAGCCTTGGGGCAACAACGCGTAGGCCTCCACGAGCCGTGAGAGATTCTTGTAGGGCAGAAAACTGCCCACGTACAGGACATAGCCGGCGGGAATCCCGAAGCGCCCCTGCACCCGATGGGCGCTCTGGGTCCGGTCGAGGGGGCGAAATCGCGGATGAACACAGTTCGGCACGACGTGGACCCGAGCCGCATCAACCACGCGCCGCTCCAGCAGGGTCTGCCGAACGTACTGAGAGACGGCGATCACCGCAGTGGCCCGTCGCAGCATGAGACGGTACTGGGTGCGCTCCAGCAGGGCTCTCGGACGGTGCGTATCGAGGACAAACGGATAGAGATCGTGCACCGTGACGACGAGGGGACAGGAGACCGCGTACGGGCCTTTGTGGTAGGGAGAGTAGAACAGATCCACTCGCTCCGTGCGGGCGGCCCGGGCCACGATCCACTGATCCCATACCAGGCGGATGCGCTCCGGCAGCCGCCGCGTCGCAAACTGGGAGGGCAACCGCTCCCAGTCCGTCCATTGATTGCCGAACAACACCAGCTCATGACCTGACGGATGCTGCGCCACGAAGTCTAAGAAGTTGCACAGGTAGCGCGCAATCCCTGTCGAGGTTCCCTGCCGAACCTCCCGCACATCGATGCCCAGGCGCATCCTGCTGATTCAGTCACGACGAAGCCAGACGGTCGACAGGCCAAGCGGTGTGGCGATAAAGTGCGTGTCAAGGAGCCGGCGAACCTGCGGATCGTCGAACACCTCGCGAAAAAACCTCCCCTCGTTCCAGACCGGACTCGTCACAATCGCGGCTACCCGAGGATCCCTCAAGGCCGCAAGGAAGCCATCCAATTCCTTCACGCGGTGGGACGGATACTCAGACCACGGGAGCCCGGCGATGAAGAGGACGTCTTCCGGGGCCACCAGGCTGGAGCCTGGACGTTGAGCAGCCACCTGCGTCAGGCGCCCGGCCAATTGCCGCATCTCCGTGACATTGCGCCCGTAGATATAGGTCGTGCTGTAGGGCGCGTACCGCTGCTGCCACGCGAGACCGACGTTCCAGACGATCGCGCTCACCAGCGTGGCGATCATCCACCGTTGAACGATGGGGCGGCTCCGCTCAAGCCGCACCACCAAAGCCATCAGCATCGCGTACAGGCCAAGGAACCCCACCAACTGCCAGACCAGGGCAGGCGCGCGCGACGGCTCAAGGATGGCGGCCAGACGGACGCGGTAGTTCCACCAATAGAGGGGATCGAATCCGACCCCGACGGTCAGCCCGACCGCCACGCACGCGACCGCCAGGGTGATCAGCCGTGGGCGGCTCATCCTGGCCGCGGCGGAGGCCACACAGACCGCCGCTAATGGAACCCAGGGCACGTGGTACTTGGCGAACCCGAACATGGTCCCGCCGATCAGACAATATCCCACAAGCAGGATCGTGGCCACCAGCCAACAGAGATCCAGCGTCTTCAGATTCCTGCGGGACTTCCATACCGCGAGCCTCGACCACAACCCCAATCCGAAGAGCGCCAGCGTGAACGGGCCGATCCACAGTCCGACGCGAACGCATCGGTTCAGCAACGCGACGACAGGCGGCAACCACGTCCGATAAAACTCGCTGGTGAACGCCCCGACGGTCCGACCAAACACGGCTCCATAGGGCAGGTCAAACGCGTGGGCATACCACCACCAGGCGCCAAGAAACAGCCCTCCCCCAATCACGACCAGCCACACCGTCACGCGGAAGCCCAGGCGCCATTGACGCTGAAGGGCATACCACAACCCAACCGACACCGGTAACGCCAGCGACGTGGTCATCTTCGCCCAGAGATTTAGGAAGAAGCAGCCGGCGATGCCCACCAGCCATGGGAGAGTGGGCTGTGTCGCCCTGAGGAGAAACGTCACCAGAAACAGCAGGATGAGCGACGGTAAGATCGTGGTGTCGATGTCCAGGATGGTCGACCCCTGCACCAGCAAGGGGTGAGTCGCCATGCCCAGCCACACCCAGGGCGTCATGTTGGGGATCTGTTCTTCGTGAGCGACCTGGCGGCACAGACGGGCCGCCAACAGGAAGTTGAGCAGGACGCCGACGACCCCGAGCACACGAAGGGCCTGATCCCGCAGGCCGCCGAGATGATACAGCCCGCGTAGGAGGTCAAAATAGAACGGCGGGTGCCACATGCCGAACTGTCCATACCGAGCAGCAGCGGCATCCATGGCAAAGACGGTCTCATCGATCATCAATGGCTTCTGTAGAGCGGGCCAGGCCAGCAGCAGATACAGAGCCGCACACCCAAGGAGGATCACCGACCTCATCGCCGTCGGCGTCTGCGGCGGACAATCAGGCGCCACATGCCCCAGCGCGTGCCGCGATACCACAGGACAAGTCCGATCATGCGCAGGCCGACGTAGATGGCTCGGTGGAATTGGCCGGTGATCTTGGATTCCCCCAC
>Ga0209515_10006368_pt1 | contig 14751 bp, 14 predicted proteins | sample Subgroupgradi54m_FD_187454 | JGI IMG/M metagenome (GOLD analysis project Ga0209515, IMG submission 187454) | Subsurface groundwater microbial communities from S. Glens Falls, New York, USA - GMW60B uncontaminated upgradient, 5.4 m (SPAdes)... ...
AGGCCGGAGCGCCTCGTCGATGATCGCGCGCGCGGCCTCGAGCGAGATCGTCTCCCCAAACGGCCGCATCTTTGTGCTCATGCTGCCCGCTGCCTGCTGCCCGCTGCCAACTTCATCGGCCTAGCTGCTGGACGACGTGGCCCAGCTCCGGGAGGATCAACTTCGTCATCGCGAGGCGCACGGCATCAGGGGAGCCCGGGAGGACGAAGATCGCCTTCCCCCTGACCGTGCCGGCGATCGCGCGGCTCATCATCGCCGCGGCGCCAATCTGTTCGTAGCTGAGCATCCGAAACAGCTCGCCGAAGCCGGTGAGCCGCTTCTCGAGGAGGCGATCGATCGTCTCGAACGTCCCGTCGCGCGACGTGATGCCGGTGCCGCCGGTCGTGATGATCACCTGCGTGCGCGCGTCCGAGAGCCAGCCGGCGACGGCGCTGGTCACCGCGTCCGGATCGTCGCGGACGATCGCATGGCCGGTGATCCGGTGACCGCCCGTCTCGAGCAGCTCGCGGATCGCCTGGCCGCCGGTGTCGTTGGCGTCGGTCCGCGTGTCGCTGACCGTCAGGACGAAGCAGGACACGGAAACCGGCGCGTGGGCCTTGTGCTCCTGAACGCTCACCACCGCGATTATATGGAATTACAATGCGAGCCCTATGCGGACAATCCGCCTCGTCGCCGCGGCGTTCCTGATTGTGATTCCTCCAGGTGTCTGCGCGCAGTCAACCGCGCCACCCGACACCGATGCACGCATCTCGAAGCTTGTGGCGTCGATCTCCGAAAGCCGGATGGAGCAGCAGCTGCGGACGCTCGTCGCCTTCGGCACGCGCAACACGCTGTCTGACCCCACGTCGGCGACGCGAGGCATCGGCGCCGCGCGCCAGTGGATCTACGACCAGATGAAAGCGTCCAGCCCGCGCCTGCAAGTCAGCTTCGACACGCATCAGATTCCGAAAGGCGCGTACATGCGGATCACGCGCGACGTCGAGCTTCGCAACATCGTCGCGATTCTGCCGGGACGGACCGCACGGCGCATTTACGTCAGCGGCCACTACGACACCGTGAACATTGCGCCCGACCGGACGCGTCCGGACAATGCCGACGCGCCCGGCGCGGACGACGACGGCAGCGGCACGGTGCTGATGATGGAGCTCGCTCGGGTGTTTTCGGAGAGCGGCATCACGTTCGATGCGACGCTTGTCTTCACTGCGGCGGCGGGCGAGGAGCAGGGACTCATCGGCGCGCGCGCGCACGCGAAGCGCGTCAAGGCCGAGAACATTCCCGTCCAGGCCGTCTTCAACAACGACATCGTCGGCGGCTCGATGGGCGGCGACGGCACGTCCGATGGCGCGACGATTCGTTTGTATTCGGAGGGACCCGAGGACTCGCCGTCACGATCGCTGGCGGTCTTCGTACAGCGTGTTGCCGCGCGCTACGTGCCGTCGCATCGCGTGCGGTTGATGGCGCGGCGCGATCGCTTCGGGCGCGGCGGCGATCACACGGCCTGGAACCTCGAGGGGTTCGCGGCCGTCGGGTTTCGCGAATCGCGCGAGAATTATTCGAGGCAGCACAACGCCAACGACACGATTGATGGCGTGTCGTTCGCCTACCTCGGTCAGAACGCCCGGGTGAACGCGGCCGCGGTGGCGGTGCTGGCACTCGCGCCGCCGCCGCCGGTTGTCAAGGACAACAAGGGCGCGCCACTGCTGGACAGGCTTCCATCAGGGTACGACGCGCATCTCCGATGGACGGCAGCACCCGGTGCCGCCGGCTATCGCATCTTCTGGCGCGAGGCGTGGGCGCCCGACTGGCAGCACGAGGCGTATGTCGGCGACGTCACGGAATACACGCTGCCGCATGCGAATGTCGACGACTGGGTTTTCGGCGTTGCCGCCGTCGACGCGGACGGTCACGAGAGCACGGTGAGCGCGTACGTGGCGCCGTCGCCGAATTACTGATTCGCGAAGGATCTTTCAGCGATAGTCCTTCGAGAACCCGTTGCGCGAGTTCGTGACGGTGAACGTCCCGTCTTCGCGCGCCGACACCTTGATCCAGTACGCCTTCCCGCTGTGGACCGGCGCCGGCGGCGCGTTCGCGCCCGGAGCTGGAATCGGCGCAATCGGCATCGCATTCGGCTGATCGTCCACGCCGTTGGCGATGAACACGCCCGGCGGCGTGTATTCCTGACCGCTCAGCAGCGAGAAGTGCATCTGCCACAGATCCTCGAAGCGAGGAGACGTGTAGAACGACTTCATCACATCCGGCCAGCCGCCCTTGCGCGTGCCGTTGTTCATCACGATCACGCGCGGCTGCAGCGCGTGCACGAACGCCTCGGAGTTCGAGGTGTCCTGACCGTGATGCGGGCCGACGAGCAGGTCGACGGTCCCAATACGATTGGCGGGGCACATCAACGCGTACTCCTTGTCGCGCGTCAGGTCGCCCGGGTGCAGCGCGCGGAACTTCCCGAAGGTGAAGAGAGTCGTCACCGACTGCGTGTCCTCGGGTATGGCCTCCACCGGCTTCATCGGCGTGCAGAACGGATTCGGTTTGCCCGCTCCCGTCAGCGGTTTGGCAATCACCTCTCCCGCTGATGCGATGACGCGCGTGTTCACGCCGGCGAATGGAATGCTGTCGCCGGCCTTGACGACCGTGTGCGTGCCCTTCGCGTAGAGCTCCGGATACGTCTTGTTGAGGAACGCATCGGTCGCTTCCGTCGGCTGGATGTTCCTGCCGTGATCGATGAACTGCTTGATCGGCATGCGCGAGGCGAGCGCCTCGAGCCCGCCGTAGTGATCGCCATGCCAGTGCGTGGTGATCACGTGATCGATCTGCGACACGCCGGTGTCCTTCGCCGCCTCGACGATCCTGCCCGCGTCGCGCGCCGCCGCCATACCGGCATTGCCGGTATCGATCAGCAGCGATTCGCCTGACGGCGACACGAAGAGCGTCGCATTGCCCCCTTCGACATCGACGACATAGATCTCGAGCGTCTTCGGCGCGCGCTGCGCCGACACGACGGCCGCGCTCACGACAATCGCCAGGAGGCACGCGAGCCGGCGCATCTCGTCCTTACTTGATCGGGCGAATCTGGACGTTCCGGTACCGCACGATCCCGCCCGCGGCCTGCAACGACACCGGGCCGCTCTTGTACTTCGCGTCGTCCGCTTCTGCCGTCTTGATCCCGTTCAGCGTGGCCACCATGTGCGGTCCCTTCGCGGTGATGACGACCGTCGTCCACTTGCCCCCCGAATCGTACTGCACGAGCGGCTTGGCGACGTTGACGATCGAGCCTGTGCGTCCGGTCTGATCGGCACGCTTGTCGTTGATGTTCAACTCGTAGCCGTTCTCGATGCCGGGATCTTCGGGCTTGGTAATGCGGAACAGGAAGCCGCCGTTGGAATCCGGTGTCGCCCAGATCTCCCCGCGCAGCTCGAAGTCGGTGTACGACTCCTTCGACACCAGAAAGCCCCTGGCCTTGGTAGCCTCGATGGCGCCGTCCGTGACCTTCCAGTCGGCGTTGCCCGTGACGTTCCAGTTACTGAGGTCCTTGCCGTTGAAGAGCGTCGTCCAGCCGCCGTTGGCCTGCGCCGCCGCGGCAGGGACGTGGCTGAGGCCGGCGATCCCGGCGAGCACGAGCGCGATCGAAAGAGCCGTCGTCCGCATCGCAGTCACTCCTTGAGCAGGTGAGGGGCGAAATGATATCCCAGACGTCCAGGAATGGTGGCGCGCGCTGGGAACAGTGTAGAATCGCGCCGTTTGATGACCCTGCTTTCGCGCCTGCCAGTATTTCGCACCGTCGTCGCGCTCAGGCAACAGCTTACCGAGTCCAAGCAGCAGGTGCGCACGCTTCGCGAGAAGCTGAGCACCCAGAAAGACGAAATCAGCCGGTTGAAGGGAAACGAGCAAACCCTCCGCGTACTGGAGAGTCCAGTGCTGGACGCGCGCCGGCTCGGACAGATCCTGAAACGAGAGGGCGCACAGTACCGGACAGCAGATCCCTTCCCACACACTGTTATCGACGCGTTCCTCGATGAGGGGCTCGTTCAGCGTGTCGCCGCGGAATTCATCGGCATGGATCGCAGCGACTGGCGGCGATCCAATAGCGCGCACGAGCGGAAGCTCTCGACAGAGGACGAGAGTCGCTTTGGGCCATTCACGATGAAGGTCATCGCCGCGCTGAACTCGGGAGCATTCCTGAGCTTTCTCGAACGGCTCACTGGCATCAGCGGCCTCATTGCCGACCCATATCTACGCGGCGGTGGCTTACATGAAATCGAACCAGGCGGAAAACTGGATGTCCACGCGGACTTCAATCTCTACGAGCGGCTCAAGGTGTACCGCCGCCTGAACCTGCTCTTGTATCTCAACCCATCGTGGCAGGACGCGTGGGGTGGCCACCTGGAGCTGTGGAGCGCCGACTGCGGGACGAAAGTGAAGAGCATCGGACCGGTGTTGAACCGGGCCGTGATCTTCGACACGTCGAACAAGAGCTATCACGGTCACCCGCACCCGCTGGCGTGCCCGAACGGTGAATCCAGGAAATCGATCGCGCTCTACTACTACACGACCGAGTATCCGTACCAAGAGGACCTGGCACCTCACAGCACCCTCTTTGTTGCGGCGGTTTCGAAATGATGCCGGGAGGAGGTCGCACGTCATGAGATTCGCTCGAATCGTTGTCTCGTTCGGGGCTCTGGTGCTTTGCGCCGTGCTCGCGCGCGCGCAAGGCGCGCCCGATTTCAGCAAAGTCGAGATCAAAGCCAACAGGGTGACCGACAAGTTCTACACGCTCGACGGCCAGGGAGGGACGATCGGGGTCCTGTTCGGGCCCGACGGTGTCTTCATGGTCGACACCCAGTTCGCGCCGCTGAGCGACAAGATCGTGGCTGCGATCAAGCGCCTCACGCCGCAGCCGATCAAGTTCGTCGTGAACACGCACGTGCACGGCGACCACACCGGCGGCGACGAAAACTTCGGCAAGCTGGGCGCCACGATCATCTCGCGCGAGGAGCTGCGCTTTCGCCTGGCGCATCCCAATCCCAATGCGAACGGCACGCCGGGCGTGGCGATGCCCGCCGCCGGCCTCCCGAAACAGACCTATCGCGGGATGCTGACGATGCACATGAACGGCGAAGAGATCCAGTTGATTGCCATCCCGCGTGCGCATACCGACGGCGACACGATGGTGAACTTCCCCGGCCTCGACGTCATCATGACGGGCGACTTCTACCGGTCCGTTCAGTATCCGAACGTGGATCGCGTCAACGGCGGCTCGCTGCAGGGTCTTCTGGACGGCCTTGGCGCCGTGATCGGACACGCTGGCCCCAACACGAAGATCATCCCGGGACACGGGCCGACGGCGGACCGCGCTGCGGTGATCGCTCATCGCGATCTCGCCATGACGGTTCGCGACCGCGTGGCGCGGCTGTTCGACCAGGGCAAGAGCGAGGACGACGTGGTGGCGGCCAAGGTCACCGCGGATCTGGACTCGAAGGTCCAGGAAGTGGGGACCACCGGCGAGCGGTTCGTCCGTCAGGTCTACGCGGAACTGAAATCCGCTCGCTGAGACAGGCGCGACGCGCCCGCCGCTGTACCATAGGTCCAGCCGTGAATGTGATGCGCTTCTGTGCTGGTGCCGCCGGGCTCGCGATCATGGTCGCCGCCTGCGGCCAGGATAGCCGCACTGGAACCACGGAGGCGCCTGTCGCGCAGCGCGATGTGGCGCCTGCCGCAGCGCCCGCTACTGCTCCCGTCAACATCTACGCCGCGACCGGGGTCGGGGCGCTGAGCCCCGTGGCGGCGCTTGCCAAGCCGCTGGTGTACGTCCCCAACTCGCGCTCCAACTCCGTCACCGTCATCGACCCCGCAACGCACAAGGTGGTGCGGACGTTTTCGACCGACAAGCTCCCCCAGCACGTCGTTCCGTCGTACGACATGAGCAGGCTCTGGGTCACGAACAACGAGGGCAACAGCCTGACGATGGTCGACCCGGTCACCGGCGCCGACGGCGAGAAGGTGCCTGTCGACGATCCGTACAACATGTATTTCTCGCCCGACGGCAAGCTCGCGATCGTGATTGCCGAAGCTCTACACCGGTTCGACCTGCGCGATCCGGTCACGATGAAGCTCCTCCAGTCAATTCCCGTGGACTGCCCCGGTCTCGACCACGCCGACTTTACGGCCGACGACAAGTACGCGATCGCGACGTGTGAGTTCTCGGGACAATTGGTCAAGCTCGATCTGGAGGCGCGCAAGCCGGTTGGCTATCTACGACTGACGGCCCCGGCGATGCCGCAGGACATCCGCTCATCACCGGACGGACGCGTGTTCTACGTCGCCGACATGGCCGCCGACGGGTTGCATGTGATCGATCCGGTCGCGCTCAAGGAGGTCGACTTCATCAAGACGGGAAAGGGCACACACGGCATCGTCGTCGGACGCCTCGGACAACCCTTCTACATTACGAACCGCGGGTGGAACACGATCCTCGGTGGTCGCCGCGGCCCTGGGTCAATCACCGTGTTGGATCCCACCACGCGGAAAATCCTGGCGACGTGGCCCATCCCGGGTGGCGGGAGCCCGGACATGGGAGGTCTCAGCGCCGACGGCAAGGAACTGTGGGTGTCGGGCCGCTACGATGACGAGGTCTATGTCTTCGACACGGAGCACGGAGTGCTCGCCGCCCGGATCAAAGTCGGCATCGAGCCGCACGGTCTGTGCGTGTGGCCGCAACCGGGACGAATCTCACTCGGGCACACCGGTAACATGCGATAGACATCGCATCTCCGCTGTTGACCCTGGCGCTCGAAAGGGCTATGAAGCACGACGGAGATATACATGTCGGAGAATACCTGCGAACGCGTCCGAACGATCATCGCGCGAGTTCGTCACGTCCCGGTCGAGAGTGTCTCGCTCGATAGCTCCCTTGAACAGCTAGGGATTGATTCGTTGGAAGGGGTGATGCTCGTGTTCGCCCTGGAGGATGAGTTTCACATTGAAATTCCCGACGAATGTCTGCAGCAGGGCGGAAGCATCCGCGAGCTCGTTGGCGCGCTCGAGGAACTGATTCCATCGGGTGACGCGTCCAAGATCGATTCCTGACCCCCATGGAACGGGTCGTCGTCACTGGCGTGGGGGTGATATCCGCGCTTGGGAACAATACCGACGAATTTCGGACCTCCTTGTTCGCGGGACGTTGCGGGATCCGTCCGCTGACCCTGGTCGATCCGAATCTGTTTCGATTCACGCGCGGAGCGGAGGTCCGGGACTATGACGTCGGCAGCCACATGGACGAGCGGACCGCGGACCTCATGGATCGGTTCGCCCAATTCGCCGTCATCTCCGCGCGAGCCGCTGTCAGCCAGGCCGCTATCGAATGGACACCGCGTCTTCGGGAGCGGACCGCCATCATCACCGGTTCGTGCCTTGGCGGCCAGACGTCGCAGGACGCCAGTTTTTACGACCTGTATCACTCGGGGCGTCCCAATGTGCACCCGCTGACGATTCCGCGAGCCATGGCGAACGCCGGCGCCAGCCATATCAGTATGGACCTCGGCATCACCGGGCCCAGCTACACGATCTCTACAGCGTGCTCCTCGTCTGCGTACGCGATTGGCCAGGCGTTCTGGATGGTGCGCGGAGGCGCGGTCGATGCCGCGTTGGCGGGAGGCAGCGAGGCGCCGTTCAGCGTCGGCGTGCTCAAGGCGTGGGACAGCCTGCGCGTCGTGTCTGATGACACCTGTCGACCGTTCTCGAAGAATCGCCGGGGGATGATCCTGGGCGAAGGAGCGGCGATGCTGGTCATTGAGCCGCGAAGCGCAGCGGTGGCCCGCGGCGCGCCGATCTGGGCGGAGATCGTCGGGTTCGGCATGTCGTCGGACGCCGGCCATCTCACCCGGCCGTCACCCGATGGTGCCGCGCGGGCGATGCGGAGCGCGTTGCTCGATGCGGGCCTGTCCCCCGACGCGATCGGCTACATCAACGCCCACGGCACGGGGACGCAGGCCAACGACGCGTCGGAAACCAAAGCCATTCACATGGTGTTCGAGGATCACGCGAGGCGTCTCGCGGTGAGCTCAACCAAGTCGATGCACGGCCACGCCCTGGGCGCGGCGAGCGCGATCGAAGCGGCCGCGACGATCCTCGCGCTGCGCTGCGGGGTGCTGCCGCCGACGGTGAATTACGTGGAGCCCGATCCTGACTGCGCCCTCGATGTCGTCCCGAACGAGGCCCGGGCCACTCAGGTGGAGTACGCCATGTCGAACTCTTTTGCGTTCGGCGGCATGAACGCCGTTCTCGTGTTCGCCGCCCATCCGGCGGTGCTATCCTCAACGTGATTGTCCGGAGCATCACCATGTCTGACGATCATCCGCCAGCGTGTCCGCATTGCGAGTCACTGCGTACCGTCAAGACGAACGAGATGGAGACGCGGGAGTTCTACTTCTGTTTGACGTGCGGCAGGTTCTTCGGGCGAAGAGTGCCGCACACTACGGCGGAGGCATCTAAAGCTGCGTCGTGATTGACGCCCAGCTGGTATGCTTCGGCTCGATGCCGAGAACGCTATGGAAGCGGACGAACTCATAGACCTGCCCGAGAAGACGCATCGACCATTGGAACGGCGCATCGGCGTCACCATGGCGTTGTTCGCGGCCCTGCTCGCGATCGCGACGTTGATGGGGCACCGATTGCACACCGATGAAGTCGTCCTGCAAACCAGGACCGCCGACGGGTGGGCGTTCTTTCAGGCCAAGAATATTCGCTCGCAGATGTATGCGGCTGACGCGACGTTAGCCGACCTGCAAGGCGAGCGCGGCGCGAGAGCCGCGACGGACTGGAAGGCGAAGGCCGATCAGGAGCGGCGGGACGCTGACAACATTCGGCACGATGCCGAATCTTTGGATCGAGAAACTCAAACTGCGGCCCGGCGCGCCACGCTGTTCGACGCTGCCGAAGTATTCCTGGAGATCGCGATCGTCCTCTGCTCCATCGCATTGATGACGGGGTCGGTTCGCTATTGGGCCGTTTCGTTTGTGAGCGCGGCGATCGGCACGGTAGCGGTGATCGTCGCCTTCGTGCGATGAACCAAATTTAACGCGCGGGACGATCCTTATCCTGCCCCGTGCCGGCGCTCGCAGCCAGCGTTGAAACCATCGCGAGTGCCAGGCCAAGACGGCCGACGATTTTCGAATTCATAGCATGCCTCCGAAAACTGTGTTCGTCGACTTGCGATGGTGGTATGGTCGCGACCTGATCTACCTCATTTGTCGGCGTGCGTTAAAACCTTCGCTAGCCAAGGAGGTCTTATGAAGTCATACCTAATGAGAGGACTGATCTTCGTCGGCGCGTTTTTGACGATCCTGGCGCTCCCCGTCCTGGGATACGCGCAGGAGGCGGTGGTGAGCGGCACCGTGACGGATACAACGGGCGGAGTGCTGCCGGGGGTCACCGTCCGGGCCCTGCAGCAAGCCACTGGAAACACCTTTGACACCGTGACTGATGCGCGCGGAGCGTATCAGATCTCTGTGCGCGTTGGCGTCTACAGGATCACGGCGGAGCTACCCGGCTTTAAAACAGTCACACGGGAGGGGATATCACTGCTGGTCGGACAGACGGCCGCCATCAACCTGCAGATGGCTCCCGGGGGCGTGCAGGAAACGGTGACGGTGACCGGAGAAGCGCCGCTGATCGATACCCTCAGGTCGAGTGTGGGGGCCAACATCGATCCGAAGCAAGTGCAGGAGCTGCCGTCGGCGGGGCGCAACTGGATCGCGCTCGCCTTGCTCGCGCCCGGGAACCGCACGAACGGGCAGGGGCTCGTGCCTGTGGAGGACAGAGTTGACGTCCGGGCGTTCCAGCTCAACGTCGACGGTCAGCAGGTGACCTCGAACCTCGGCACCGGTAACCAGGCGCGGTACAGCAACGACTCGATCGCAGAATTCCAGTTCATCTCGAATCGGTTCGATGCGACCCAGGGCCGATCATCGGGCGTGCAGGTGAACGCGGTCACCAAGTCGGGCACCAACACGTTTTCTGGATCGCTCATCGGCAGCTTTCGGGACAGCAAGTTCAACTCGGCGGATAAGGTGCTCCACCGCGTTCTGCCCTACTCGAATCAGCAGACCAGCGGGGCGTACGGCGGGCCGATCGTGCAGAACAGGCTCCACTTCTTCGCCAACTATGAATACGAGCACCAGCCACTGACGTCCATCTGGAACACGCCGTACCCGAGTTTCAACGTCCAGCTGAAGGGCCTTCATACCGTCAAGCTGAGCGGCGTGCGGCTGGACCAGCAGATTTCGTCGCAGATGCATGTCATGGGGAAGGTCTCCCACGCGCGGCTGGTCGATCCGTTTGGCCCCGGTAACCAGAACCATCCCTCGTCCACGGCCGCATATGGAGAACACAACACCGACTACATCGGTGCGTTCACTCAGGTCCTCAGCAATCGGGCGTTGAACGAGGTTAAAGTCGGACATGCCAACTTTGGGCTGAACCGGGTACCTGTCACCGTCTGGCCGCATCACTGGCAGGCCCCCAACGGCATCACGGCCGGCGGCCCCGCCATCTTTTTCCGGGGCTTCAGGTTCAACCGGAACCAGTTCGCCCCGGCGTACCGGGATCAGGACACGTTCTCGCTTCGCGACGACCTGACGTTTGCCTTCGGCGCGAAAGGCCGTCACGACCTGAAGGTGGGTGGTGAATATCTGCGCATGACGGACCACACACGCAATTGCATTCAGTGCGGGGGCCTCATCAGGGCCCAGAACGGACCCCGGCCGGCCAATCTCGAGGCGCTCTTTCCAGACGCCTTCAACGCCGATACCTGGAACCTGGCGGCGATCTCGCCGCTGGTGACCAGCTACACGGTCGGTGTCCCGGACGCGTCGGCGTTCCTGATCACCTCCCGCGTCCCGAAGTATGGCGCCTGGGCGCAGGACGACTGGAGGGCTTCGTCGCACCTGACGCTCAACCTAGGGGTGCGGTATGACCTGTTATGGAATGCGTTTGCGCAGGACGTCACCTTCCTGCCGTTCGAGGCTGCGGGGCGACCGCAGGACGCGAAGAACATCCAGCCGCGACTCGGCTTTGCCTACACGCTGAGCGACCGGACGGTGCTGCGCGGCGGATTCGGGTTGTACTACTCCGATGCCCTGAATCCGCAAGTCACGTGGCCGCGTGCCCCGTTGACGATCGCCGTGATTGACATCGCCAATGATGGCCGGCCGGACTTTGCGGCCAACCCGTTCAACGGGCCGCTGCCGAGCTTCGCCCAGGCGCAGCAGCGGTTCTGCGACGTGAATACGGCCGCATTCGAAACATGGCGCTCCGCAGGATTCAGGGGAGCGGCGCCGTGTTTGTTGCGCAACCTCCAGGAAATGGCGCCGATTCCGGACTATGCGCACATACAACACGCCTGGCAGAGCTCGATCGGTGTGGCACACCAGTTTGGAACCACCATGGCGATCGAAGCCGATTACGTGGGTACCTTCGAACGCGCCGAGAGAAGCCAACAGGACAACATCAACGTCACCTTCAATGAGGCCACGGGCCTTCCCTATCCGTATTCGGACGTCAGTCATCGGGCGTTTCCCAAGTACGGCATCGTTGGGGCGGGTCCGATGACGGGACAGTCCAACTACCACGCGTTGCAGACCAGCTTCACCAAACGCCTGAGCAACCACTGGCAGGGGACGCTCGCGTATACCCTGGCCGGTTTTTGGACCCGGGATCCGAAGCCGCTCAGCGGATTGAAGGAGGTTGCGTTCACGCTTCCCCCGGACATGGGCGGTCAATATGGTCTGGGGGAATTCGATCAGCGGCATCGGCTGACGTTCAACGGCATCTGGGAGGTCGGGCGCGGCTTCCAGGTGAGCGGGGTCTATTTTTACGGTTCCGGCCAGCGCACTCAGGCCTTCTGCGGCTGCGATGCGCGCGATCTCCAGATCGTGTCGCCACCTCAGGCCATCGATCGCCTGCGGCTGGGTGATCCCCTCGGACCGGACGGCTCGATCATTCCCCGGGAAGCCTTCGTGGGCCATCCGATCCACCGTGTCGAGTTGAGGCTTCAGGAACGTGTGCCGCTGCGCGGCCGCGCGGCGATCACTGGCTTCGTGGAAGTGTTCAACCTGTTCAACCGGGCGAACTACGGACTCTATGACATCACCGAGACGAGTCCGACGTACGGGAACCCGGTGGCCAGCACGAATCTCTCGTACGCGCCCCGTACCGCGCAGATGGGATTCCGGCTGACGTTCTGATAGAGACCGGTTCGGTGATTCTCCAGGGGCGCGCTTCCGTAGGGGCGCGCCCCTGCAGGACTCGAACCTGTGACCTCCTGGCTTCAATCGGTTCAAGGCTCGACTGGGGGGCTGAGCTGACAGGCCCGGAGCGGGAGACGGCCTCCCATGAAGATATCTGGACGTGCGGGGGAGGGACGGGTGTATAACACCTCGCATGCCACGATTGCCCCTCCACGTGGTGACGATGTTTTGCTTCAGCATGGTCAGTCTCGCGGCACAGGGAACAGGTCGCCTGACGGGCAATCCGACACCGGGCACCCCACAGCCCGATCCTCCCACGCTGGCAGATCGCATCACCGTGACCGGCTGCGTGCGATGGGCCACGGCGAACGGGCGAGGATCCGTACCCACCGATGAGTTGAACGTGCTCAGCGATTCGAAGTTCCTTCTCGGCAACGCCGCACGGGAGGAGCGCGTTCCACCCGGGACAGGCACGTCTGACGCCGCGAAACAATCCAGGAGCCAGATGTATCGGCTCTCGGCACTCAACAGTGCGCTTCTTGCATTTGTGGGTTCCCGCGTCGAGATCTCAGGCGAAGTCGAAGACCGTCCACCGGGTGACGGAGGTTCGCAGGCGCCGATTGTGAAGGTCGGGTTCGTTCAAAGACTCCCGAAGACGACATGCCCGTGAACAGGGCGCAATCCGTTTTTGCAAGGAGCGTGCGTATGCTGCGCTACGGATGGATCGTCCTTCTCCTGATCGTCGTGGCGGTCGTGACAGCCGCGGGGACGATGAAGGCCCAGGATGCGGCGGCCAACCCGGTCACATTCGCCAAAGACGTCCTTCCGATCCTCCAGAAGAACTGCCAGTCGTGCCATCGCCCCGGACAGATCGCGCCGATGTCGTTGCTGACTTACGAACAGGTTCGGCCATGGGCGCGCGCGATCAAGGCCAGAGTCCTCACCCGCGAAATGCCGCCATGGTTCGCCGATCCTCAGCACGGCACGTTTGCCAACGATCGGTCGCTCAAACAGACCGACATCGACACGATCGCGAAATGGGCTGACGGCGGCGCTCCGCAGGGCGATCCGAACGAGGCTCCGCCGCCGATTGAGTGGGCCGCGGACGGCTGGCAGATCACGCCCGACGTCATCGTCAGAGGACCTGAGTTCCGTGTGCCTGCTCGCCCGCCAAACAACGTCATCGAGTGGGCCACCGCGCTGATGCCGAGCGGATTCACGAAGGACACGTGGATCACCTCGTTGGAGATCAAACCGAGTGATCTCACGGTCACTCACCACATCTGTATGACATTCGTGCCGCACCGGGCCAATGCGAAGTATTACGTCTGGAACTGGAACGAGTCGCCGCGCGACGAGGACGGCGTCGCGACCGACGCCGGGGCGACCCCGGGCGGTGCCGCAACTGGCACCGAACAAGCTGTCGGCGCATCGGGGTTCGGCGGCGGCTTCGCCTGCTATGTGCCTGGCGTGCAGGCCGACGACTACCGGAAGTTCGACGCGGCCAAGCTGATTCCTGCCAACAGCGATATTTCGTTCGCGGTGCACTACACGCCGACCGGCAAGGAGGTCGTCGATCGTCCGCTGATTGGCTTCACGGTGGCCGACAAGCCCGCCGAGAAGCAGTGGATCTCGTACGCGATCTCCGGGGCGTATTCGAATTTTGCGATCCCGCCGCAGGAGCCGAACTACAAGAGCCCGCCCGCCGAGGCGGAGTTCACCGCCGACGTCTGGCTCGTGCAGATGATGCCCCATATGCACGTGCGCGGAAAGGACATGACCTATCACCTGATTTATTCGGACGGCCGCGACGAGGTCGTCCTGAACGTGCCGAGGTACGACTTCAACTGGCAGATCGTCTACAACCCGATGAAGCCGATCTTCGCGCCCAAGGGAACCAGGCTGCACGTCGAGGCGCACTTCAACAACTCCTCGTCGAATAAATACAATCCGGATCCCAACCGGACGGTCTACCGCGGTCGGATGACATGGGAGGAGATGATGAGCCCGTTCTTCTCGATCATCACCGACGCGAAGACGGATCCGAAGACGATCCTGAAGCTTCGCGGGCAGACGCGCATCGACAACGGCGCTTGAACCACGGAAGGCGCACTCCAAGGCGTGTGTGCCTTGCCGCTTACGTGCAGCTTGGCGCGAGGGTCTTGACCGCCTTCACGTCGAGGTGCGGGAGACGACCCGGTGGTTCGTCGGGTGACGGCTGCGCCGATGGCGGCTGCCAGTCGGTCCGACCGGTCACTTCCACCTTCTCTCCAGCGCGCGGACCAAGGCAGCCAGCTACGACTGCGGCGGTTCTCCGATGAGCGATCGCCTCTTCCTCGCTCGGCGATGATGAGCTCCGGCTCTCGGCGAAACCCCATCTAGGTAGCGGCACGTTGGCAGTGTAGGCTATGGGCCCAAGCAGCTGGCTAACAACGCCTGAGGGCCGACGACATGTTCAGGAGGACACGATGAAAAGCATTGCACTGAGAGTTTTGCT
>Ga0209515_10006369_pt1 | contig 14750 bp, 13 predicted proteins | sample Subgroupgradi54m_FD_187454 | JGI IMG/M metagenome (GOLD analysis project Ga0209515, IMG submission 187454) | Subsurface groundwater microbial communities from S. Glens Falls, New York, USA - GMW60B uncontaminated upgradient, 5.4 m (SPAdes)... ...
GACGGCCCAGTCGAGATGCTCTCGCGGGAACTGGGCGTCTCGGCGGTCACCGCGCGCCTGCTCTGCATCCGCGGAATGGGCGCGCTGGACGATGCGCGGCGGTTCCTGGAGCCGCGCCTCGAGGATCTGCACGACCCGTTTGCGCTCGCGGACATGTCGACCGCCATCGATCGCATCCTCGCCGCGATTGCAGCGAAGGAGCGGATCGCCATTCATGGCGACTACGACGTCGATGGTGTGACGTCGACGGTGATCCTCCGCCGCGCCCTGGAGTTGCTGGGCGCCGACGTCGTCCATTTCATCCCCGAGCGGTTCCGCGACGGCTACGGTCTGCAGCCCGCGACCATCGATCGGCTGCATGGAGACGGCGTCCATCTGATCATCTCTGTCGATTGCGGCATTCGCGCCGCCGAGGCCGCGACGCGCGCGCGCGAGCTGGGCATCGATCTGATCATCACCGACCATCACGAGCCCGGCGCGGCGCTGCCGCCGGCACTGGCCGTGATCAATCCGAAGCGGCACGACTGCAGCTATCCGGACAAGAACCTCGCGGGCGTCGGCGTGGCGTTGAAGGTCGTGCAGGCGCTCTGCGGACGCACGGGCCACCGCAGCTGGCTGCCGGCGTTCGTGAAGATCGCAGCCATCGGCACGCTCGCCGACGTCGTTCCGCTGACGGGCGAGAACCGCGTCATCGCCAAGCTCGGGCTCGGGATGCTGTCGAAAGGGCCGCACAAGGTGGGGCTCCGCGCGCTGCTCGACGTCTGCGGCCTGTCGGGCCGCGAGATCGACAGCTATCACATCGGCTTCGTCGTGGCGCCGCGGGTCAACGCCGCGGGGCGCATGAGCACGCCGGATATCGCCGCGCGCCTGCTGCTGGCGTCAGATGAAGCGATGGGTGAGGACGCGCGCGCGCTTGCCGAGCAGCTCAACTCCGAGAACCTGCGCCGCCAGCAGGAGGAAGCGGAGATCGTCGCGCAGGCGAAGAAGATTGTGGAGACCGATCTCGAGATCGGCTCCCGCACGGTCATCGTCGTCGCCGGCGACGGCTGGCATCGCGGCGTCATCGGCATCGTCGCATCCAAGCTCGTCGACGCGTTTCACCGGCCCGCAATCGTGATCTCGATCGACGGCGACATCGCGCACGGCTCGTGCCGGAGCATCCCGTCGTTCAACATGCTGGGCGCGCTCGAATCGTGCGGCGAGCTGATGACGAAGTTCGGCGGCCACAAGCAGGCGGCGGGGCTGACGCTCGACAGCGGGAAGATCCGCGAGCTGCGCGCCCGCGTCAACGAGTACGCCGACGGCTGCCTCGGGCCCGACGATCTGCGCCCGCGGCTGTGGATCGACGATGTGCTGACCTTCCGCTCGATCAACGAGCAGGTCGTCTCCGAGCTGTCGACGCTTGCGCCGTTCGGCGCGGGCAATCCCTGCCCGATCTTCCGCGCGAGCCGCGTCGAGATTGTCGACGGTCCGCGCCGGATCAAGGAGCGGCACCTCAAGATGGCGTTCAAGCAGGACGGCCGCGTCCTGCGCGGCATCGCCTGGCGCGCCTCCGAGCGCGAAACCTTCGTCACCGAACACCGCGCCGCCATCGACCTCGCCTTTTCGCTCGAGCAGGATACGTGGAACGGTGAACGCTATCTGCAGCTGTCGGTCGCGGATTTCAGGGCTCCCGACAGCTAAGGCCGTTCACTCTTCCGGGTTCTCCTTCTCTGTTCGTGTTCAATTTCAGGTTCGGTTCTCTGTTCCGGGTTCGGTGTTCGTCGTTCGTTCCGGCCTCGACGTTCGGGCCGAGATGCATTCGACGTTCGTGGGCACGCCGCGCTAAATGGCGAAGCGACGCTCGGAACATTGCAGATTCTTCAGTGTTGCGCCCAGCTCGCGAACGCAGAACCGAGAACAGCGAACCTAGAACCGAACGTGAAACTGAACACGAACCGAGAACAGCGAACCCAGAAGGGTGAACTGCTATTCTTAGAGACATCGATGCGATGGCAAAGGCAGGGACGCTTTGCGGCGGCGATCGTGGGGATCGCGAGTGCCGTCGTGTTGTACGCGACGATGGGCGAGCGCGTGAAGCAGACGGTCGCGCCGCCGCCGCAGCGCATCGATCCGAAGGCGATCATCGAGAGCTCGGGGAACGTGCTCCAGCAGGTGCGCGGCACGAGGCAGGACTACATCATCGAGGCCGAGCGGCAGCTCACGTACCAGGGCGGCGCCACAAAGTTCGTGGGCATCAGGATCACCGTCCGCAATCGCGGCGGCCGCGACTATGTCGTGACCGGTCACGAGGCGCAGGCGGGCGAGAACCAGAAGGAGCTGCTACTCGCCGGCGGCGTCAAGCTCGCGGCCAACGACGGCTTTGTCGTCCAGACCGACACCGCGACGTTCAACCAGGACAGCGGATTGATGACCGCGCCAGGCCCGGTGACGTTCGAGCGCGATCGCATGAACGGCTCGGGCGTGGGCATGTCGTACGACAAGAACAGCGACGTCCTGACGCTCGCCGATCAGTCGCACGTGACCCTGAGGGACGAACACGGTAACCCGGCGATGGAGTTCGTGTCAGGGAAGTCGACGTTCGATCGCATGCAACACACGCTGGCGCTCGAGGGCAACGTCCACGCGTTGAGGGGCGAGCAGGTGATCGACGCGATGCAGGGCCTGGCGCACCTCACCGAGGACGAGCAGCACATCACCGACATCGAGCTGCGCGGCGATTCTCGCGTCGTCGGCGGGGGTTCGGGCGTCGACTCGATGAGCGCCCGCGACATGGACCTCCATTACTCCCAGGACGGCCAGACGCTGGAGCACGCCGCGCTGCTCGGCGGCGGCGCGGTTGCGATGACGGGACAGAACGGATCGCCGGGACGCCAGTTCATCGGCGACACGCTCGACATCATGCTGGCGGCCGACGGATCGCTCACGAAGGCGACCGGCCGCGACAACGTCCGGCTCGATCTGCCGGGATCTCCTGATTCGCCCGCGCGCCGCATCCGGGCGCGCACGCTGGACGCGGACGGCGCGCCGGGAAAGGGTCTGACCGCGGCCACCTTCACCGACAACGTCGAGTACCGCGAGGAAGGCGGGAAGTCCGCGCCGGCGCGCGTCGCACGGTCGCGCGCGCTCACCGTGGCGCTCACGGATGATGCCGTGAGCAACGCCATCTTTACCGGAGCAGTGAAGTTCGAAGAGCAGGGTCTGCAGGCGGCGGCAGGCGATGCCCGCTACGACCCGATGAAAGGATCGCTGCGGCTGACCGGCGTCGAGGGCGGCGCGTCCCCGCGCGTGAGCGACGACCAGGTGACGATCGACGCGACCGCGATCGATGTCGCGCTGCAGGGACGCACGATGAAGGCCACCGGCGGCGTGAAGACGACGCTGCGGGCGCGGCCGCAGGACGGGGGCACCAAGCTCCCAAGTCTCCTGAAACAGGATCAGCCGGCGAACGTCAACGGCGACGCGCTCGACTACCAGGGGGCATCGGGCAAGGCCATCTACACGGGCACCGCGACACTGTGGCAGGGCGAAACGGCGATCCGCGCGGGTCTCATCACGATCGACCAGGGCAAGGGCGATCTCGTGGCCACCGGCAACGCGACCTCCAGCATCGCTCTCGACACCGGCGCGTCGATCGGCCACGCGGCGGAGATCCGCTATGCGGACGCGGCACACATCATCACGTACGCGGCGGCGAAGAACGCGCTCGGCCTCTTCGCGATCCAGGCGCAGTTGAGCGGATCGCAAGGAGACCTGCATGCAGACCGGATCGAAGTCGTCCTTGCGGAGAAGGGGGGCCACCTCGATCGTCTCGAGGCGTACACGAACGTGAGCCTCAAGCTCGAGATGCGCACGGCGACCGGCGAGCGGCTCACCTACTTCGCCGACGATGAGCGCTATGTGATGTCTGGCGCGGGGGCCAAGCCCGTCAGAGTCCTGGAGACGTGCAAGGAAACCACCGGCAAGACGTTGACCTTCTTCAAGTCGACCGATAGGATCATCGTCGACGGCAACGAGGAGATTCGGACGCAGACGAAGAACGGCGTCAGCCCCGCGTGCACCGCGACGCCGCGCTCCCGCTGATGCCCACGCCCACGTCCACACTGCGCACCGAGGCGCTCACCAAGTCCTACAGCGGCCGCACCGTGGTGCGTGGAGTGAGCCTGGACGTCAATTCCGGCGAGGTGGTCGGGCTGCTCGGCCCCAACGGCGCCGGCAAGACCACGACCTTCTACATGACGGTGGGTCTGACGGTGCCCGACTCGGGGCGTGTCTTCCTCAACGGGGAAGATCTCACCGATGATCCGATGTACGTACGCGCCCGCAAGGGTATCGGTTACCTGCCGCAGGAGCCCTCGATCTTCCGCGGCCTCTCGGTCGAGAAGAACATCCTCGCGATTCTCGAGACGTTGGATCTGAGTGCCGCAGAGAGGCAGGAGCGATTGCGCGCGCTGCTGGCGGAATTGAACCTGACGCCGCTCGCCAGGGCGCCGGCCCATACGCTGTCGGGCGGGGAGCGCCGCCGCGTCGAAATCACGCGCGCGCTGGTGATTTCTCCACGCTTCATCCTGCTCGACGAGCCGTTTGCCGGCATCGATCCCATTGCCGTGACCGACATTCAGAACATCATCTTTCACTTGAAGGAGCGGGGCATCGGCGTGCTGATCACGGATCACAATGTCCGCGAGACGCTGCGGATCACCGACCGGGCATATATCGTGCACGATGGCGTAATCTTTCGTAGCGGGACGCCAGATTTTCTGGCGGCGGACCAGGACGTGAGACGCACATATCTGGGCACGGAATTCCGATTGGACTAGTTGGACTAAGATGGATTGTGGTGGTGTCGGGACCACGACTGGACCAAAACTGAACCGCTGACCGCATGGCGATCTCTCAGAAACTTCACACCAAGCTCGTCCAGAAGCTGATTCTGACGCCGTCACTGCAGCAGGCGATCAAGCTGCTGCCGATGTCGACGCTCGAATTGTCGGAGCTGCTCAACCAGGAGATGGTCGAGAACCCGATGCTCGAGGAAGTCCCCACCGAGGAGCTCCAGCCCGTCGAAGCCTCCCAGGAGAAACAGGAAGAGAAGCCCGCCCCGGACAAGGACAAGAACGACACCTGGGACGACCAGGACTACGAATATTTCTTCGGCGACTATCTCGACGATGGCTACAAGCCCCGGACCCCAACCGAGGTCAAGGAGCTTCCGCCGATCGAGAACACGCTCTCCACCTCCGCGTCGCTTTCGGATCACCTGCTGTGGCAGCTCTCGATGCAGACCGACGAGCCGGTGATCCGCGAGATCGGCGAAGCGATCATCGGCAATCTCGACGACGACGGTCAGCTCGTGGCCACGGTCGAGGAGCTGGCCTCGATGGGGCCGTGGCCGCCGGGTGAGGTCGAGCGCGCGCTCAAGCTGATTCAGAGTTTCGATCCCATCGGGATCGCGGCGCGCGACCTCCAGGAATGCCTGCTGCTGCAGCTGCGGCATCTCGGCATGGCGGGATCGCCGGCCGAGAAGATCGTCACCGAGCACATGCGGCTCCTGCAGAACCACCAGGTGCCGGAGCTCGCGCGCAAGCTCGGGCTCTCGATCGACGATCTCAAGCAGCACATCGAGCTGATCCGCCACCTCGATCCGAAGCCTGGCAGCCGTCTCAATCCCTCGCAGTCGCAGTACGTCATCCCCGACGTCTACGTGCTCAAGGTCGAGGATCAGTACGTCGCGGTGCTGAACGAGGAAGGGCTGCCGCAGCTCCGCATCAGCCCGGTGTACCGCCGGCTGCTCGACAAGACCGCCGTCGAGAACACCGACGAGACGCGCGCGTACGTGAAGGACAAGTTCCGCTCCGCGCTCTGGCTGATCAAGTCGGTCGAGCAGCGGCAGAAGACGATCCACAAGGTCGCGACGAGCATCATCAACTTCCAGCGCGACTTCCTGGATCACGGCATCGAGTATCTCCGCCCGCTCGTGCTGCGCGACGTCGCCAACGACATCGGCATGCACGAGTCCACGGTGAGCCGCGTGGTGACGAACAAGTACATGCACACGCCGCAGGGCGTGTTCGAGATGAAGTACTTCTTCCACAGCGGCATCGCCAGCTCGTACGGCGACGCGGTGTCGTCGGTGACGATCAAGCAGCGGATCCGCAAGATCATCGAGCAGGAGGATCCGCGAAAGCCACTGAGCGATTCGAAGATTGTCAGCATCCTGCAGCGCGAGGGGCTCGAGCTGGCGCGCCGGACCATCGCGAAGTATCGCGAGGAACTGAAGATCCCGACGTCCAATCAGCGCAAAGTTCTTTACTGACGTGGCGGCCCGTGCAGGGCCGCCCTCCGCCGACCACCACCCACATGCGCCTCGAACTCACGGCACGCCATTTCACGATCACCGCCACGCTGCGCACGCTCGTCGAGGAGCGCCTCGGGCGCGCACTGCGGCCGCTGAACGACAGCGCCGTATCCACGCAGGTCGTGGTCACCAGGGAGAAGTCGCGGTTCCATGCGGAGGTGACGCTGCACGCGCGCGGCGAGCATTTCCTGCACGGCGAGGCGACGGGCCGCGACGCCCGGACCGCGTTCAACGCGGCGATCGGCAAGATCGAGCGCCAGGTCCAGAAGCTCAAGGGCAAGTGGACCGAGCGGAAGCGCCAGAGCATCTCGCCGGCGAAGGCGGCGTCGGCCGCTCCGCGCCCCACGCGTGGCGCCGCGATGTTCGGCACCGGCCTCGCCGAGCGGGAGGACGGCGGCCAGCTGCGCATCATCCGCGCACGGCGCTACGAGGTGAAGCCGATGTCGGTCGACGAGGCGGCGCTCGAAGTCGGAAACGGGCGCGACACCTTTCTGGTCTTCCGCAACGCTTCGACCGAGCAGATCAACGTTCTGTTCCGTCGCGCCGACGGTAATCTGGGATTGATAGAACCTGAGGCGTGATCAAGGCACAATGCAGAATGCTCGATGCCCAACGCGCAAGAAAACATCGGATTTGGGCATTGGGCTTTGAGCCTTGAGCCTTGGGCATTGATATGAGTCGTTCCGTGACCGTGGCGAGCCTGCTCAAGGGCCGGGCCGAATCAATCGGCCTTCCGCTCGAGATACTTGGCGGCGCCGCCGGTCTCGAACGCACCATCTCCAGCCCTCACATCCAGAAAACGGGCCTCGCGCTGGCGGGGTTCGACGAGTATCTTCAGCCGGCGCGCATCCTGGTCTTTGGCGAGAGCGAGGTCCGCTACCTCGAGAGCCTCGACGCCCCGCATCGGGTGAACGCGCTCGCCGCCGCCTTCAGCCACGACATCCCGTGCGTGCTCATCACCGGCGGATGGCACCCGCCGGCGGAGCTGCTCGCGGCGTCGGACCTCTATCACGTGCCGCTGCTGCGGACGTCGGTGATGACGCCCGCCGCGATCGCGAAGGTCGCGTCGCTTCTCGACGATGAGCTCGCGGAGCGGCAGGTGATGCACGGCGTCCTCATGGACATGCTGGGGCTTGGCGTCCTGATCATCGGAGAGAGCGGCATCGGGAAGAGCGAGTGCGCGCTCGACCTCGTCGTACGCGGTCATCGCCTGGTGGCCGACGACACCGTGGAGGTGCGTCGTCGCGGCGAGACGACGCTCATCGGAACGTGTCCGGACCTCACGCGCCACCACATGGAGGTGCGCGGGCTCGGGTTGATCAACATCCGCGACCTGTTCGGCGTGGCCGCGATTCGCGCGTCGAAGCGCGTGGAGCTCGTCGTCCAGCTCGAACGGTGGGATCCGCACCGTGAATACGACCGCCTCGGGCTCGAGGAGAGCCGCTACGACATCCTGGGGCTCAAGGTGCCGTTGATTCGGATGCCGGTGGCGCCGGGCCGCAGCCTTGCCGTGCTGGTGGAAGTCGCCGCGCGGAACCAGCTGCTTCGCGCCCGCGGCCTGCACGCGGCGCGCGATCTGGCCGAGCGGCTGGATCGGACGCTTCGCGACAAGGACATCCACGCCGACGCCGATGCCGAGGATGACGTCGAGCATGGAGGCCACGTGTGACGAAGGCCGCGCGGCGTCCTGTGAAGGCGGCACGGACCCGGCCTGCGCGAGGCACGCGCCGCTTCGTCATCCTCACGGGACTCTCCGGGTCCGGTAAGACGCAGGCCATCCGCGCGCTGGAAGACCTCGGGTACTTCTGCATCGACAACCTGCCCACGCAGCTCATTCCAACGATCGCGGAGCTGGCGATGCGCGAGGACACGGCGCTCCAGAAGGTGGCGATTGTCGTCGACGTGCGCGAGAAGGAATTTCTCTCGAGGTTCCCGCGGGTCTTCCGGAAGCTGCGGGCGGCGCCGAAGGTCAACCCGATGCTGATCTTCCTGGAGGCGAGCCACTCGGCGCTCGTCCGGCGGTTCAGCGAGACGCGCCGGCCGCACCCGCTCGCGCCGGATCGCTCGGTCAGCGAAGGGATCACCGAAGAGCGCGGCAAGCTGAACCAGATCCGCTCCATGGCGGACCTGATCCTCGACACGACCAGCCTCACCGTGCACGAGCTGCGCGACATTTTCATGCAGATGTCGCGCGACGGCCGGAACCGGGCCGACATGATGGTCAATCTCGTCAGCTTTGGGTACAAGAATGGCGTGCCCCTGGACGCCGATCTGGTGTTTGATGTGCGGTGCCTGCCGAACCCGCACTTCGTCGAGAGCCTGCGGAAGCTCACGGGGCGCGACCAGGCGGTGGTGCGGTACATGCGGAAGCACGTGGCGACGAAGGACTTCATCGACCGGCTGGCGTCGTTCCTGAAGTTCGCGCTTCCGCAGTACGTGCAGGAAGGGAAGAGCTACCTGACGGTGGCGATCGGCTGCACGGGAGGCCAGCATCGATCGGTGATGATGGCCGAAGCGCTGAAGAAGTCGCTCGCGGGCGTCAAGGGCGTCCGGCTGCGAGTCAAGCATCGAGACTCATGATTGGCGTTGTTGTCGTCACACACGGTCAGCTCGCGACCGAGCTGCTGAACGCGGCCGAGACGATCGTCGGCGACGTGCCGCGCTTCGCCGCGGTCTCGATCGGCTGGCACGAGGATACCGGTGACGCGCGCGACGAGATCGCGCAGGCGATCACGCGCGTGAAGCAGGACGGCGGCGTGCTGATCCTCACGGACATGTTCGGCGGGACGCCGTCGAACCTGGCGATGACGTTCCTCGGCGACGGCGTCGAGGTCATCACCGGCGTCAACCTGCCGATGCTGATCAAGCTGGCGGACCTGGCGGAGCAGGCGGACCTGCTGACCGCGGCGCGGGAGATGCGGGAGCAGGGCCGCGCGGCGATCTGGGTCGCGTCGGATCTGCTGCGCGGAGAGAAAACGGGTGACAAAGCCTGACCACGAATGTTGTGTGTGCGCCACCTTCGCGATGTTCGTGATCTTCGTGGTCAGGACCGATCTATGACGAGCCGCTCTGTCACCGTCACCAACGAGCTCGGCATGCACGCGCGGGCGGCCGCGCGGTTCGTCCACCTGGCGACGCGGTTCACCTCGCAGATTCGCGTCGCGCGCGATGCCAGGGTGATGGACGGCAAGAGCATCATGGGAATCCTGCTGCTCGCCGCCGCCTGTGGGACGACGCTCACGATCAGCGCCGAAGGCGTGGACGAAGCGACCGCGGTGAATGCGCTGACAGACCTCGTTGTATCCGGTTTCGGAGAAGAGTCGTGGAACGCTTGAAGGGCATCGGCGTCTCGTCGGGGGTCGCGGTCGGACCCGCGCTCGTCGCCATCCAGCGGACGCAGGTGATCCGCTTTCCCATTGCGGCCGATCGCGTCGGGCGGGAGCTCTCGGCGCTCGAGCGCGCGCGCGCGCGATCGAGCGACCAGCTCCAGCAGATCCGCCGGCGCATCTCGGAGCTGAAGGGCGCGGATCTCGCCGCTATCTTCGACGCGCAGCTGCTGATGCTCGACGATCCGGTCCTCGTCGGCCGCGCGGCCACGCTCATCCGCGACGAGCGCGTCAACGCGGAATGGGCGGTGCAGCGCGCCTTCGACGAGATTGCCGCCGTCTTCAACGACGTCGAGGATCCGTACCTGCACGAGCGCAAAGGCGATCTGCAGGACGTCGCGGGCCGCCTCCGCATGAACCTGCGCGGCGAGAAAGGGGGCGCACGCGATCTCCTCCAGGATCTCGACTCGCCCTGCGTGCTCATCGCCGACGAGCTCACGCCATCCGTGGTCGCGCAGCTCGATTGGAATCGCATCCTCGGCTTTGCCACCGACGCGGGGAGCCGCACCTATCACACCGCGATTCTCGCGCGATCGCTCGGCGTGCCCGCGGTCGTCGGCCTGCACGACGTCAGCCTGCGCATCCCGGCAGGCGCCTCGGTCATCATCGACGGCGACACGGGCGACGTCGTGATCGATCCGGCGGCGGCAGACCGCCAGGAGGCGGAAGCGCGCACGCGTTTGCAGCGCGGCCGCCAGCCGGCGGCGCGCGCGGAAGGACCGAACGACACGAGCGACGGCATCCGCATCCAACTCCTCGCCAACATCGAGCGGAGCGACGATGTGTCGCTGGCGCTGGCGTCAGGCGCCGAAGGGATCGGCCTGTATCGATCGGAGTTCCTGCTCGTCGGCGGGCCGCCCGACATGGCGGGCGAGGACGAGCAGTACGAGGTGTACCGCCACGTCGTCGAGAACATGGCGCCGCGGGTCGTGACGATCCGGACCTTCGACATCGACGAGCGCCAGCTGGCGCGTCCGCTCATCGACACCGGGCTCGATGCGCGGTGGTTCGCGGACCACGAGCGGTCGGGGCACGGGGGTTTGCGCGGGATCCGATTCGGCCTCGCGCAGCCGTCGATCTTCAAGACGCAGATCCGCGCGCTGCTGCGGGCGGCGAACCACGGGTCGCTCCGCGTCATGTTTCCGTTCGTCTCCTCGGTGCACGAGGTGCGCGCCGCGGGGGCGCTGCTGGCCGAGGCGCGGGCGGAGCTCGCCGCTCGCGGCATCCCGACGCCGTCGCTGCCGGTCGGCATCATGATCGAGGTGCCGTCGGCCGCGTTCACGGCGTCGCTCCTGGCGCGCGAGGTGGACTTCTTCACGATCGGCACCAACGATCTGATCCAGTACACGCTGGCCGTCGATCGCACAGACGAACGCGTCTCCGATCGCTACGAGCCCCTGCATCCAGCCGTCCTGCGGCTGATCCGCCAGGTGCGCCGCGGGGCCGTTCGCGAGGGGATTCCTGTCGCCGTGTGCGGCGAGATGGCGTCGGACCCGCTCCTGCTGCGTCTGCTGATCGGATGCGGCTTGACGGAGTTCAGCATGACGCCGGGCGCGATCACGATCGCGCGGCGCGTGGTCCGTGAAACGAGCGCGGGGGAGATGGCGCGCATCGCTGCCCGCGTCATGACGCTCGGCACGGTCGAGGAGATCGAGGGTTTTCTGCTCGATTCGTTCGCCAACCCGGGCGATCGCAAAGAGGTCAGAACTCAATGAGTGTGACGCGGGTGGAGAAGCCGTGGGGCTACGAGCTCCATTGGGCGAAGACCGAGCGCTACGTCGGCAAGGTGCTGCACATCAAGGCCGGCCACGCCCTCAGCCTCCAGTACCACAACAAGAAGGACGAGACGATCTACGTGCACTCGGGGAAAATGCTGTTTGAGATCGGCAAGCAAGGCGGGCCGCTCGAGCAGCGCGAGATGAAGCCGGGCGATTCGGTGCACGTCACGCCGTTGACCGTGCACCGGATGACCGCGATCGAAGATTGCGACCTGCTGGAAGTCTCGACGCCAGAGCTCGATGATGTCGTGCGGCTGGAAGACAGGTATGGGCGCGCGTGAAGGTTACGGGCGCACATGAAGGTTACAGGTTACAGGTTACAGGTAACAGGGTACAGGGACGCTCGAGGTTCGAAGTTCGGCGTACCAATCCCTCTAACCTGTTCCCTGTAGCCTATAACCTTCAGAGTTCAGAACGGAATGTCGTCGTCGGTGATCGGCTCCATCGGCGGCTCATCGCCGCCAGCGTGCGGCGCGGCCGCACCGCCGCCGCGCTCAGCGCGCTCCCCACGATCCGTCCCGCCGCCACGCCCGCCGCCTCCGCCGCCGAGCAGCGTGATGCGATCGGCCTTGATCTCGGTCGTGTATTTCTTGTTGCCGTCCTTGTCGTCCCACTGGCGCGTCTGCAGCCGGCCCTCGACGTAGATCTGCTTTCCCTTCGTCAGGTATTCCTGGAGGCTCTCCGCCTGTTTGCCCCAGAGGACGATGCGGTGCCACTCGGTTTTCTCCTGCCGCTGGCCGCTCTTGTCGTTCCACACTTCGGTCGTGGCGAGATTCAGCGTCGCGACCGCGGCGCCGCCGGGCGTGTAGCGCAGCTCCGCGTCGCGCCCGAGATTTCCCACCAGGATGACCTTGTTCACGCTGCCCATCGATGTCCTTTCGCGGGGCGGGTCTGCTTGCCCGCCGTAGCTTCAGCGAAGGCGGGAAGACCCGCGCCTACACAGTCGAGAGTACCGACCCGCCGTGACAGGGAAGGTCAGCGCTACGGCGAGGGCCTTCGGGCCACCCGGTCGAGATTCTGCTTCGCCAGCCGGCCCTCGTCGCTGTCGGGAAACACCATCACCGCGGTGTTCCACGACTCGCGCGCGGCATCGAGCTGGCCGAGGCGCTCCTGCGCCAGGCCGCGCTTGTAGTACGCGCCGGGCACGGCGTTGCCCATCGGATAGTTCTGGATTACCTGATTGTATGCGGCAATCGCGTCGGTCCAGCGATTCTGCGCCGAATATGCATCCCCGATCAGGAACTGCGCGTCATCGGCCATGTCGGAGCGCGGAAAGGTCTTGAGAAACGCCTCGAAGCCGGTAATGGCCAGGGAGAACTGCCCTGCGAAGTAGTCGGCGCGCGCGGTGTCGAACATGCGCGTCGGCGAGAGGCCCGCAGTCGAGGGCGGCGGCGGCGCTGGAGCCGGGACCGTTGGCGGCGGTGCGTTCGGATCGACGGGTTCGACAGGCGCCGGGGCCGGCGGCGGCGTCAGCGGGATCGACGTCCGCAGCGCCTCGAGCTCCTCGCGGACGTTGGACACGCGCACGTTGGTGTCGTCGACGCGCTCGCGGATGGCGCGCATGTCCTTGCCCATGTCGTCGATGCTGGCCTTCTGATCGGCGAAGCCCTTCCGCGTCGTGTTGTTCGCATCGTCCAGGCGCGTGTTCACCGCCTTGATCGAATCCTGCATCGCCTGCGCCATGGTGGCGATGGCGACCGAGAGCTCCTGGGTCTGCTCCTGCAGCATGCGGATGTCGGCCATCATCTGCCGCTGCTCGCGGCTCTGGGCCGCGGCGGGCGCCGCGCCGATGCCGCCCAGCAGCATCGCGATCAACGTCGTCATCACGATCTTCTTCATCACGAATCCCCCGGCGGGTCCAGAAAGACCCGCCCTCCTGCTCCCGGCGGGTCCGCTCCGCGGAACCCGCCCTACTTGGACGTAATCACAAAATGCGCGCGGCGGTTCTGCGCCCACGCGGCTTCGGTATGGCCGGCATCGAACGGAAACTCCTTGCCGTAGCTCACCGTTCGCAACCGATCGGGCGCGACGCCGAGCGCCACGAGGTACGTCTTGACGGCGACGGCTCTCCGCTCCCCGAGCGCCAGATTGTATTCGGCGGTGCCGCGCTCGTCGCAGTGACCCTCGACCGTGACGATCCACGTCCGATAGTTCTTCATTATTTCCGCGTTTGCCGCCACTGTCGCGCGCCCGGTATCGTCCAGCTCAGAGCTGTCGAGTGCGAACAACGCCGGCCTGAATGGGGAGTCGCGATTCAAATCCTCGAGCGAGCGGTTGCTGATCGAGTCCTCGCTCAGCTGGGGCACAGGGACGGCTTCCTCGACGCGCTGCGCGGGGGCTGGCGGGGGAGCGGGCGCCGGCGCCGGCGCGGGTGTGGTGACCGCCGGAGGAGGCGCGGCCTGCCCGACCGGTGCGGGCGTCTTCTTGGCGCAGGCCGCCAATACGGCCATCAGAGCAATGACCACAACGAAAAATCCCCAGCTCATCCAACGCATGTCGTGTCCTCGTTTCGCGGACCTTGCCCGACTTCGCGCTTCGCGCTTCGTCGAGGCAGGCCTTCGCCGCTTCGCGGCTTCGGCGCGCCAGGAAGGTCCGCGCCGCAGCCAAGGTGCCGGCCTCAATTCGACCATGCCGGCGTGTAGTTGTTGCCGTCGCGCGTAATCTGCCTCACGTTCTTGCCGTCGCGTCCAATCGTGTACACCTCGACGCGGCCCGAGCGGCTCGACGTGAAGGCCAGGTGGCGCCCGTTCGGCGAATAGGCGGGACTCTCGTTGCTCCCTTCGCCGAAGGTAATCAGCCGCGTGGTGGCCGACGCGAGATCGTAGACCTTGATGTCGTATCCCGGACCGGTGCGCGCGGCATACGCGATCTCGTTGAACGGGGCCGGTGCCCACGTCGGGCGATCGGCGTACGAGTCCATCGTCGTGATGCGGCGCAGGTTCAAGCCGTCGGAGCCGACGATGTAGATCTGCGGTTGCCCGGAACGATCCGACGTGAAGGCGATCTGCGTTCCGTTCGGCGACCAGGTCGGCGTCGTGTCGATCGCCGGATTGTTGGTGATGCGGCGGACACCGGAACCGTCGCGATTCATCACATACAGCTCCGGGTTGCCGTCGCGGTTCGACGTGAAGCAGATCCGCGTCCCGTCGGGAGAGAACATCGGCAGCCAGTTCTGGCCGGCGCCGTTGGTCGGCGTCTCCTGGAGGCCCTGGTAGATCAGCGCGATGA
>Ga0209515_10006370_pt1 | contig 14748 bp, 11 predicted proteins | sample Subgroupgradi54m_FD_187454 | JGI IMG/M metagenome (GOLD analysis project Ga0209515, IMG submission 187454) | Subsurface groundwater microbial communities from S. Glens Falls, New York, USA - GMW60B uncontaminated upgradient, 5.4 m (SPAdes)... ...
ATTGATGGAATCGTCGACGGCGGCGAGCGCGGCCTCGGGGAACGGGGCGGGGGTGTCCGCGAAGGAAAGCCGCACGACCAGCACCTTGGAGGGAACCGCGAAAGCCCCTCCCGTAACGGAGAAGCTACCCCGCTTGACCATGGCCCGGGATGGTTCCCGGACGCCGCACACGAAGGGCTTGGAATCCGGCGCATCCGCGCAAGGCCGCGACGGGAAGATTAGGGCCCCGGAGAAGAGGGCCGCAACCAGAACGAAGGGACTCAGTCCTGGACCGCGATTTTCAGGGTCTGGATCCGCTGTTCCGGGGACCGCAACCGCATGAAATAGATCCCGGTTTGGGGAGCCGCGCCCAGGGCCATGGCCGCCGGCGCGCCGTTTCCGGAACCGATGAGGTCGGCGGATTGGATGCGCTTGCCCGAGGGCGCGAACACCTCGGCGCGCCAGGTACCCGCCCCGTTACCCGGAAGGGCCAGGTCGATACGCCCGTTCCGGTATCCGGCCGTGGCCATCCCTGCGTTCTCCGGAGGGTTGAAGATCGAGGTGGCCTGCTTCTTCAACAGCTTCTCCAGATCCAATTCGATGGGGCCCGCGGAAGCCGTCCACAAAGGCCCGCTGCATTGCGGCGAGCAGGTCTCGAAGCCCATGACATCCACGGTGTAGTTGCCGGATTGGATGGCGCCGGACACGAAGAACGTGAGTTCGCCTTTGTCCGCCTCGGTGCACGGCGTGGTCTTTTGCGCCACGGAAACCCCGATCGCGACGGAATTGCCGATCACGCCGGACGCGGCCCGGGTGACCACGGTGTGGCAATCCCACGAAGGCAGGGAAATGGTCAATTCGAAATCCCGCGCCAGGTTGACGATGGTGCGCCTGACCGTGAGGCCGGGAATCTCCTTCAGATTGCCGACGGGGCCGGTGGCCGCGGCTTGGCCGGCGGCCAATGCGAGGCCCAGCAACAAGGCCGGGCCGATTCTGGGAAGCGTGAATCCGTTCATGCGTAGTCTCCGTGAAATAGGGAAGGATTGCCGTGCCGGAGGAATTCTCCGCATTCTCAAATTATCTCGAGATTTCGTGAATCCCATCCAGAAAGTCTTGATTACAAGGCTTTTTGCTCCAAATGCGTTCTCATTTTTATTCCCAGATTGCAGTATATTGTCCCATCATGATATCCGTCTTCGAGTACCTGGACTACCGCAAATTCCTGGCGGATTATTACCGGTATAAGAAAAGCCAGAGCAAATATTTCTCCTACCGGCTGCTGGTGGACAAGGCCGGGATTTCCTCCACGGGCTATATCAGCGAAGTGATCAACGGGATCCGCAATCTGACGCGGACCAAGATCCCGAAGATCGGAAAAGCCCTGAGCCTTTCCGAGCGGGAGCTGGAGTACCTCGAAGCGCTTGTCGAATTCAACCACGCCAAGACCCAGGCCTCCAAGCAGATCGCCTACGGCAACCTGCTCAATGCCCTGCCGCCCAAGGCCCAGCGGCTCAAGCAATCGCAGCTGGAATATTTTTCCAAGTGGTACTACGTCGCGGTCCGCGAATCCCTGGCGATCTACGACATGCGCGAGAACTACGAAGAGCTCGCGCGGCTGCTGCGGCCCAACATCCTGCCCTCCCAGGTCAAGGCCGCCCTGAAGCTGCTGGAAAGCCTGCGGCTCATCAACAAGGACGCCGCCGGGCGTTGGCGGGCGACCCATTCCACGGTGCTTTCCCAGACCGACGAATCCGCCGCCTTCATGGTGCGGTCCTTCCAGGGCGAAATGATCGACCTGGCCAAGCACGCCCTGCAAACCGTTCCCAAGGAGGAGCGCGACATCACGACCAATACCATGAGCGTTTCACCCGCGGGATTGGAGCGGGTCAAGGGCATCCTCAAGGAGTGCCACAAACGCATCCTGGAAGTGGTCCAGGCCGACAAGGCCGAAGACCGGGTCTTCCAATTGAACCTGCAACTGTTCCCCATCACCTACCCGCAAGGCGAGGCCCATGAAACCTGAAGCACTCCGCCGCATGCGTACCGTGGCCACCCGGTACTTTTCCGCCCGACCCTTGGCCGCCGGGCCCCTGGCCGCCCGGTTCTTGGCCGTCCTGATCGGAATCCTCTCCCTGCAAGGCCTGGTCGCGTGCCTGGGCCTCGACGACAAGCAGGCAGGTACCTCCACGGTTACCGACAATACTTTCGCCGCGGGACCCTTGATGCCCATTTCCAACCTTGAGGGCATCGTTCGTCTGGCATCGGGCGACGCCGCCACGGGCGCGATCATACGCATACGCAAGGAAGGCCTGATCCGCAAACCGGACGGAACGGTGGAGCCGATGATTGTAGGACTGGATACCGCGGACTCGGATGGGAATTTCCAGGTCCGGTTCATGGGCTTGGAGGGAACCTTCTTCCTGGAAATCCGGCAGGCGAAAGGCCCCGGCGCGTTACCGGAAGCCTACTTCAAGAAATTCGTGATCCTTCCCTCGGGCAACCCGGCCGCATCCGCGTCGGAGGGGCCGGTCGCGGAAAAACCCTCCGCCGTCAGCCTGGAGCATTTCCGATTGTCTTCCACCGGTTCCCTGGTTTTCCGCCTGCGGCTCAAGCCCCCCGCTCCGGCGCAATTCTGGATCGGCCTCGACGGCTGTTGCGCCTTCACCCCCGAGGCCGGGTCCCAGGACACCGCGGCAGGACAGCAAATCCAGCTCCACGATATACCCGCCGGCATGCACACCCTGTCAGTGGCCCGTCCGGACGTGCAGGGAGGAATCGGCTTGCCCGATTCCGTGGCGGCGGTGGAAATCAAGGCCGGGGCAAACCTCGATCTGGGCGTGATTGGAAACTGAATTCCATTCACGAGTGGGTTTGAGAAGCCTGATCCGATGACTCATGCCCCGCACAACGACAAGCGCCGGACCCGATGGGCCCGGCGCTTACGCGTTCCGGATTTGCAGGGGTCTTACGCTTCGACCCGGATTACTGGGCTTGTTCCCGGATGGTCGGCTTGACCAGCAGGACCAATTGGAATACCCTGTCCCGGATATTCGAATTCTGTTCCCATTGTTCCGTCGCGACTTCGCGGACGTCGGTCAGCAAATCCAGGCAAGAGCGCAGCGCCTTCTTCCCGTCGTTGAAGAACACCGGCGCGACATCGGCCGAATTCTCGGACAGGATTTCGAAATGCGCGGACAGGGGCGTCCAGCTCTGGGACAGTTCGGTCAAAATGCTTTTGGAGGATTCCGGCTCGGCCCCGCCCTGGGCATTCCGCCCCAGCCGGCTGATGCGCAGCTTCCTAAGGCGGTTGCCCGCGATTTGCTTGAGGGTGGGATCCGGGGAATCCGCATGCTTGACCATGGTGACGAAGAACTCGGCTTCCTCTTCCGTAAGGCGCAGGCCGACGGAGAACTTGAGGGTCGAGGACGGGGTCAGGTTGCGCCGTCCCTTGATGACTTCGTTGAAGAATCCCGGATTGAGAATCCCGGAATTCTTGGCCAGCCGCCGTTGGGAAAAAGCGGGGTCCCGGGACTGCAGCTCCGCGAACCGGTCCACGAGGAACATGCGGTAATCGGAGTAGGCGAAGATGTCGGTGGGACCCGGTTTTCCCGCCGGCTTGGATTCGGGCCTTACGGTGTAGGACTCGCGGCTTTCCGGCTGCACGAAGGTTCCCTCTGATTGCGTCAAATGATCCATGGTTGCTTCCATTCTTCTGTTTCCTGCCAAGGGAAAAATACCGTTGGAATGTCCCTATCGAGCCGGCGTTGGCCGAATCCGCGGGAAAAAATTACGACGAAGGCATGCTTCGCGATGATTTGCTTGAAATCCTCTGATCGCGAATCCCGGGGCGCATCCGTCTCCGGAGGAAATGGATTACGGGTAATCCCGATATGGCTCCAACGGGAGCGGAGCATTCTCAACCTTAAGGACCGGGCCTGTAATCCGATTTGCAGGCCGTGGAGTCGGCCGATCTCGTGAAGACCCGGGGATTTGCGGGTAAACGGAGCGCCGTCCGCTAATCCCGCATCCCTTGTAATCCCTGCCGAGGTAACATCCGGGTTGACCCTCCCGGTATTGGAAGGGATCCCTATTTTATCAGCAAGCCAAGAAGAGTCTACCAAGCCATTACGAGGAGCAGGCCATGAAGATCGCGGAAAAAAGAATGGTGGTTTCGAACAAACTCGAGAAAGTCGCCGAGAATGCCGGAGAGACCAAGAACAAGGTCAAGGATTTGGCTCAGAAGGTGACTTCCCGGTCCCCCTCGCTCCCCAACCTGCGGGAGGCCATGCGCAGCCTCCACAATTCCGTTCCGGTCGGCGGTCCCGACATCAATCGGGACATTCCAATGCAGCGCCCCAAAATCGGTACACTGGCGCCCAGGGGCAATAACATCCCCCTTCCCATGGGCGGTCCAGACGTGAACAGGGAACAGATGATCCAACGGCCCAATATCGGAATCCTGGCCCCCAGGAGCAATATCGCCCCTCCGGGTTCGGACGTCGCATGGGCGGGTAAAATGCCTTCCGGGAATCCTGGCGCCGCTGCGATGGGCGGAATCACCGGCATGGGCGGCATGGCCGCGGGAACCGCCATGGGTAACATGAGCGGTACCCTAGGAGGCCCTGTCCAGGCTTTGACCCCGACGCAACCGTCCTTTGATTCCCAATCGGCCCTGATGCCGGCGCAGACCGGAGGCGGGAACATCGGCGCGGATTATTCCGTCGGCAACCAACCCATGGAAATGACCCCATCAGCCGACGCCTACGGGTCCTCCATGGCTCCGATGGGCGATTCCTACGCGACCGACACGGCTCCCATGCAGGACAACTACGCGACGGATATGGCTCCTGCCGAAGACGCCTACGCGTCCGGGATGGCCCCCGCCGGAGACGGCTATGGCTCCGACTTGGCTCCCATGGATGATGCCGGAATGTCGCAGGATAACTTCATGCCCGTCGACACGGGCGAAACCGACATGGCTTCCGAAACCGACATGTCGGCGGATCCGGAAATGTCGGCGGAATCCGGTACCGGGACCACGGACGCGTCCTTGGGCGATCAGGTCTCCAGCTTCGTGCAATCTCCAGAGGGACGCCAGTTCGGCGGCACCGTCGTGGGCGACGCGGTCGGCGGAGAGGTGGGCGGAGCGGTAGGCGGCGCCATCGGGCGCGGCATCGGCAGCTTCATCCCGGGCGGATCCGGCGTCGGATCGGTGCTCGGCAACGTCCTCGGCGACGCGGTGGGCAGCACCCTCGGAGGAGCCGGCGGCGGGGCCGCGGCTTCCGGGGGTAACTTCGTGGATACCCTCAAGAACGGATTCGTCGGGCAGGATGGCAGCCGCGGGCAGACCATCGGCGGCAACGTGGGCAGCTTGGTCGGCGGCGGCATCGGCGCGGCCGCGGGCTCTTTGCTGGGGCCTGCGGGAACCTTCGTGGGCGGCGCGGTCGGCAGCATGGTCGGGCAAACCGTCGGCGACGGATTCGGCCGGGCCGTGGATGAAAAGGGCGGCGAGATCAAGAGTGATTTCCAGAACGGCGATATCGCCGGCGGCCTGGGCGGCGTGGCCGAAGTCGGCATCGAAGGCGTCCAGAACACCAGCGAGAACATCGTCAACATGGGCAATTCCATCTTCGACGGCGGCGTGGGCCTGGCCGAGTCCGGCGCCAAAGGCCTCAACAAGATGTTTGGCGGCAGCGAGGAGACCGGCGAAGCCATCAGCCAGGTGGCCGATGAAGTCAAGGGCGCCGCCGATGAAGTGAAGAACGTCGTGAACGACACCACCCAGGCCGTGGCGGACACCGCCACCAACGCGGTGGAACACGTGGCCGACGGCGCGAAGGAAGTCGGGGAGAAGGTGGCCGACACCGCCAAGGATGTGGGAAAAAAGGTCGCCGATACCGCCAAGGACGTGGGCAAGGGAATCAAGGATGGATTCAAAAGCCTCTTCGGCTAAGCTTCACTGAACTTCAATAGCCGTAGGGGCGATTAGGACGGGAGGAAGTCCGTCCACACGGACGGAGTCGATATCGGCGCCGAGCATGTTCGCCCCGGGCGCCACGACCACGCTCTGATGGACCGCGGGAGTCAGGATGCCGTTGATGACCTCCAGGGTCACCAGGGTATAGGTTCCCGGCGCCACGCGGTCGAAACCATATGCGGGTCCGGCGTCGACCGTGGACAAATACCCGGATCCCTTCAGCCGCACCTCCGCGACCTGGCCGCCGGTCCGGAGAATCGCCCCGCATAGGCTTCCGTAGGCCTGCAAGGTGAGGGTCCTGGATCCGGAGTCGCCCCATTGCGCACGGACATCGTTGAGAAACAATCCCTCCGCATCGGCATCGATTTCCAGATTGCACAGGCGTCCGGACGGAACCTGCAACTGCGCCCTTCCGTTTCCATCCGTCCATCCGGAATCGAGGATTGCGGACTTGCCTTCACCGATGAGTCCCAACCAGTCCGTGCTTTCCACAATCCGGTAACCGACCTTGGCCGCGGGAGCGCCGTCGGCGTATTGCACGGAAACCCTGAGCCCGCCGGCGTTATTGGCCTCTCCGCCCGTATGTAAATCCCCGCTCGTCGTCTCCGAAGTGCCGCCGAGGAGGCAACCGGAAAAAGGCAGGCAGGCCGCGAGGGAAAGCAGAAAAAGAGGCGGAATCAAGCCGGACCGGCGGTTGCCATTCATGAATACATTGTCACTTCAAATCCGGGTTGCCCCTCGAAGCCGGGTTGTCGATCCCTATTCCGGCCCAGGAGGTCAGAGCTTCTGGTCCGGAGGAAAATCATGTGGAGCGGGATTGAACGTTCGCGAAGGCGGACCGCCATTTTGCGGCGCGGCGGTGGTGTGGGAAGGGCCCGTGGCGGAATTCGAAGTCGTAAGAAAAGGCTGTCCGCTCGAGGACGACGCCGGAGCGGGGGCCAGGGAATGGGTGATCCGCAAGGACGTGCCGGACATGAAGGACCCGTTGGGAGAAGCGGGCCGCGACCCCGGAAGGGTAGGCACGGGAGTCCGGTTGGGAGTGGGTTGGAAAATGGCCTGGGTGGAAGACGGGCTGCCCGAAATCCGGGCGCCCTCGTCGACCCGGTATCCCGGGGCCCGCGGGGATTCTGAATTGTACTGTGGCGGAGAAAAACCCGGCGGCGTACTCTGGGTATGCACCGGAGTCCGATAGCCCGGCGGCGGATTCAGGCTCGGCGCGGAACTGCGGGGACGATGATGCTGTCCCCCGGAAGGGATGTCCATGGGCTGGGTCCGGGCCGGCATTCTGTCAGGCGGCAGTCCGGAGCCGCCCACGGTATTGCCATGGCCCGGACGCGCGGATCCCACCGGAGGGTCTTCCCTTGCGGCCATCGGTCCGGCCGGCGGTTGCGAGGGCGCCTGGGTCCGGGGCCGATTGAAAAGACCGGGAAACCGCATCGCGTGGGCCTAATCCAGTTCTGCGCTCACCGCGCGGTTCTGGAGCATGTTCACAGCGTCCTTGATGGCGGACCCGGCGCCCCCCAGGTTTGATCCCATGGGCCTCAGGGTTCTCAAGTCCGAGGCGATCTTCTGTCCTTCGTTGCCCAGCAACTGCTTCAAGGAGCCCATCGCCGTTTGCGGCTGCGACGCCGCTTGCGGAACCAGGTTGATGAGGCTGTCCATAGCGCTCTGCATATGGGTCTTCTGCGGCGCGGGAGGAACAAGGTTCATCAGGCCATCCATCGCATTCTGCAGATTAGGCCTTGTGCCAATCATATCGCCCGCCCCGATTCCCATGCCGCTCGCGGCGAAGCCTCCTCCCATCATATTTTCGTTCGGAGCGAGGTTGCTCATGCCTTCCGTATTCCCGGCGTAGCCGCCGATGTCCATCGTATCCGGAGCCAGGCTGGCCATGCCCATCGCCGAGGAATCATATCCACCCGCGTTCATGGCGGGCTGGTCGAATCCGCCCGCGCCAATCGCGCCCTGATCGAATCCACCGACATCCATCGGTGCCGGTGCATAGGAACCCATATCCATACCCGTCTGAGCGTAGGAGCCTGTATCCATACCAGGCTGCGCATAACCCGTATCCATCGGTGCCGGGGCGTAGGAGCCCGTATCCATGCCGGTCTGCGCATAGGAACCCGTGTCCATCGGAGCCGGGGCATAGGAACCCGTATCCATACCCGTCTGAGGGTAGGAGCCTGTATCCATGCCAGACTGCGCATAACCCGTATCCATCGGTGGCGGGGCGTAGGAGCCCGTGTCCATGCCGGTCTGATCATACGCGCCGGAATCCATCGGTGCCGGGGCGTAGGAGCCCGTGTCCATGCCGGTCTGATCATACGCGCCGGAATCCATCGGTGCCGGGGCGTATGAGCCCGTTTCCACGCCGGTCTGATCATACGCGCCGGCATCCATCGCCGCCGGATCATACGCGCCAGGATCCATCGCGTTCGGATCCGTCATCGCGGGATCCGTCGCTCCGTACATGGCCTGGGTTTGCGCATTCATGGAGTCGGCGGAAATCTGCGATGATTGGATCATGCCGTAAGCGCCGATGCCGGCGCCGGCCAAGCCCATGCCACCGCCGAGCACTTCGCCACCCGCGCCGATCAGCGCGGCGCCTTTGCCCGAGCTTCCGCCACCCGGAATGCCGCCACCGAAACCGTTCGACATGCCGCCGGGACCGCCTTGAAATCCTCCAGGGCCCCCCTGGAATCCGCCGGGGTTATTGGGCATGTTGGTGGGACCATTCTGCATGGGCTGCCTCGGACCGTTAGGACCGATTGAGTCGCGACCGCCCGGCATGGGGCCCGGCATGTTGCCGGGGCCATTCGGAGAATTCCGCGGACCATTGGGGCCGATGGAATCGCGTCCGCCCGGCGTGGGGCCGGGAGGATTGCGGGGCGGTGGGGTCCGGGTTTCGGACTTGGGTGGCGGTTTCGGAGGTGCTTGGGGCGGAGCCTTCGGCGGTGCTTTCGGGGGAGCCTTGGGCGGTGCTTTCGGCGGGGCTTTGGGAGCGGACTTGGGCAGGCTCAATTTCGGAAGTCTCATCGGCATTCCCCTTATCAGGTGTTTTACGTAAAAATATCGCAACCGCATCGCGGCAGGGGCGTTGCCTGGGGCGCTACGCAACATCGAGGTTACGATGAACGCGCGGAGTGAGGGATTTATGGAAGGAATCTCAGGTTCGGAAGGAAATCACTGGGAGGATGAGGACCGGATCGCCCGGGATTGAATTACGCCGTCCCGAGGAGTTTTCGAATGCCGGGATTTTAGGGTTCCTGCAAACGGATTTGAGGCGAAAGTGGCTGAAGAAACGAAAGCTGCGGAGAATCGCTCCGCGCCGGGCGGCGGCGGATCGGATCGGCGCATCGCAATTCCGGGATACGCCGATCCGCAAAAGGGGAAATGTGAAAAGGAGTGAGGGCCGCGGAATTACGCGGGACCCGGAAACCGGCCCGAATTCCGCTTGAATCGGGCTCCATCCCGGAAATCGACTAGTCGAATTTGATTCCGTGGATTACAAGAAGAAGCCGGAGCGGCCCAAGCGCCGGATCAGCCGAAAGGAAGTTCGTCCCAACCCTGGAGATCGTCCCAGGATTCCCGGCGTTTTGCGGAACCCTTGTAATCGTTGGTTCCCGTTGCTGAGATTGCTCGTTGTCCTAAGTTTTTGCGTGCCACCGTATCCTCCTAAGAGTCCGGATGTTCCACAGTCCCCCTCCGAAGACTAGAAACATTCCATTATTATTTCCTGCTCGATTACATCCGCCACATTAGCAGATTTCATCCGGCTTTGATAAATATCGTTCAAAGCTTCCGGTTGCGCACGCCTTCCGGGAAAATACCTTGGACATGGATGTCCACGATTGGGAATCGCTGTCGGTTTTTTTTCCAAACACCACTTTTAACCCTGTATTCATTGGTTGAAAATGATGCGTGATAACCCACGTAACATTTGCAATACGGTGCGGGGGCAAAATCGCCCCTGACGGTTTCGACCTTTTTCGGATCGCCTTTCCCCTTTTCCGGATGCTTCCCAAAAACCGCAATGCAAGTGAAATGTATCGGGGGAAGTCGTTCCGGGCGCCGTTGAAACAAATTACGAATTCGTAATCAATTACACGGATCCGTAATCCTGCAATCCGATGCGCTTGCCGCTTACGTATTGAATTTCGCCGATCCGGTGTAACTAACCCGGAAAAGCCGCGACCGACGCCGGACTCATCCGGAATAGCGGAACGTATGATTCGATACGTCTTGGACATATCCGAACGGGATTGGAGATCAACATGAACGACTTGAAGGCAGGACTCATCACCCTCCGCTCCGTGGGCGGCAAAATGAATTCCCCGCGTGAGGGAAGCGCATTCGGCGCCGGATCCAACTTTTCCGCCGGAGCCAAAGAAGGTTTCAACGGAACGGTGAGGACCATGGGATACTCGAAGCCGACGCGCTTGCGCGCCCATCCCATGGATACGGATACCTACGGGGCCGAGGAGACCATAGCGCCCAAGCCGGACATCTACGCCTACGATTCCCATCAGGAGTTCCTGCGGGACCGGTTCCAATACGTGCAATCGCAGGACGCCAAGTTCTCCCACCGCGTGCTGGCCAAGGCGGCTGGATTCGCGAACCCGGGATTCTTCAACGATATCGTGAAGGGCCGCCGCAAGGTCAACTCCATCGGCCTGGAGCGCTTCGGCCGCGCCCTGGGCATGGAATCGGACGAACTTGAATTCGCGCAATGCCTGATGGTGTACACTGAAGCGGAAGAAGGCGAGAACCGGGATATCGCCTCGGAGATGCTGGAGCGTCGACGCAAGCGGAAGAACTTCAAGCGCCTGAAGCACACGCAGTCCAAATACTACCTCGACTTCAATTACATGCTGATCCGCGCCGCCATCGAAGTATGCGACTTCCGCGGGGACTACAAGAAGCTCGGCGAGTTCCTGGTTCCGGCCATGCCCCCCGAAACCATCAAACCCTATGTACGCGATTTGTGCGAATGGAACCTGGTGACCCAGGATTCCAACGGCAGCTACCGCGTGACCAACGCGTTCCAGGAACCGCCTCCCGGCCTGAGGGACATGATGATGCGGACGCACAAGGCCCTCCTGTGCCAGACCTCGAACCTGTTGACCGTGCTGCCCATGAACAAGACGCACGTCTCCACCGCCCTGGTGACGGTCAGCGAAGACGCCTACAAGGAAATCATGCGTTACGTGGGGAAGTTCCGGGATCAGATGCTGGAAATCGTCCGCGCCGACCGCAACCCCGATCGCGTGGCGGCGATCAGCATCCAATGCATTCCCAGGAGCCAGAAGCCTGCCGAAAGCAAACGGGCCTAGAGGCGCGGAGCCGGTCATAGACCCGGATCCGGGCTTGGGTCAGAGGCCGATAGAGGCGGTTCACCACAGCCTCTATCGGCCTTCAAAGTTTTACCGGGGCTTTCAGCGGCTCTTCGATCGCAGCTTCCGCCAGATGTTCTCCAGCAGGGTGACGCTGATGTCCGCGGCCTTCTTCATTTCCATGTGGGTCAGCAGATCGCGCTTGTCCATGCCCATGCCCATCGACCGGGTCAGGTCCTGCGCATACTGGTTGAAGGCGTTCTGCTGCTCGCGCAACCGGCGGCCGTCGGCGTCGTCGGCCAGTACGCTTTCCAAATCGGACATCCAGGCTTTGTCTTTATTGTCGTTCATTTGATCCCCCTTGTAGGTAATAGGTGTCCTGCACCCCGTCGGATTCCAGGATGATCCTGTCCTTCTGGATGGCGCGGATGATGTGGCCCGTGGACAGGCGCGTGCCTTCGAAATATTTCTTGCCGTTGCGCATGGTGAGGTAGTTCAGGGTTCCCACCCCCACGGCCATCAGATCGGTATCCAACTCCATCCAGGCGGAGGCGGTTTTCAGCAAAGCGGGAGACAGCTTGTCCGTCCAGCGCTCCTGGACGTCCAGGCCATACGCGGAGGCGGCGGATTTCTTGACCCGTTCCCATGCCGCCAGATCCGCTTTGCTCATCTTGCCCTGGATCAACAAACCGTACAGGCGCCCCTTATCCGCTTCGAACCGGACTTTCTGGGACAAGGTTTCCTTGGTCAGGATTTCGCTCAGGTAGGGATAGATGGACGCCGTGGATTGCACGCTGTCCTCGATGGAGGAAACCCCCGCGACCTCCTGCTTCAGGGACTCCAGGATGCCATGCATGCGGTTGCGATCGTCGTACACGCCGTAAAGCACCACCCGTCCGCGCGTACGCACGCGCACGCTGAGTTCCATGTGGTACATCTCCAGGATGTCCTGGGCGTTCAAGGCGATGCGCTCCGCCGAGAGCAGGCGGGCGGATACGGGCGGAGCGAGGGCGCCCAGGCGGGCCGTCAGGAGGTTCCTGAGGCTGTCCGTAGCCACCTGGCCTAACACGCAAAGCCCCACGCTGTCGGCGATGATCTTCAGATCGGGAACTTTGAGTTCGGCGATCACCATGCCCACGCGGACTTTGAGATCGGGTTCTTTGGGTTTGTCCGGTTCGGTGAAGAACGCGACCCCGCCGATGAACGCCAGCAGGGCGGCGATGGCGATGATCTTGTCGTAACGCTGGTAGAACGGCCGGGCGGACTTGTCCGGCGGCGGCGGGGTAAGATAAGGCGAGTCCGGCGATTGCGGAGGGAAATGTCCGGGATCAGCGGAGATGGTTTGGGTCTTTTCGTCGGAGGGTTGCGCCTGCGGTTGCGCGGCGGTTTCGGCGGACCCATCCATCTCGGGCCAGGGTTCATCCGCAGGCCCGATGGCGAAGCGGGTGCCTCCCACCGAGACGGCTTCGTAGCGACCCAGCACGATGGATTCGCGCAGCATGGGCTGCGCGCCGACCAATACCTGCATGCCTTCCGGTGCGGACAGGGTGGGCTTTTCGCCCGTAAGATCCAGGGTCAGGCTGCCCTTGGCGAACCCGTCGTCCAAAAAGATGAAATCGCACATCTCCTCCCGGCCGATGGTATATTGGCGGCTCTGCAAACGCATGCTCGCCCCCGCATGCCTTCCCGTCAGAACTTTAAGCATCATCGGAATGCGTTCCTTTTCACCGGACTTGCCGACCCAATCCGTGGTCGCCGGTCCTTCCGTTTCGTGCGACATGATTACTGCGCCTTATCCTGATGGGGAGAAACCGTCTCCCCGGCCGGAGCGTGCGAATCCGGAAAGTCCGGGGCCGCGCCGCCGACATTCGACCCGGACTTTTCCGTATCATCCAGCACGAACCCGGCGCCCGCGTCTGTGGCGGTGCGGATGATTTTTGGCGTGATCATGAAGATGCGTTCGATATTGTTGTGGACCTTCTTGGTCTTGCCGAAGAGGTAGCCGATGACGGGAATCGCGCCGAGCAGTGGCACGCGCGATTGCGTGATGCTCTCCTCGGTGCGGATGAACCCGCCCAGCAGCAGACTTTGCCTCTCGCCCACGATGGCCTGGGTGTTGATGTTGCTGTTGGAGACGAGCGGGATGTTGTCGACGGCTCCGTCCACGGCCAGGGAGCCGTCCTCGATCTGGATGTTCAGCTTGATGGAACGCTCGCGGCCTTCCTCCACCAGATGCGGGGTCACCTTCACGACCGTTCCCGCGCGCACCTCGAAGAGCTTGGCCTCGCGCTCTCCCGCGACGCGGACGTGGAAGGTCTGGGTTTGCGAGATTTGCGCTTCCACGTTGTCGAAGGTGAGCACCGTGGGGCGCGCGGCGATTTTCGCTTTGCCCGCCACCTCAAGCGCCTGGATGCGCGCCAGCAGGGATGACGTGGCGTTCTCGGCCAGCGCCGTGATACTGTAACCCGGCAACAAAGCCGGCACCGCGGGAGCGCCGCCGGGGGCCAGAGTGGAGAAGGTTTGGCCTTGTACGGATTGCGTGGCGCGGCCGGCGATGTCGGATTTTGAGAACAGCTGCCATTCCACGCCGAAGTCCAAGGCGGACACGGATGAGACGTCGATGATGGCGATGTTCAATTCCACCAATCCCGCCGGGGCATCCAGGGCGTTTACCAACGACTGGAAGCGTTGCAGGTTTTCGCGCGTGTCCTTGATGACCACGGAATTGGTGCGCACGTCCGCCTGGATCGACACCTGCGCCGAGGACGTGGTCGCGGTGAGTCCCTGAGGCAAGGGGAACTGGATGCCGCCCGAAGTGCCTACGGCGCCGGATTCCCGCGTGGAGCCGGCGGCGCCGACGGACTGGCGGGAGAAATAGTCCGCGCCCAAAGGCTGGCGGTTGATGAGGGAGGAAAGCAACGACGCCACCCCCGGAACCTGGACCTGGCGATCGCCCAGGTTATTGGTGAAATCCGCGGCCCAGGCGAATTTGAGGGGGAAGATGCGCACCAACTGGTTGTCCGCGAAGGCCGGGGCCGTTTCGATGGACTTGGCGTCCAGGCGGTTCGCGGTCTCGAGCTCCATTTCGACCAAGCGGGGCGGGCCGGAAACATAGGCCAGGGCCTCGCCCCGGGTCGCCTTGAGGGGATAACGGGAATCCCATATGCCCGCGTCCTTAAGGGTGGAAACGAGCTTGGATACCGTGGTGGTTTGCAGCTGGATCATGTGGGAGCGGATTTCCTCGGAACGGTATACATACAGGGTGGAGCCGTCGCAGTACCAGATGAGGTCGTTGGCCTCGGAAATCGTTTCCAGGAACTTTTGCGGTTCTTGGCCCTGGAATTTGCCGCTGATCTTCTCCGTCACCCGCGAGCTCACCACCGCGCTCATGCCGTTGGCGGCCGCCAGACTCTGGACGAGGGACCGCAACGGTTCATCCTGTGAGATGTGGGAAAA
>Ga0209515_10006371_pt1 | contig 14746 bp, 13 predicted proteins | sample Subgroupgradi54m_FD_187454 | JGI IMG/M metagenome (GOLD analysis project Ga0209515, IMG submission 187454) | Subsurface groundwater microbial communities from S. Glens Falls, New York, USA - GMW60B uncontaminated upgradient, 5.4 m (SPAdes)... ...
TGAACAATTCCGTTACCGTTACAACCATTTCAGACCCCATCAAAGCCTGCAATGGAAAACACCCTCATCGGTTTTCCATGATTTCACAAGAAATCTTATCTGGTGACATATGTCACCTGATTACACATGTCAAAGAACTATATACTTTCTTTTCCCTAAACTTCTGGATATATAATCCTTGTCACTTTTCCTTCTCTTGTCAACCCTTCAAGCGTCTCTAACACTGTCATCTGTGTTATAGGAATAGGGTTAATTTCTATGTACTGATGTGGTTCTATCGCAATTTCTACCAGTCTCCCTTCATAGCATACATCTGCATAAAAAGATTCACCATCCGAGCTGCATTCTTTTACGTATACGGGGCATCCTGCTTCTATTCGTATCTGTATTTCATCCCCTCTCTCATCTTCAATATATCCCTCAAACCCCCCATAATCCACCCTTGCATAAAAATTTATCGGGCATTCACCATCCCATATGTCCGTTCCCATGACTTTTCGAATAAATCTCAAAGTATAAAAATGTTGATATTCTCACTTCTGCATGCACATCCTCGCATTCAACTGGAAAGATATTACGCATCCTCATATGGGCGGCGCGGAAATCCATCTGCATGAACAAGCGAAACGCTGGATAAACAAGGGGCATTCTGTTACGCTTTATTGCCCGCGCTATAAGGGCAGTGCAAAGAAAGAAACAATCGACGGAGTTCAGATCTATCGCTGCGGTGGAAAGTTCAGCACCTATCTGTACGCCCCCTTTGTTTATCTTTTCCAGTTACGGAAACAGTGCGACGTTATTCTGGATATTGAGAATGGCATCCCATTTTTTACCCCGCTTTTCAGCAGAAAACCTGTTCTCTTACAAATGCACCATGTTCATAAAAACGTTTTTTTCCGCGAACTTCCCCCTTTTATAGCGTGGTTCCCGTATCTTTTAGAAACAATTCTTATGCCGCTTGTTTACCGGAACAAAAAAATTATTGCTGTATCCCAATCTACCGCGGACGAAACAGAAAAACTCGGATTCCATACAAATAATATTTCTATTATTCATAATGGGATTCGTGTTAAACCTTTTCCTGCCCTCGGAAAAAAAGCGCCACAACCAACCCTTATTTATCTGGGGCGCATGATGAAATACAAACAGCTTGATGTCCTTCTACAGGTGTTTCAAACTATCCAAAAAAGGATTCCCGACATCAGGTTATATCTTGTCGGATCAGGACCGGAATTAGGGAGCCTGAAAACACTTGTTCAAAAAGAAAAAATCCATCATGTCACATTTTATGATTTTGTCACCGAGCAGCAAAAAATCACACTCTTACAAGAAGCGTGGATCTTTGTCACCCCCTCATCACTTGAAGGATGGGGCATTACAGTCATTGAAGCAAACGCCTGCGGATTACCCGCTGTTTCCTTTAACGTTCCCGGTTTACGCGAAGCAATCCAACATCAGAAAACCGGTTTTGTTGTTCCCGATCAAGAAGCAATGCAAAACGCTCTTATTGAACTGATTAAGAATCCTACTTTACGAGCGAAACTAGGAAAAAACGCGATGCAATGGAGTAAGAAATTTACGTGGGATAAGGCTGCTGAACAAACGATGCGTCTCTTTATTGAGGTGACTCATGCAACAGCCTAGAGTAAGCTGCATTATTACCACCAGGAACGAACGGAGAAACATTGTTCGCCTATTCAGATCCATTCAAGCACAAGATTATTCGAACATAGAAATTATTATAGTCGACAATAGCAGTGTGGACGATACAAAAACACTTGCAAAACCCTATGGTGCTGTTTACAATAAAGGACCAGAACGCAGCGCGCAACGCAATTATGGCGCACACAAAGCGACAGGCGACTATGTTCTCTTTCTTGATGCGGATATGGAATTAACTTCTTCTGTTGTTTCTACCTGTGTTCAGCACATGAAAAACCATGTTGCCCTTATCATCCCTGAATTAAGCAAAGGAAGAACGTACTGGGAACGCGTCAAAGCACTGGAACGTAATTGTTATATTAACGATCCTGATATGGAACTCCCCCGTTTTTATCCACGCACCCTCTTTTTACAATTAGGCGGATTTGACGAACAGATTACCGGCCCTGAAATTGAGGAACTCTATTACCGTGCACTCCAGAAAGGAACAGTCGGACGTATTGATTCGTTTATTATTCATTACGAACAAGTTTCCCAGTTAAAGAACATTCTCAAGAAAAAATATTATTACTGCAAAAGCCTTGACCGCTATTTCAAACGCAGTCCATCCTTAGCGCGGAAACAATTTAAGATCATTCGACCCGCATTCGTTCATCACTGGAAGGATTTCCTTTTTCAACCACACTTAACATTAGGGTTCATTCTTCTCCGTTGTTTAGAAGGGTGTGCGGCACTACTGGGTATGTATATGGGAAAAAAACATTAACCAGAAGCAGCTACTATTCTATAAGGGCTGGAATATTATCTATTCCTGGATTAATCCTAAAGATTAATAATCTTCTATCATTCTCTTCTGGTATGGAAATCCACCCCGGAATACACATCCGCGACTTAGCGCTCTACCTTCCTTTAGTAAAAACAGTTATTTTCTCTGATTTTCATATGGGGTATGAAGAAGCGATCCTGAAAGGGGGTGTTTTATTGCCGAGACACCAATTAACGGATACGCTAATACGTGTGAAAAAAATCCTTGCAGGGATCGCCGTTGAAACGATCATTGTGACTGGTGATTTAAAACATGAATTTGGCACGATCAGCGGCAGCGAATGGAAACAAAGTTTTGCTTTATTAGACTTATTTGTACAATACGCTCCTAAAGTTCTTTTGATTAAAGGCAATCATGATCCTGTTTTAGGGCCGATTGCGCGCAAGAAAAACGTCCAGATTGTTCCTTTTGTCGCTCTTAACGATCTTTATATCTGTCATGGGGATATTATTCCGGATAATGCAGAATTTCTAAAAGCAAAAACAGTTATTATGGGCCATGAACATCCTGCCATTGTTTTAAACGATACCGCTAAAAAAGAACAGTTCAAATGTTTTTTGAAAGGAACCTATAAGAAAAAAGTGTTAATTGTTTTACCTTCGTTTAATTTAGTGACGACCGGAACGAACATTCTGCATGATCGCCGCTTAAGTCCATTCCTCCAACAAGAACTCGGACATTTTATGGTCTATATTATTGAAAACGGCACAGTGTATCATTTTGGAAAGATAAAAGATCTGAGGTAATATTATACTTCTGTATCAGCATTGCTTCTGGTCAGGATTGTTGATACCTGCCAGGATTTGTTCAAGTGTTGGGTACACAATTTTAAGAGATGCATTTGTTGGGTACACAATTTTAAGAGATGCATTTTTTTCGACCGACTGCGCCTCCGGCGCTACCCCGACGAAACGGCCAACATTAACAAAAACGTCGCTGCCGATGAGGCCGTCATAACCATCGCTCAAGACCAGCATACGGCCCTTCGCTTGGACATCAAAGCTCATTTCGTTGATTTTGTGATAGCTGCCGATAGTGCTCCGACTTTCACTCGCCCCTCTTTTCTTGCCAAAGAGCAGTTTAGCAAGTGCCGCTCTGCTCTCAGGAGAGCCAGTAATCATCAGGACTCTGTCATCTTGCATGAACGTATCATACTTCAGCTGACCGTTGCCATTGATTGTAAGGCGGTCTTTGTCCAATCGTGCGAATAGGGTATAAGGTGTTCCTGGTGCAGGCACATTGCCTTTTCTTGCGTCTTCAAGGTGTATTCTGGCAACAGTCTGGCCATTGTAGCTGCCTTTTCCAACAGCAACCCATTCATCATCAGAGATGGGCATAAATCCGTACTCTCCTGTTTTTGAAAAAAGAGTTTGCAAGCCTTTTACAGTCGCTAAAGATCCTGCCGAATGCCATACCTCATAAGAACGATTTCCGTCACGCTGCCCGTGATATTCACTCGTGATTGTATCAATCGACACTGGCCTAATAGTTTCCCGAACTTCGGGATGAGTTATCATTGCCCGAATGACCATAGGCATATCAGCAACGCTCAATCCATACTTGGCTGAGAGCGTTTCAGCTTGATGTCTGGCACGTACATATTCTGCCCAGTCTGTAACAACTGCCAGTAGAGGAGATTTTGCGTGCACGATTTGTGACATTTTGAGCGACCCCGATTATATGGGCCTATTTTTATAGGATAAAATCAGATAGTATTTAAATGTTTCGTTTTTGTAACTATTTATTGATAGTAAATATTGTTCGTTTGTTCTTTATTTTTTCATCGTTAATATCTATAAACTGGCTCTTCTGGTTTCGATATTCCTAGATCGTGATGCGTGGTTGCTCCAGGGAACTTTGCATAATTCACTTTTCTTTTGTATCTGTACTTACCGAGTAATAATGTTCGGTTTGTAATGGAGGCGCAGTAGGTAATGGTTGTACGAGCGCTGTTTGTACCTGCTGCATTGGTTGAACATAAGGAGTTAACGCTTTCTCTAACGCCGCCTTTCCTTCACGATAGTGCATGCCGAATCGTTCTAATACATAAACCGCTGTGAAACCTGCTGCGGTTCCTACAAATATTCCTACAATCGCTCGCCAGCCATTGCTCGGATCCCCTTGTAATTTGTATAGGTCTGCTACAGCACCACAAAAAAAACCCAGTATTCCACATGTTGGGGGTAGCAAGAATTCATTTATTCTGTTAGTGAACCTTGTAATTTCCCCTCCAAGTTCTGCTCCATCATTTTTAGAACGCCAGTACTGTATTTCAGGAGAATCTGTCTTGTTTGCTGTAATCCTTACTACATCTGTCTTTCCATCATTTCTTTTCCGTGTAAAAAGAGATTCTCCCTCTCCCTGCACTTTTGTATATTCTAACATCAATAAAGTCGTATCCAGGATTGCTTCAATATCTTGCCGCATTCCTGCATAACTGATAGCTACCCCTAATTCCGTCGATATACTTCCTTTGCTCTTATATACTTCCTGTATGATCCTTATTCTTTCATCAAGCGCATCTATTGGAAGAATCCGTTGTTTTTCTGATTCTCTCGTTTCTTCTTTTAAGCTAAGATCTGCAACTACTTCCCCTGCATTTTTATAGGCGGTAGCTGAATCAATACCAATTAACCGATAGACTCTTTCTTTTAATACAGGATCTAATCGCAATGATTCGATTGCTTCTTTGTATTTATCCGCAAGCATGGCTGCCTCTCCTATTAAAGGCAAATGTCTTCCTGTCCGTAGGAAATAAACCATTTTCCCGACCGCATAGAGATCATCTCTTGGGTCTGGCTTTCCTGTATCATTCCAGCGCATATATGCGACTGTTCCTTCTGTTCCGTTACTCCTGCCTGCGGTGGAAAGCAACCAATCGTCCGTATCCCGCGCTAAACCAAAATCAATAATAGTATGCAGACGTTGCTCTCCAATCTTATTTGAAATCACATTTGCTGGTTTTATGTCACGATGAACAATATTATCCGTATGCAGTTTTGCAAGCTGTTTCATTGTCTGTGTTATAAAATCGGTAAGTTCTGCATTTGTCCATTCTTTTGTTTTTTTGCGTGCACTTTCCAGGTCATTTCCAGGGACAAAATCATAGGTCACATATATATCCGCAATATTTGCACGGCCAACCCTGTAGTTTGTTCCCAGCGTGCGATTAATTGCTTCATACGTCTGCCGTGCTTTCTTTTCAATTATGTCCGGGTTCTTTCCTAATTTTGTCCGTACAATCTTCAAGCCCCGTTCTTTACCTGTATTCTGATCCCGCGTGCGGTAGGTAATCCCTTCGTTTCCGAGACGTAATGTTCCCTGTATCTCAAGATGTTCTCTTGCACTTTCCGCGATCAGTCTGACAACTTCTTGCGGCTGTAAATTAGCAACACGGTCCTGGCTGATCTGTTCCATATAGGCCGGGATACCTGGCTGTGCTGATGGACGCTGGCGATCTGCTGTTAAGGATTCATCCAGTTTTCCTTCGAGATTTTTTGATCCATTTTTTTGCTGTGAGCGATCGTTCATATTTTTATTACCCGTTCATATAGAATGTGCCAGCTGTTCCCTGTGTTATTAACCAGATAAGGCCTGTAACGAGATCTCTGCGGCTAATTGTCATTATTACCTTGTTATAGGACATATCTTATAGTTTTTAAATATTACTATTAAGTAACAACACTTAGCAACCTTTATAAAGATTCATACTTTCTCATACCTATTATGAAACACCGTATAACCATCTGTATGGATGAAACGCTTTTCAACAGAGTTCGCGAGACTTTGAAAAACCGCAAATACCGGAATCAGAGTCATCTCGTGGAATACGCTGTTGAGCAACTTCTAGAAGTGAAAGATAACAGGGGTGATTCCCATAAATCCCCATGAACGATACCTCCCCCACCACCAGAGAACGCCTCCTCGCACGCGTTCGCGACACCCTTGCAGATTATGTTGATTTTTATGACCGCATAAGCCAGAATGCCACGCCTGGTTGGCCGACCTTTTCGCAAGCGATCCGCATGCGCGCGTTAGAAAGAAACAGACGCATTCTGGTTGCCGACGATACGGGCGTGAATGGAAAAACCTTTGTCGCGGTCGGATCAAAAATCAATCTTGACCGCGCAGATGGAACAAAACACCGCACGCTTATTATCGCGCCAAATTCCGGATTATTAAATGCGTGGACACCAGAAGAAGTCAACCGGTACGCTTCTCATTTACGCGCACCAGAACAGCGCGTTGTCACGATTACCGATTATGCAGATATGGACCATGTTGATCACGATACAGACTTCGCTATTATTAACTGGGAAAAACTTTCCGTTGATATAGACGACCAACGGCGCAAACGCTTTGATCATTTATTAGAAACATATGATCCTACCTTTTACGTTCTTGATGAATGTCATAATGCAAAAGGATCCTCCTCTTTACGCGGAAAAACCATTCGCAGCATTGTCGACCATACTGCCGGCGATTATGTGATGCTGCTCTCTGCAACGCCTATACCCAACCGCTATCGTGATTTAGGCATGATTTTTCATCTTCTTGACCCAGAAAAATACGGGAATCCAGCGATGTTTACCCATTGCGGGCCAGATGTTATGAAAGAACTCCTTGACCGGCATGTATGGTTCAGATTAACACGCCATGACCTGAAAGAAGAATTAGGACTGCCAGATTTCAAAGAAGTCGAAGTGCCTGTCAATTTAAGCGACGCAGAAGCAGACGTCTATTTCAAGGCATGGGCAGACTGTGTCTTACTTGGAGAAGGATTAACAGAATTACGCAAAACATTGTATAATCCCAATCTTTCCAAATATACGAACGGTGTGACGTTCGGACCATCAGCAAAAGCACAAAAAACAAAAGAACTTGCCGATACTATTACGCGCAGAGGAGAAAAAGTCCTCATTAAATCTAATTACGTGCAGGGGGTCATTGCACCGCTTGCGGCATACTTGGGAAACGAACGTGTGCTTGTCGTCACCGGCGATACAGACCCTGCGGAACGTCGACGTCTCTATTTACGCTGGAGAAACGACCCACGCCATAATATTTTACTTACCTCCCCTGTTACTGAGGAAAGTGTTGATTTAACGACCGGAAAAATACCCTGCTCTATAATTACCTTAGAACCGGAAATGACGCCCCGTGAATATACCCAGTTTACGGGACGCGTTTACAGACGACCACAGGAAGGGGAAGTCACCCATTATATTTTAGCGAGTCAGAGCGCTACGCTCGACCGCATGATGCTAGATTATTTAAAAACACTGAGCCAACAACATGGCGTTAAAATTCCGAAAAGATTCAGGCCACGCACCATTGATCGCGATATGCTCGCGATGCGCCGCGCAAAAGATGCGATCATTGAAAAAGTGTATGGCGGCGATCATATTTCAAAACAGGAAGAAAGAGTCTATGACGCAGACGCAGTCGATCAGGCAGTTACCCATTTAGAAGGGCTTGTTTCCCCAAAAACATTCAGATCTATGCAACCTTTTGAACTTTCCGCACTCATACAAAGCAGATGGCGTAATCTTGGAGAAGACCAATTTGGTGAACTTGTTCGCAGCAAAGGATGGGCGCGCTGGAAAAATATGTACGAAGGAGGATGGCAAGGAAGCGCAAGCGAATCCACCTTACACCTCGTTGGCAAACTTGTTGATATTATTGAACAAGAATTAGGCTATACACCTGCGATCGTAGATGTGGGCAGCGGCGCAGCGTATTTCTCACGCGCAACAGGAAAACCAGCGACATGTGTTGATATTGATCCTAAATTTTTGAAAATGGGAGAAAAGATCTGTACGAAAAAAGGCATTACAAATTCCTACGTACCAGCGCGCGCAACAGAAACAGGATTACCCGCAGGAAAAGCAGATGTTGTTGTTAATGCGTATGCGATTTTTTACTTAGGACAGGATAAAAACAGAAGCGAAGTGGAAGACTGTGTTTTAGAAACGAATCGTCTCTTGAATGGTCATGGACATTTTATTGTCGCATTTCCCTATACACTTGAAGAACCTGCATTAGAACGCTTCAGCACGAACTTATGCGCGTACGGGTTCAGACAAAAAGTATACTTAAAACCAGAACACACGAAAAATCCCCACATGAAAAAAGGGTGCTATATTCTTCAGTACGAAAAAACGGGAAACGTGACAGAAAAACAGGGAAAAGACCTGTCCTTCTACGAGGGAAGAATGAGGTTTATCCAATGAGCCTCACTATTGGACAACTTGAAAATGAAATAGATAATATTCTCCGCTCTCCTAAAGGCGGAAGGAATAATTATCGCGAGTACCAACGCGCCGCAACATATGCAAGAAAACACAGATTTTATATGTGCGCAATGAAGCTTTACGGGGATGCATATAAGGCGTATCGTACCAAAGAAGGATTCATGCCCGGCAATGTCAAAAGCCGTTATGAAACTAATCATTGTGCCGTTGTAGAGAAAGCACATGAACAGATTCAATATTACGCTTATGAACAACTCTATGAGCCGCTTCCACCTATTGAATGGGAAGATCTTTTTGGAGCACCACTCACTGAAACACTGAGTCCTGCTGCATACCTAGCTCGCTTTACTGCGTTTCTTCATCCTACTTTTTTTCTTTATGCACCATCCTTTACTGGTTGCGTATGGGGGTTCTGCGTTCCTGATAAAGATAGAAAACGAGAACGTGTCTTAGAAATTTCTTTACGTAAAAAACATAAGCATGGTTATAGCTCTTTTTCATCTGAACCAAAAGACCTTTTTTATGATTTTGATCCATATAATGAAGATGAACTCCGTATGGAATCGAGTGAAACTCTTAATTCTCTCACGATTCGTGTTATACGACCAACTACTGCACCTCTCTTTGAGCTTGATCAAGGACCACATAAGAATCTCGTGACAACAAAGATTGATGATTTCCGGCCTGCACTTCATCAGTATCTTATTGATGTTTTCATTCCTGGTGTTGCACCGCCACAGGAAGACGCAACGACGATGGATATTCTTCCTCTTCTCTTCCCCCCTGAAGAATGTACTGCTCTTGAACAGAAGATTAAACAAGCACAACTCAAAATTGGACAGTATGCTTCTGTTCCAAAACTGAATCTTGGATTTGTACAATTGCCTAATCCAGGACAACGGAATATTAAAAACGATAGTTATGTCGTTGATGGTGGATTGTTCCTCGTTGAACATCTTTCCACATTAGGTGTTATGTCCCGTGCCGAAGCCGAATGTCTTATCGCTCGCAAGTTAGAACATTATCTCCTTCACAAATCTGGTTACCAACTCAGTCGCAGACGCGCACAAGAAATTATGCATACTCTAGACCTACCGAATAAAGAGGCAGCATCATGACCCATTCAAAAACATTTGGCGATCCATTAATCTTTATGCAAACAACTGCAAAAGATCTCAGTATCCCTCTTTGTTTTGACTATCAGGAACACAGTGCAGCTGAATTTAAACAAGAAGGTGGATTTTTTTATGTCGGCGTATTATATGCCAATCGTTCTGACTTACCGTCAAGTAACCAATTTACTGTATATCTTGAATCCCGAACAGCATATAATCACAATCTTCCCCATGGCGGGGTTGATCCTGCATTTTTAAAGTTCTTAGATGCGACAAAAAACAAAAAAATTATTGACTTTAAACGTGACTCGATCGCTGATCTTGGTTCATACGCACAGCATACGAATATTTGTTTTGATTTTTATAAACTCCTTAATAGACGAGGAGACTGCGAGAATGCCTATATCCATGTTGATCAACCGCAGGATGGAACCTTTATGCTCGAAGAAATAGATTATAGTGAGGAAACAGGTCCTGAGGCAATCAAACGTACGCAACCTTATTTTACTGATGTTGAAAAAACCGCACAACCCGGAGATTTTCGACCGTATGTCCATCGCATGCTTGAACTTTATGCAGGCATCTCTCAACATTATTGGCATGAACCATCCAAGTATACCCCTGATCCTGCAGAAGTCTTAATCGCCCATTCGCTTACAACGCTCTTTACTGGAGAAGAACGAGAAACACTTGAACGTAAACTCTGTGCTGCAAAACTCCAGATGAAAAAAGGATGGGCGTCTGTTCCCCGGTTAAACCTGGGCAATGTCCAACTTCCTACGCCAGGTCAAAAAGATGTACGTGATGATAGCTATATTGTTGATGGAGGCATGCTCTTGGTCGAACACCTTGCTGCACTCAATGTTATGTCCCGTGAAGAAGCTGAAGCACTTATCGCGCGACGATTAGAACATTATCTCCTTCACAAATCTGGTTACCAACTCAGTCGCGGACGCGCAGGAACTATTCTTAATACGCTTAACGAAACAGAAGGAGGGATTGTTCATGTCAACGCTTAAATCTTCATCCCCACCTTCAAATTATTTTATTGGAATTGACCCTCTTCGTTTTTTTCAGAAAACCGCACGAGAACTTGGTGTTCCTCTTTTCTTTTATTATGATGAATTTAGTGCTCAAGAATTTAAAGCTCGTCGTCCTATTTTTTTTAGCGGAACTTCTTATAAACATTTTCATGTTAACCGACTTGATTCTCTTCAATTTGGAATTACGTTTCGTTATACCCATCCTCTTGACGAAACACAAAACGATTTAGGTGTTCCTGATTTTCTTAGATATTTAGATCAATCACGTGAACGTCGTGTGAATTTCGCATATGGATCTTTTGATGATCTTGGTTCTTATGCTTCAAAGGTAGATATTGAATTTGATTTTTATCAACCTCCATTAGATGGAAATCATCGAACAAAAAAACATGATCGCGTTTGTTATGTGCATGTTCTACAACCGAAATATAATGTCTTTAACCTTGGTCCTGTTTATTATGATGATACTACTCGCACGAATACGCGTGGTGTTATGGCTCCTTATTTTCGTGATGTTCGGGAACATGCAGATCCCGGTGACTTTCGACCGTATATTCAACGTATGCTAGAACTCTATGCAGATATGCCAAAAAAAGAATGGCATGATCCTGCTCTCTATGGAAAACCTCGTTCTCGACACTCTTCTCCTAACCCTGTACTTGATCCGACTGTACTTGTAACTATTGCGACATTGTTTACTGGAGATGAAAGAGAAACGTTAGAAAAGCGTGTACATGAAGCACAACTAAAACTACGCGGCAGTTGGCAATCAGTTCCTCGTTTGAATCTTGGGCAAACTATCTTACCTGCGCCTGGACAACGCCACATCCGTGATGATGAATTTGTCGTTCGGGGTAGTACGTACCTTGTGGAACAATTAACGTCGTTAGGAATTATGAAACGCAAAGAAGCTGAAAAACTTGTCGCACGTAAATTAGAACACTATCTTGTGCATCGATCAGGATTTCAATTAAGCAGGGAACGTGCTCGTACTATTTTAACACAATTTGAAGAACCACAAAATAGAGTAACTTTAGAATAGTAACTCTTCGAAAGGTTAATAAAACTTTTCTCCCGCTCTTTTGTATGGGCATCCGTGAACACGTCGCAAAAGCATTGGCAAACGCTCTTCTTGAAGGTCTTTTGAAAGAAAGTGCGCGCCTTGTCGGACTTGAACACGCAGTCCAGGATCATTCCCACTTTGACATTGTTTTAACACCGTATAATAATGGCTATCTTGTCCTTACTCCGTTCAACCCTGAACTCATGCCTCTTTTCGGTAATGCGTTTGATCAGGCGGTGCGTAAGAGCCTTGCGCGCTATAAACCTGCTGTTGTTAATAAAAAAAATCTTCCAATACAACTCACCGCAGGCAGTACACCGCTTCTTGCGTATGCGTTAACAAAAAAAGCGTCTGGTCGTCTTCCTGCAGCATTACATTTAGATGTCCATGGTCTGCATTTTGAAGTTGGACTTGTTCATGCTGACCTCAGTACGTTCTTATCCTCGTCTGAACCGCAAAACATACAACCCCCTCATGCTGTTTCTCAAGAAGAACCATACATTCCTGATGTCAACAGAGGCGACCAGTTCGACATCGCGCTTAACAATCATACCTGCCTTAAATATCATCTTTTTCTCCTTACGCGCGAAACCAGACCGCATTTTCCAGGCTACCGGGTTCCTTTTCAAATTCATTTTGACAACCGCACGATTGACACGCATGTTGCTTCTGCCCCGGGAGGAACACCTGTCGGCGCATTCGCAGGCAATTATATTTCAAAAAATATCAAAGAGATCTATGATGCACATCCTGAACTTGAACAAACAAGACGTCTGACGATGCGTGTCCAGAAACCTGGAGAATTATATCATATTCTTCGCTACGGGCGCTAAAAATCCTTACTGAAAGCTTTTTAAAGAGCAACAATCCCCCACAATCGGGCGATCAAAGTGGCATGGTCCGACCCGATCTCATATTCTTAAGCTTGCGTAGTTTAAGATGAGGAGTTCGAACTCGGAAGTCAAACGTGCCTACGTTCCATACTGTACTGTACTTCCGTACGGGAACTATGGAAAGTTGCCCGCCTTTTTTTACAAATATTTATGTTCTGTACTCTGTATTGTCTTTATTGCTATGTTTATAATATAAACCAAAAGCTATTTAAATAACCCTGATGTTTATAGTATAAATGGAACAAGAACTACGCAATAACATCACAACATTTTTGCGATCAGCTGAACTTGTCTATACAACAAAAGATTATACTTCTGCCACGATCCTCTATTTCAAATGCTGGTTCGCCGCGCTTGATCTTATTATTTTTAGATCGAAAAGAAAAACGCCAAAAGACCATACTGAACGATTTAGTATCCTAAAATCTGAATTTCCCACCTTATACCTGCCCCTAGATAAATACTTTCAAGTCTATAGAGACACGTATTCTCTGCATATACAAAAAGACAAATGCGACGAGGTGAGAGACTATGTTTTTACAATCATTAAAGAGCAAAAAATTCAAAGCTAAAATTGTCCGCTTCTTCAAACAGAACCACGAAGAAATCTTCGACATTATCTTATTCGGATCAACCGCCCGCGGTAAAGAAAAACCACACGACCTTGATATTCTTGTCTTATTCAAAAATACAGAAAACACAGACAAAGCGTACGAAGTAAGACAGCTCTTTAAAGAATTAAATATAGACACCCGTATCACAACAAAAACATACACCTCTCTGATGTCAATATCCTTTGCTCCGAGGGAATCATTTCTTTCTGAAGGGTACAGTCTCGTGAACAGTAAGCCTATTGCTGAAGCTCTTGGTTATACAAGTTTTATTCTCTTTAAATATGAACTTAAAGGATTTACCCAGTCAAAACGAATGATGTTTCACTATAGTCTGTATGGAAGAGCAAACCAGGGGGGTATCATAAAATCATTATCCCTTATCAAATTCTCAGACACTATCCTCCTGAGCAAGATTACCTCTGCTGAAAAGACAAAAGAATACCTTACGCAGTGGGGTATCAAATTTACGATGATTCCTATCCTGATACCACTCAGACTTTATACGGAATGAAAACTATCTTTTCATAAAACTTTTTTATACACACCCCCCGATTATAGGATTATCCTCTTCAAATTGGTAATATTCTTAAAATATTTATCTGCCGTAATTAAGCTTAATCCATGCACAAGACACGTCGCTCCTATAAGAATATCCAACTTATCAATCATCTTCACCTGTTTGTATACCTCTTCTTCTATTTCTACACTTTTATATGCTGCATCTCCGTCAAAGGCAAGACATCTAGGGATTTAATAAAATCATAAAGAAACACCCGATCTTTTCTTTTTTCCATCCAATCAGTAATTCATTCATTGTTATTGCTGCAATAGCTGTCACTTCTTTTTTTATCAAGACGCAGAACACCATAAAGTTTTGCCGTAAGCCCGATCTTTTCCTTTGCAATTCTTAATATTACCTCACTAAAACTTTCATCTGTATGCTTTAATTTCTTTATATTGTTAATGATTTGATTGTTAATGTGGACAAACGCTTACAAACAAACGCGGCAAAAGAACTCTGGAGCCAATTAGAAACAACCCATTCGAATATCTGGTGGCAAGGATTAAAGAAACTACCAAAATAATTATCCTTCACAGATGCGGAATATATTTCAAGTATTGTACAGTTTATCTGATTTTTTTTATAGATTTATATTCAGTTAGGCGCAAGAACACTTCACTCCTTTAGGTCTGAGAGAATTGCGCATGCGATATATTTTTCTAGATGAAAAATCAAAAAAAGTAGCGTAGCGTTGACGCTACGCTACCGTAAAGC
>Ga0209515_10006372_pt1 | contig 14746 bp, 13 predicted proteins | sample Subgroupgradi54m_FD_187454 | JGI IMG/M metagenome (GOLD analysis project Ga0209515, IMG submission 187454) | Subsurface groundwater microbial communities from S. Glens Falls, New York, USA - GMW60B uncontaminated upgradient, 5.4 m (SPAdes)... ...
CGGCCGGACCAGTATGCCGCCGTGCTGGAGGCGCTGCGCCGGGGCCAGGGGACATTGCCGGATGCGTTCAGCCGGGAACTGGCGGTGGCCGCGTTCCGTCTCACCGGGGCCTACGATGCGCTGATCTCCGAGTATTTGGGAGCGTCAAGCGGCGTGGGGGCCGACCGCTCGGCGTTTCCTGAGACGGTGTCCATCCGGCTCGAGCAGCGCCAGGTGCTGCGCTACGGGGAAAATCCGCACCAGCGCGGGGCGTGGTACGTGCCAGCCGGCACTACCGCCCGCGGGCTGGGGACGCTCACGCAGCTCCAGGGCAAGGAACTCTCGTACAACAACCTCCTCGACACCGATGCGGCGTTGCGCTGCCTGCTGGAGTTCGACGAGCCGGCCTGCGCGATCATCAAGCACGGCTCGCTCTGCGGCCTCGCCAGCAGCCCGGCGCTCAGCCAGGCGTATGCGCGTGCCCTGGCCTGCGACGCGGAGTCGGCGTTCGGTGGGATCGTCGGCGTCAACCGTCCCGTGGACACAGCGCTGGCCGGCGAGCTGACCTCGACGTTCCTCGAAGTCGTCCTCGCTCCGGCGGTCGAGCCGTCGGCGGCGGAGGTGTTCCGGAAAAAAGCCAATCTGCGGGTCGTCACGCTCGACTGGCCCGCCCGGCCGCCGGCCGAGCCGGAGTGGCGCCAGCTGCTGGGCAGCTGGCTGCTCCAGGAGCCTGATGGGCAGACGCTCCAGGAGGCATCGCTGCGGGTGGCCACCAAGCGCCAGCCGACGGAGCAGGAGCGGCGCGACCTCGTGTTCGCGTGGACGGCCGCCAAGCACGTCCGGTCCAACGGCGTCGTCCTTGTGGGCGAGCGGCAGACGCTGGGCATCGGCCAGGGCCAGCCGAGTCGAGTCGGGTCCGTGCGCTTGGCTATTCAGAAGGCGGGTGAGCGCGCCAGAGGGAGCGTGGCCGCCTCAGATGGCTTCTTTCCGTTTCCGGACAGCGTTGAGCGGCTCGCTCAGGTGGGGGTGACTGCGGTCATTCAGCCGGGCGGTTCGATTCGAGACACCGACGTGATCACGGCGGCGGATACCGCCGGCATGGCGATGCTGGTGAGCGGCGTCCGGCATTTCCGTCACTGAGCAACGGGGGAGGAGGGTGAGCGTGATGAGTCTGTTGGTCGTCGTCCTAGCGGTGGCATTGGTGGTCGTGTTCTTCCTGAACAAGGGGCAGAAGAGCAAGAAGCCGTGATGCCGGATCTTCAGGAGCTATGGGACAAGGCGCGCCGGCGCACCGAGATCTTCCGGATGCGCCTGCAGGACCTCGCCACCTTCGACACGACGGTGGTGCCGTACTGCTTCTTGGCCGAATCGTCGCTCAACCAGGGCGATACCGTCGTGCGGCGCGGCTCCGTCCTCATTGAGCGGCCGGGCATCATCTTGCCCAGCTTCTCGCCGCAGTTCGAGGGATTCCCCTTCGACCCGGCGCTGCACTTGAACAATGACTCGCTCAGCACCTTCCTCCTGGTGCGGGGGATCCAGTTTCCTTCACTGAAGTACCGCCACCAGCTGTCCTCGCTCGACGTGGTGGAGCGGTCGCTCCAGCAGGCCATCGAGGAGTGCGCCGACCGGCTGGCCGCCGACGAGGACGTCACGACCGGCCTCGTCATCGGCCCGGAGGAAGCGTGGCAGTTCTCCATTCTCCTGCTCGTTGGGGCGCTGGTCGTGCGCTCGTCGGAGGGTGATTTACAGCGCATTCTCGACGCGTGGCGGCGCCGTCAGCGTGAGGAACGACCGCCTCGGTCCTGAGCCCGATGAAGCAGGCGATGGTGCTGGTCATTGAAGACGAAGCAGCGATCCGGACCGTCATCCGGCGGGTCCTGGAACCATCCTACAAGGTGCACGAATCGCCGGACGGCGCCGACGGGCTCAAGCAGGCGCGGTGGGTCACTCCGGACCTCATTTTGCTTGATTTGCGCATGCCAGGACTGGACGGCCTGACCGTGTTGGCGAAGCTGAAGGCGGACCGACGGACGGCGGTCATCCCCGTCGTCATCGTGAGCGGCCGGGGAGAAACAGACCTGCTGATCGAGGGCCAGCGGATGGGCGCCGCGGACCACGTGATCAAGCCGTTCAATGTGGAGGATCTGCGGGACGTGGTCCGGCGCCAGCTCGCGCTGCGCGGCGAGACCCCCCCCGCTGACGATCAGGAGGGCGAGACGGACGCGCCATGACGTACGACGAGGCGATGGCCTATCTAGGGTCGTTGACCAACTACGAGCACACCCGCGATCCCGACGCCATGCGCGCGGTGACGCTGGAACGGATGCGTCGGCTGTGCCGACGGGTCGGGGATCCGCAGCGCCGGTTCCGGTCGGTCTTGGTGGCCGGCACGAATGGGAAGGGATCCGTCTGCGCCATGCTCTACTCGATGCTGCGCGAGGGCGGCCTGCGGGTCGGCCTCTACACCTCGCCCCATCTGGAGCATGTGCGTGAGCGCATCCGGGTGTGGGAGAGAGGGACCGGTCACGCATCCCGCACCCACGGCGACGACTGGATCCACGAAGCGGAGGTCGCCGTACTCGTCGAGCGGCTACGGCCGGAGCTGGAAGCCTTGCGCGCCGAGTCGCCTGATGAGGGCCCCACCTACTTCGAGGCGGTCACCGCCGTGGCCTTGATGTATTTCAGTGAGCGGCAGGTGGAGATCGCCGTGATCGAGGTCGGCTTAGGCGGGCGCCTCGACGCGACGAACGTCGTCGAGCAGGCGGTGTCCGTCATCGGCCCGATCAGCGAGGATCACACCGAGATCCTGGGGAGGGAGCCCGCGGCGATCGCCCGCGAAAAGGCGGGCATCATCAAGCCGGGCCAGACGGTCATCAGCGCCCCCCAGCGGGACGAGGTCCTCGACGTCCTGCAGAGCGCTTGCCATGAGCAGGGGGTTCCGCTCTTCGTGGTCGGCCGCGACGTGACGGTGGCGGTGCAGCGCCACAGCCTCGACGGGCTCGAGTGCTCGCTCACCGGTGTGCGCGGCGCGTATGAGTCGGTGACCATCCCACTCCTTGGACGTCACCAGGGGCAGAACGCCGCGCTGGCGGTGGGGGCGATGGAAGCGCTGGCGGACACCGGCGTGCCGTACGGACTGGTGGAGCGCGGTCTCTCGCACGTGGAGTGGCCCGGACGGATCGAGGTGGTCCACGATGTCCCGCTCATCATCATGGATGGGGCGCACAACCCCGAGGCGGCGGATGCCCTCGTCGGCGCGCTCACCGAGCTCTGCCCCAACCGGACGATGCATCTCCTCGTGGGCATGTCGAAGGACAAGTCGCCGGAAGAGCTTGGCAGGCGGGTGGGCCGGCTTGCCGCGAGCGCCATCTGCACGCGCAGCCGCCATCCACGCGCCCTCGACCCGGTACCGCTCGCCGGTCGGTTGTGGCCCTACTGTCCCGACGTGCACGTGATGCCGGACGCGGTCGACGCCCTCACCTATCTGCTCAACGTCGTGTCCGCGCAGGACGTGATCGTGGTCACCGGTTCGCTCTTCCTGGTTGGGGAGCTGCGCAGCGCGATCCGTCAGGCACACTTGCGGCCGAGGCGCCAGCCGATACTCCACTCCATCAGCTAACGAGGACACCGCATGCCGGTCATTACCATTGAGTGGCTCGAAGGGAGAACGGGACAACAGAAGGCTCGGCTGGCCGAGGCGATGACGAAGGCACTCGGGGAGATCGCGAACGTGCCGAAGGATCAGGTCTGGATCGTCTTCCGGGACGTGAAGCGGTCCGACTGGGCGATGGCCGGCACGCTACTTGAGCAAAAACCACTCTAGTGGCAGCGTGACCCAGTGGCTAAGTGGACGAAAGGATGTGAGGCGTCTCGACTTTTTCACCCCGTACCACGCGGAAGCCCCGCCTATCAAGGCGGGGAGGAACGGGGCGCTTTTCCCGAAGGGTAAGACCCCAAAGCCACGGCTGTGAAGCCGTGGTACGGGGTTCACTTGGCCACTTTGCCACTAGTCCGGCGTGTTTAAGTAATCAACGTAGTCCGCCACGCCGTACAGCGCTTCCTTGACTGCCCGCACCCGCTCGGGAACATAGGGGTGGGTCAGTGCGTAGTGCGGCCGCACGACCCCGCGCGGGAGGTAGTGTGCGTCCTCCTGGTGGAGCTTCTGGAGCTTCTCCAGGAACGTCAGCATCGCCTTCGGATCGAAGCCCGCCGCTTGCAGGTACTTCACCGCCAGGCGGTCCGCCTCGAGCTCGTCCTGCCTGGCGTAGGCCAGCTGGGCGGCCTGTGCTGCCACACTGAGCCCCCGCACGACCTCGCCCTGCCGCGCCGCCAGCGTCGCGAGCGTTGCCAGCTGGAGTCCCAGCCCGCTCTCGAAACGTTTGACCGCGTGGCGCGCCGCGACGTGCGCCACCTCATGCGCGATCACCCCGGCCAGCTCGTCGTCGGTCGCGGTCTTCTGCACCAGCCCGCTGTTCAGGAAGACATAGCCACCGGGCAGCGAGAAGGCGTTGACGTCATCATCGTCCACCACGGCGAAGGTGTACACCAATTCCCGCCGGTCGCAGACCTCCGCGATGCGCGCGCCGATGTCCTGCACCCGCCGCTGCGCGGCTTCGTCGGCCGCCAGCGGCATCTCCCGCTCGACGCGGCGCGCGAGGCGGCGGCCGGTCTCAACCTCCTTGTCGGTCGAGGTGAGCGTGTACTCCTGGCGCTGGGTGGCGAGGTTGAAGTCGCTGCGGACGCAGCCGGCACACAGGAGGACGACGATGAGAGGAACAATCAACCTGTGCCCGGTGTCACAGGCGCCTCGGTTGTTGGACCGATCCATTAGAAGGAGAACGTGCTATTCAGCTGGTTGATTTCCTTCGTGAACGCAGGCACCATCACTGCTGCGACATACCAGACCAGCAAAACCGTCCACACCATGGTAAGTACCGTAAGCGCCGTTTTAGCACGCTGGGAAAAACGCGGGCTCTTCCAGAGGAGAGGCAGTCCGAATGGCCCTAGGGCAAAGGGGGAAATCATGAAGAGGACAACCCAGACGTTGTGGTACCACTTCGGCTTGGACGGTTCGGGAGATTTCGCGCCGCTCAGCAGCTGCTCGCAGCGGGTGCAATATTTTTGCTCTGGTAACACCACCTCGCTGCACAGCGGACACGTCGTGGCGTTCACGCGTTCTCCAGGTTGGCGAAAGGTTAGGTCCTGCCGGCTTGCTGAACCGAGGCTATTCTACATGCCGGCACGCCGGCAAGCCAGGGAATTGGCGGGCACTGTCCTCATTTGATGTGATGACGCCGATTATGAGCCGATTTCGCCGATAGGTCCATCGGCGAAATCATTTCAACATCTGCGAAATCATCCGAATGAGGACACCACTCATTGGCGTTGAGCGGTGGTGGGGGACTCGCTACGAGGCGGTGGCGGCGTCGGCGCGCGGAACGATCTTTGCGAGGTGGTCGAGGAGGTCTCCGGCCAAGCCGGTATCCTTCCGCAGAAAACTGTCCGCGCCCCAGAAGAGGCACTCGTGGAGCGTGTCAGGGGTGAGGGTGTGGTCGACGAGCATGATTACGTGCGACTTGACGACCCAGGGCACGTCCCGCAGCGCTTTGAGCACGTCCAGGCCGTGCATCCCCGGCATCACGAGGTCGAGGAGGATCACGTCCGGGGACCACGCATGGGCCTTCGCCAGGCCGGCATGTCCACTGGTGCACACCGCGGTCTCGCAGCCCGCCGTCGCCAGGTGGGCGCGGTAGGCGCGGGCCAGCACCGGATCAGCGCTGATGAGGAGCACTGTCGCCATCGCGCTCATGCTCCCGCGGCTGCGGACGAGGCGACGCTGATCGCCTCGGCCTTGGGGGCGCGGTGGGGGAACGTCACGACAAACGTGCTGCCGCGCTCCAGCTCGCTTGCGATGAGCACTAGCTCGCCGCCCATCGCTTTCGCCAAGCTCTTGGCGAGAAAGAGACTCAGCCCCCGGCCGTGCAGGAGCGCGCCGAGCCGGGGCTTCGCGAAGAGTTGCTTGAGCTGGCCCGGCTGGATGCCGACGCCGGTATCGGTCACCGTGACCGCTACGCGGTCCTGCTGGATGGAGCAAGCCAGGGTCACCCCGCCGTGCTCGGTATACTGGATGGCATTGCGCAAGAGGGTGCGGAGGATACGCTGCGCGTGTTGGGCATCGGCCGCGATGGCGAGCGTGCGGTCGCCTTCGCGCGAGAGACTGAGCCCCCTGCGCTCAAGGTCCGGCCGGATCTCCTTGATGACGTCGTCCGTCAGGTCGTCGAGGGGCAGCTCGCGTACGGCGATGGGCAACCGGCCGTGCTCGAGCAGCGCGATGTCCAGCGCATCGGTGACGATCCGGCGCAGGCGGCCGGTCGTCTGCTCGAGGTCGCGGAGAGCCTCCGTGATGTCCGGCGTTAGCTGGCCGTGATCGCCCGCGAGCAGCGTCCCCAACAACGTGCTCTGGCTGGCCAGCGGCGTGTTGAACTCGTTGGCGAGCAGGGTGAGCGTTTCCGATGAGAACCGGTCTGGCGATTGCGCAATGGACGCCTCGGCGAGCAGGCGGCGCGCCTCGTTCAACTGCTGGCGGGTTGCCTCGAGCTGCTGCTGCTCGTTGAGCAGGCCGCGACGCTCCGCCTCGGACTGCTCTCGCTGGCGCTCGAGCTCACGCCGCTCGCTCTCGAGCTGTCGCTGGAGCGCGTGGAGCTGCTCCAGGCGCACCGAGAGCTCTTGCTCCCGGGTGGCGGAGGTCTGGGTGAGCTCTTGGCGCGTTCGCTCCATATCCTGGCGCTGGTCCTCGAGTGCCTTCTGGGCCAGGGCGAGTGTGCGCCGGCGCTCCTCAAGCTGCTGCATCCGCTCGGCGGCGCCCCGCTCCTGCTGGGTCTGCAGCTCAGCCGTGCGGCTGTGGTTTCGCTTCCACTCCTGCTGGTTCTGCGCGAGGGTCCGCTGCGCCTCGTCGAGCGCTCGTGTGCGCTCGGCCAGCTCGCGCTCGCGGGCCTGGAGCGTCTCCTGGGCGGCGCGCTGTGTGTGCTGCGACTTCCGGATCTGAGCCTCGTGGGTTTTCTGCTGGTCGGCCAGGGCGCGTTGCGCCGCCGCCAGCTCCTGGCGCGCCGTCCGCAGTTCAAGGAGCTGCGCACGGCCTTCCTGGACCTCGGCGGACTCCAGGGAGTGCTGCTGGGTCCCGAGGCGCTGGCGCATCGCTTCAACCTCCGCCCGCGCGGCGTCCAAGCGGTGCGTCGTCTCGGTCGTCTGCTTCAGCCGCTCCGCGAGCTCTTCCTCGCGCTGGCGCAGTTGCTGCACCAGCCGCTGGCGCTCTGCGTCGGCCTGGCGCTGGGCGAGCTGAGACTCATGCTGCGTGCGGGTCAACTCCAGGCGCTGCTGCTCGAGCTGGTGCTCGCGGGTCACCATCTCCCGACGCTCCTGCGCGATCTGCCGCCCCTGCTCGCGCAGCCGGAGCGCCTGGGCTTGTAGCGCCCGTCGGGCCTGCTGGAGAAGGAATCCACCGCGCGGTGCCGTGATGGCCCGCGCCGTCTGGTCGCGCTGCCGCTCCCATTCGGCATGCTCCTGGGCCAGCGCGCGCCGCTCGCTCTCCACCTGTTTCACCTCCGCCGCCAGCCGTTCGTGGTGCACCTGGATCTCCGCCTGCTGGGTGTCGAGCTGTGCCGCCTGCGTCCGGAGCGTCTCCTCCCGCTGCGCGATCTCGTGCACGAGCTGCTCCTGCTTCTGCTCAATCAGCTGACGATGGGTGTCGAGCTCCTCGGCGTGGCGCTCCAGTTCCTGGGCGCGTCGGTCCGCGTCACCGCGGCGTGTGTCCAGCTCCTGCCGGGCGCGGTCCAGCGTGTCGCCCTGCGCCGCGAGTTGCTGGCGCTGCTCCTCGATCGCCCGCTCCCGGCGCGACCACTCGGCCTCATGCGCCTGCTGTTTCGCCTGCGCCGTTTCCTGGGCGGCGAACCAGGCCTGATGCTGGGCGGCCGCCCGCCGAAGCTCTTCCTCCAGCCGCTTGCGCCGCTCGCGCAGCTCCTGCTCGCCGGTGCTGAGCTCGCGCATCACGCGGCTCCGCTCTAGGGCCAAGGCCTCTTGTGCTTCCTGCAGTTGCTGCTGGGCGTCGGCCAGCTCGGCGGCCTGCACCTCAAGGGTGTGCGCGGTGCGGGCCTGCTCGGCCGCCCACCGCTCCTTCTGTGCGTCCAGCTCGGCCTGTGAGGCCTCGACACCGCGCTGCTTCGCGTCGATCTGCTGCATCTCCTCGCCGATGCGCTTGAGGCTGCCCATGAGCGTCGCCTCGAGCGTCATCAACGACTGTGTCGTTTCGGCGCGCTGGGTTTCGAATTGCCGCTTGGCCTGGTCCAGTTCCCGCGCGCGCTCGGCGAGCGCCGTTTCCTGCTCGTCCAGCGTCTTGAGCGTCCGAGCCCGCTGCTGCTCCCAGGTCTGCTGTGCCTCATCGAGCTGCTGCTGGGCGGCTTGGAGATGGGCGTAGCGCTGGTCGCTCTTCCGCTGCTGTTCGAGGAGTGTGGTTTCCTGGTCGGCGAGGAGCTGGGCGGTCTGGGCGCGCTGGAAATCCCACTGCTGGCGCTCCTTGGCCCAGCGCTCCCGGTCGGTCTCAAACTGCCGCTTGGCCTGATCACACTGGAACATCCGCTGGCCGATCTCGCGGTGCTCCGTCTGGAGCACGGTTTTGATCGCCTCCAGTTCCTGCGTGCTCTTCGCGAGCTCCGCACGTTGCCGGCGCAGTTCCCGCACATGCCGGCCGAGCCAGCGGTGGAACCACGTCCCGATGCCGGCGAGTGCCGCGTAGCACAAGCTGATGCCGGCCGCGTGAAATGTTTTCGTCGAGCGCAGCGCGTCGTCGTCCCAGATCACGCCGGTGAACAGCTCCGGAATCCGGTGGGTCGCCTGTGCCGCGGTCAGCGCCGTGAACACGGGCCAGATGAGCCAGGCGAGGACGAGGCCGCGGTGGCGGTGCTCGAGGAGCTGGCCGATCACCAGCACGATGTAGAGCCAGAAGAGCGGGCTGAGCGCGCCGCCCGTGACGGCGATCATGACGGTCATGAGGCAGAGCAGCGCGGCGGCGTTCCCCCAGAGCACGAAGGACGCCTGCTGCAGGGTTTCGGGATGGTGGGAGAGTCGCGCCAAACAGTACGCCCAGAGGAAACCGAGCAGACCGATGCCCGCGACACACTGCAAGGCGGACGCGTCCTGCCAGCCGCGGATGACCGTCGCCGCCACCACGAACAGGGGCGCGCCGATACTGATCCCGCGCGCCCACCGGCGGAACTCCTCGGCGGCGGGGCAGGCGTCGCCGATCTCCGCCGGCGTCGGCGTCATCAACGTGAGCGGGCGGTAGAGGCGGTCGAGCGCCGACCGGTGAGGTTGCTTGCGGAACATCTCCACCTCCTGTGAGTCCGCCGGTCAGGCGGCAACAAAAAGGCCGAGCCCCCCTCTCGGGAGCCCGGCAGTCCACGCTCTGATCACTGCGGATCGCCCCATAGACCGGGCGATCCAGTTTCAGCAGGACGCGCGGCGCATGTCCCTGACCGCAGCCACACGCTACCGTCATCTGGCAGAGCTGCGCGCGCCACCCCGCCCGCTTTGCTTCGCAACGCGACGTCGGCAGGGCGACGGTTCAAGTATGCCTGATGCGGCGGCGCGGTGGCAAGGCGTCCCGTGCCGTACATCCGCTCTCCTGGACAGGACCCGCTGCCTCGGGAGGATGTTGACCCGCTCCCCCGGTGTGGGGCGTCTTGCGGCGGCTGCGCCCTCGTAGTAGAGTAAGCTCACTATGCCGCCCGAGTCCGCCGCCGGCCCCTCCCGGGTCGCCTCCGCATCTTCCTCGTCAGCAACGGGGCCACGGAAGAAACCAGCGCCGTCATCCGGCAGGCCGCGCCGGACGCGCGGGTCCTGGAGAATCTCCACAACCTGGGTTGGAGCGGCGGTAACAATCGGGCGGTCCGCGAGGCGCTGCGCGACGGCGACGACTACCTCGTGATGTTGAACGTCGACACCACGGTGGAGCCGGACTGGCTGGCCCGGCTCGTCGAGGCGGCGGACGCGCAGCCGGACGTCCACATCCTGCAGTCCACCGTGCTCCTGGGCGGCGGCGAACGGCTTCAGACGGATGGCAACCGGCTCCACGACCTCGGCTACGGCTACTGTGGCGGGTACGGCCGCGCGCGCGGTGCGGCCTGCTGAGCGCACACCGATGGACTTCGCGAGCGGGACCGCGATGCTGGTCAAGCGGGAGGTGTTCGAGGCGGTGGGCCTCTTCCGCGAGGAGCCCTTCCTCTATTACGACGACGTGGAGTTCTGCTGGCGCGCGCGCCTGGCAGGGTTCAACGTCGACATCGCGGTGTCGTCGATCTGCCGCCACGAGTACGACTTCCGGGACCGGCTGCGGATACTCTTCTACTTCCAGCGGAACCGGCCGCGGATCCTTCTGACGCTGGAGCGGTTGCGGACGATCCTCCTCACCCTGCCGTACCTGCTCGTGAGCGAGCTGGCGGTAGGATGCTGCGTCGCGACGCAGGGACGCGGGGCGGAGGTGCGGGCACTGGCCCCACACGTCCTCCGTTGGCAGACCTGGGCCGGCATCGCGGCGCGCCGGCGGGAGGTCCAGCGGCTGCGCTCGCGGACGGACGCCGAGATCGTCGGACGGTTCGCCGGGCGGGTCGTGTTTGCGGAGATCGACGGGCCGGCGATGCGCTACGTCTTCAATCCACTCCTGGCTGGCTACTGGGCCGTCGCCAGGCGGCTCATCCTCTGGTGAACACGACACCCCGGTTCGCGGCCCGTCCCTGGACGCCCGCCGGCCTCCTCGCCGCCGCCGGCCTGTGGGCCTACCGCAACAGCTTTTCCGTCCCCTTCCTGTTCGACGACCACCGCCAGATCGTCCACCACGCGGCCATCCGCTCGCTCCTCGGTTCGATGGCCCGCACGACGCGGCCGGCCGTGGACCTCTCGATCGCCCTCAACTATGCGCTCGGCGGACTCGACGTCTTCGGCTACCACGCGGTCAACCTCGCGATTCACCTCCTCGCGGGCTTGGCGCTCTTCGGCTGCCTCCGGCGGACGCTGCAGAACCCGAGGCTGGCGGCCCGCGAGGGTTCCTCCACCGACGGCCTGGCGTTGACGGCGGCACTCATCTGGCTCGTGCATCCGCTTCAGACCCAGAGCGTCACCTACATCATCCAGCGGGCCGAGTCGTTGGCCGGGCTGTGCGTGCTTGTCAGCCTCTATGGGGCGATCCGCTGTTTTGAAGAGCCGCAGGGCCCTGTCCCTCAGCGATGGGCCGTTGCGGCAATCGCCGCGTGCGCCGTCGGAGTGGCCAGCAAGCCGGTGGCGGTGACCGCACCGCTCGTCATCCTGCTCTATGACCGCGTGTTCCGGTCGCCATCCGTCTTGCACGCGTTGCGCGCGCGGCGCGGCCTCTATCTCGGATTGGCGGTGACGTGGCTGCTCTTCCTGGTGCTCCAGGCCCGCGAGTTCGGCCACCCGCAGCCGTCGGCGGGCTTTGGCTACCAGGGGGTGACGCCGCTTGGCTACGCGCTCACTCAACCCGGCGTCATCCTGCACTATCTGTGCCTGTCGCTGTGGCCGTCGCCGCTCGTCTTCGACTACCTCTGGCCGGTGGCGCGTCTCTCACAGCTGCCGGTGCCGTGGCTCGCCGTCGGCGCGCTCGTCGGCCTGGCGGTCTGGGCGTGGTCCCGCCACCCGCCGCTCGGCTTCCTGGGTGCCTGGTGGTTCCTCATCCTTGCGCCGACGTCGAGTTTCATCCCGGTAGCGGATCTGGCCGCCGAGCACCGGACCTACCTGCCGCTCGCGGCGGTCATCACGCTGGCCGTCGTGGGCGCCGACACGCTCTTGCGGCGCGCCCTGCCCTCCCGTGAGCGGCTCCGTCGCACCCTCGCCTGTGTGGCGGCCTCCGGCGTCGTCGTGACGTTGGGCCTCGTGACGATCCGGCGCAATGCGGACTACCGGAGCGAGCGCGCGCTCTGGAGCGCTGTGCTGGCGGAGCGGCCGCACCACTTCCGCGCCCTGAGCAGTCTCGGCGACGTGGCGCGCCGGGAAGGGAAGCTGGACGAGTCGATCCGCGACTTCTCGGAGGCGCAGCATCTCCTGCCGGACAACCCTGAAGCGCACGACAACCTGGGCGAGGCACTCATTCGCACGGGCCGGGCGCAGGAGGCGATCGCGCAATACACGGAGGCGCTGCGGTTGACGTCCGACGACCCGGAGGCGCATAACCACCTCGGCATTGCGCTGGCCCGCACCGGGGGCCTGGACGAGACGGCCGCGCATTTCGCTGAAGCGATTCGGCTGGACCCGGAGGGCGAAGATGCGCACTTCAATCTCGCCAACGTGCTGGTGCGGCAGGGCCGCTTGGACGAAGCGGCGAGGCACTACGACGAAACGCTGCGGCTTCAGCCGGACGACGCCGACTACGTGGACGCCCACATCACGCTGGGCAACATCCTCGCCCAGCAGGGCTGGCTCGACGAAGCGGTGGCGCACTACGAAGCGGCGCTGCGGCTCTCGCCTGATGATGCCGCAGCGCACCAGAACCTCGGCACAGCACTCGCCCAGCAAGGCCGGCTCGATGAGGCCATCGCCCACTACGCGGTCGTGATCCGGCTCAAGCCACGCTGGGCCGAGGCGTACGCCAACCTCGGCCTCGCGCTCGCGCAGGCCGGGCGCTCGAAGGACGCCGCGCCCGACCTCTCCGCCGCGTTACGGCTCAACCCCGGCCTCGCCGTCGCCGAGCGCGCCCTGCAGGACACGCTTCACGCGGGCCAGCCGCTCCAAGACTAGCCATCCCACCAGTCGCTTGGGTGTCAACCTGCGCTACCTTAGGTTTGCGGGAGAGCAGCAGCGACAGCCGCGAGAATCTGCCTGGGATCAAACGGCTTCGGAAGGTAATCGACCGCGCCGTAGCGCAAAGCATCCTGGGCGACCTCCGCGCTGTGGTAGCCTGAGACGACGATGACCGGCACTGACGGTCTATCCCGCTTGATGTCTTTCAGGATCTCCAGGCCATGTCGTTTGGGCATCTTCAAATCGAGGAACATGAGATCCGGCATGAAGGTCTTGAGCAGTTCGAGCGCTTCCAGGCCGTTGACGACGAAGCGCAGCTGATAGGCATGCGAGAGGATCACCTGGTACGCCCGCCGCACGCTTTCGTCGTCATCACAAATCAGAACGATCGGTTTCCGTGCAGCGGCAGGCATCGGCGCACCTCCTCTAGCCATCACAATGAGGCTGGCGTCAGGACTGAAAGACACCAGGTGTCTGACGATGAGGTATTCTGAAAGTGGTGGGGCAGAGAGGCATCGAAGTGGAGGCTGTCATGCCCCTTCAACAGGTGTGTGGCGCTGCCGACACAGACCGTGAGGGCTCCCCGCACGACATAGACAAAGCGCTCCGTATACGGGGGGTATTCCTCCCGCTCCGTCTGTCCCCTCGGCTTCAGCTTGAGCCGGATGGGCATGAGTTTTTTCCGCAGTAATCCTCCCCCCGTCAATAATTCAGCCACCGCTCCTGTGGAGTGGATAAACGCCTCCACCTTGCCCCGCATGCGCTGCTGTTTGTCCGCCTCGTGCCGAGCCAAGACCCCCTCGTAGAGTTCGGGTAAACGGATTCCCAGCGCTTCGGCGATCTTCATATGGGAGTCGAGTGTGCCGCTCATCTTCCCGTTTTCGATTCGGCTCAAGGTGGCCTTGTCGATGCCGGTTTTCTGCGCCAGGCCTGTCAGGCTCAGGTGCCGATGGGTACGAAGCGATCGAATCCGCGCGCTCAGTCCTTTCATCGGGCCTCTCCGGTGCGGGCGTTCCTCACAGCGATGTGTTGATTATACATCAACTTCGCACACCCGGCATCGAAGCGCACGCTCGCCGCCAGGCTGACGCGGTGTCGGGGTTGGACATTTTCATTGCGTTGAGGTGGGGATTGGACTTCAATGAAGTGAGCCAGCGCCTTCCTGACACGGAGCCCGCGCATGGGATGCACGTCGCAGCGATGTGGGCAGTGCCCGCACGGCGGCCGATGAACGTCTACGCTGCGGTGAACGGCCTCAACGCCCTGGGTGCCGCGCTCATCGCCTTCGCGATTCTCCTCAGCCGGATCAAGCAGCCTGTCCATCTCGCCTTCGCCGGCGTCTCACTGATCGTCGCCCTCTGGACGGGCGCCAATTTCCTCTGGAGCCTTCAGACGACGCCGGCCGCCTCGCTGTTCTGGATTCAGATGTCCATCTACCCGGTGTGCTTGGCGCACGCCGTCACGTTCCATTTTGCGCTGCTCTTCACGCAGACCCTGGCGCGCCACCGCCGTGCCCTGTGGACCGGGTATGCCTCTGGCCTCGTCTTGCTCCTGATCAACGCGCGCAACGGCTTCGTGGCATCGGTGCGGCCGAAGCCCCCGTTCGCGCTCTATCCCCAGGCATCCGAATGGCTGGGACCCTTCATCCTGATCCAAGTGTTGTACCTGGCGCTGAGCCTCTTCGTGATGGCGCGGTCGATCCGTCCGGGGGAGCCGCCGCGCAAGACCCGCCTCCACTCCGCCGTCTTCTTCATGGCCCTGGGCTGGACGGGAGCCTGGACCAACTGGTGCTACTATTACGACGGAGTCCCGATCCCACCTGTGGGGAATGTCGCCGTGCTGGTCTCTTTGCTCGCGGCGGCCTATCTCATCTTCAAGCAAGACATCCTGGAGTTGCACCTGGCCGCGCAGAAGACGGTCGTCTACACGCTGCTCACGCTGTGCCTAACCCTGATCTACACCCTGT
>Ga0209515_10006373_pt1 | contig 14745 bp, 18 predicted proteins | sample Subgroupgradi54m_FD_187454 | JGI IMG/M metagenome (GOLD analysis project Ga0209515, IMG submission 187454) | Subsurface groundwater microbial communities from S. Glens Falls, New York, USA - GMW60B uncontaminated upgradient, 5.4 m (SPAdes)... ...
ACCCACGAGCTTAACTGGAAACCGCCGTTAAATCATCCATGGAGACAACATCATAAAACTGAGCCATAGGGGGGTGACATTTCTATTCTTGTCTGACAGAGCAAATGTTAAGAGACATGGATAAGGCAGAAGCGCGTACATCTCTTATAACGCTTAGGGGTATAGGAAAGGATTTAGAAGCTGAGATAAACCAAATAAAAGCACCGGTCGTTCTATTGGATGGCGAGAATGCGGTTGTAGTCTCCATTGATAAAACCAAAAGAATTGCGGGTAGGTTCCATCCAGAAATTAGCAACGAAGATCCAAGGGAAAGCTTGAGAAAAAAGATTTCAGAGAGAAAAGTTTTATTCTATAAAATTGGCGGAGTTACCGGAAAGCATGCTCATAGCGTATTAGATTCTTTCCCCGAAGGAATGGCAGTTATGATAAATCACGCAGTTAATTACTTCAATGCCTGAATTACCTGAGGTTGAGACAATTAAATTGGGTCTTCAGAAATATCTTGTCGGGCACAGGATTGATAAGATTGATGTAAAGCTTCCCAAGTTGGTCCACGGGGATGTCAAAAATATTGAAGGTAGCAAGGTTATTTCCGTAAGGCGATTTGGGAAAGGTTTGGTTATTGATCTAGACAATAAAAATTCAGTAGCGATTCACATAAAACTCACAGGCCAGCTTATTTATAGAGGTCCGAATTTAAAGACTAAAGTAAAACTTTCAAAAAAAGTCGGAGAGGGTCTTCCAAATTCGAGAACTCACGTAATTTTTGAACTCGACAAAGGAGGATTTTTATATTACAACGATTTAAGGCAATTCGGGTGGATCAAAATTGTAAAAACGGATGAGGTTTTTGATCTGCCATTCTTCAAAAGCCTAGGTCCCGAGCTTCTTCCTTCGTCAGGGCAGGCTTTTCTAACTTTGCAAATGTTCAAGAAGATAATTGATTCTTCAAATCTTGCGATAAAACCTCTTATTATGGATCAGAAAAGAATTGGGGGAATAGGAAATATTTATGCCAACGACGGGCTTTTTGACGGGGGAATTGATCCACGAAGAATAGCGGGGACTCTTTCAGATCAAGAAATCAAAAAGTTATACAAGTCCTTGCTCAAAGTCTTAAAAGCCGGATTTAAATATAAAGGTGCATCGGAGCTAAATTTTGTAAATGTTTTAGGAGAAGAGGGAGAGTACCAAGAGCATTCATTGGTTTATGGGAAAAAAGGGAAGAAATGTTCTCGATGTGGGGGAACTATTCAAAAGATCTACTTTGCCGGCCGAGGTACCTATTATTGCTCCGCCTGCCAAAAATAATCTTAATTTCAATATTTTTAAAACTGCTTGTTTTCTGATATTATAGATGTTAACATCTTACACTAGTAATTATGGGCGATAATCATAAGGAAAAGATTGTAATGTCCATCGGAGGATCCCTTATTGTTCCAAACGGAGGGATCAACACCGATTTTCTTGAAAAGCTCAACGCTTTTGTCCGAGCGCAACTGGCGAAAAATAAAAATCGCCAGTTTTTTTTGGTCGTAGGCGGAGGATCAATTGCAAGACACTATCGTGATGCCGGAGAAGTAGTTGTCGGACACGAACTCACCCGTGATGATTTGGACTGGCTTGGAATTCATGCAACAAAACTGAATGCACATCTTGTCCGCACCATCTTTCGCGACATTGCCCACCCCTATATTCTTAAACACTACGAAATTATTCGAAAAGTCACAGAGCCGGTTATTGTTGCTGCGGGATGGAAACCTGGCTGGTCTACGGATTATGATGCTATCCTTCTTTGCGAAGACTACAACGTAAGAAGTGTCATAAACTTAACAAATATCGAAAAAGTCTATAATAAAGATCCCCGCGAACATAACGATGCGAAATCTTATGACAAAATTTCATGGAAGGATTTTAGAAAGATTGTGGGAGATGAATGGATACCGGGGATTAATGCACCGTTTGATCCTGTGGCTGCCAAAAAAGCCCAAGAACTTGGAGTGACCGTTGCAGTGCTTAAGGGAGACGATTTTGAAAATATTGAGAATTACTTTAACGGTAAAAAATTTGTCGGAACCGTGATAAAATAGACCTCATGTTTCTCAAAAGCCTCAGTCTTTCAAATTTTAGAAACTACGATAAATCAGATTTTAAGTTTTCAAAAGATATAGTTCTCATCGTTGGCCCGAATACTGCGGGTAAAACAAATCTTGTAGAAAGCATCTTTTATCTCTCAACAGGAAGAGGTTCTAAAGCAGAAAAAGACGCAGACTTGATACGTTTTGGAGAAAACATAGCCCGGCTTTCGGGAGAACTTGCGGATAAAACGGAACTTTCTGTTGTTGTCTCAAAGGAAGAATCAGGTACGCGGGAAACAATTCGGAAAAAATATTTGGTAAACGGTGTAGGCAAGAGGAGAGCGGATTTTGCGGGAAATTTAGTTTGTGTACTTTTTTCTCCGGAGGATTTGGATATTATAATCGGCGGGCCGAATCTTAGAAGAAGATTATTGGATAATCTCTTAGAGCAGGTAGATAGAGACTATAGAAATGCGACAGTTGTTTATACAAAGGCTCTTCGGCAAAGGAACGCACTCTTAGACAGAACAAGAGAATCCGGGGAAAGACAAGAAAAACTTTTCGAGTACTGGGATAATCTTTTAATAGATAACGGGTTGGTTATCACAAAAAAAAGAGAGGAGTTTGTTCAGTTTATAAATGATTTTTCAAAAGAAATTTTCGATTTTATTGTTTTCTATGATAAGAGCATCGTATCTTCGGCACGGCTTTTGCAATATAAAGATGCTGAAGTGGGTTCAGGAGTAACATTGGTTGGTCCGCATCGAGATGACTTGTCTTTTAGTATGTTTAATAACACGAGGCAAACAACACATGACATAAAATCTTTTGGATCAAGGGGGCAACAAAGACTAACTATTCTTCAGATAAAAATTATTGAGCTTTCTTTTATAGAAAAAATAATAGGGCAAAAACCCATTCTTATTTTGGATGATATATTCTCAGAGCTTGACTCAGGACATATAAAACTGGTCTTGGATATGCTTTTGGGGCAGCAATCAATTGTTACGACTACGCATAAAGAGTTTATTGACTCAAAAATTCTTAAAAGTGCCGACGTGATAGAATTGGAAGTAAGATAATATGAATAAGTTCAATTCTGGGAAGCTAAAAGAATTGTATAAACCACCTCCTGATTCTCATAAAGGAAAAAACGGGAAGCTGCTTTTAATTGGCGGATCCAAGATTTTTCATGCGGCTTCACTCTGGTCCCTAAAGGTTGCATCAAGAATAGTTGATATGGTTTTTTATTCATCAGTGCCTGAAAATAATCAAATAATTCAAAAGGCGAAACAGGAATTCAGGGACGGAATAGTAGTGTTGCGAAATAAAATCGAAGATTACATAAATGAAGCCGATTGCGTCTTAATAGGTCCGGGATTGCCTCGTAAAGAGGGAGAAGATGAGGGAGATGATGATACAAAATTCTTAACAGAAAAACTCCTTAAAAAGTACCCTAATAAAAAGTGGGTAATTGATGGAGGAAGCCTTCAGGTTATTTCCCCTGATATTCTTCCTCAAAACTCAATAATAACTCCACATAAAGGAGAGTTTGAGAAGCTTTTTGATATCAAATCTACCCAAGAGAATATCTCAAAAATGGCAGAAAAATACTCAATCGTTGTCCTTACAAAAGGAAAAGAAGATGTTGTTTGTTCAAATGACAGGTGTGTAGAAATTTTTGGGGGGAATGCGGGGATGACAAAAGGAGGAACAGGCGATGTTTTGGCAGGACTTGTTGCCGCTTTATATTGTAAAAACGAAGCATTTCTTTCTGCAAGCGCTGCGTCCTTTATAAACAAAAAAGCAGGAGACAGTTTATATAAAAGAGTAGGTCCGTATTTTAATTCCTCAGACCTTGTCGACGAAATACCGAAAGTAATGAAAGAATTAAGTTTCTGACTGACTTTGGAGTTTTTGGGAGAGGCGGGAGAGCTGGAGGGTTACAAATACCGCAAGAATAGTTACGACTAAAGCATAAATCAAAAGAGAAATGATCCCTGAATTTCCGGGAAGCCATTTTTTGATGTAATTGTTTATCAATTCCTGAATTAAATTATTCCATGCAAGTGCCGCAACAAGTCCAAACCCGCTAGTTGAAAGAGTCACCATTTGCTTTACAACCTCAACATGCAATTTTTGCGATTCTTTAGTTTGTTTTTCCTCCATATATTTACTATATATTTACTATTATAGCATTTTTATTTTTCGGGAAATATGCGATAATTAGCTTATGTATTCTCCCAAATTCACTATTACCAACAAAATTCTTAAAAACATCGGGATAATTGAGGCCTGCAGGGAAGTCATAGACAAAGCACCTCTTCTTCCTTATTATGAAAAGCAGTTTCGCGACGACGCTCTTATTAGAACAGTGCATTACGGAACTCACATAGAGGGAAACGAGCTTAACATTGATCAGGCAGAAAATGTAATTATGGGAAAAGATGTAGTTGCCCGACAACGCGATATTCAGGAAGTTATAAACTATAGAAAAGTTATGCAGTATATTGAAGAGCTTGGGGAAAAGTCGGATGGTAGGGTAGATGAGGATTTAATTAAACATTTACATTCTTTAACGGTTAGAAAAATTTTATCAACGGATTCTATCGGAGAATATCGGAAAAAACAGGTAGTTGTAAAAAACAGTTACACCGGAAAGATTTCCTTTAAACCTCCACTTTCTGTTGCGATTCCGTTCCAGATAAAAGACCTAGTTGCATTTATCAACAGCAAATCGGAGCAGGATATTCATTCGGTTTTGAAAAGCGGAGTTGTTCATTACGAACTGGTAAGAATTCACCCCTTCTTGGACGGAAATGGACGAGTTGCAAGAGCTTTATCGACACTCATCCTATTTTTGGAAGGTTACGATATTAGAAAATTCTTTTCTTTGGAAGAATATTTTGATAAAGAAGCAGTCAGGTATTATGACGCTTTGCAAAGTGTTGAGAAAAATGACGGCGATTTAACAAAATGGCTTGAGTATTTTACGCAAGGTTTATCTATTGAGCTTTCCAAAATAAAAGATAGAGTAGAGAGGATTTCAATCGACGCAAATCTTAGGGCAAAACTTGGCGGAAGACCAATAATGCTTTCGGATCGCCAGCTTAAGATAATTGAATATATACAAAAAACAGGATATCTTCAAAACAAAGCATTTCCTCAATTATTCCCTATGGTATCTGAAGACACAATCTTAAATGAGTTGAAAGGCTTACAAAAGGTCGGTATAATCCGAAAGCAAGGAAGAACCAAAGCCGCAAGGTATGTGATGAAATAATATGGAAATTAGTGGGACGATTAGAAGAATTTTAAAAAGAGAGCAGCAAGAGCAGAAGCCAACGTTAGAGAGTGTTGCTTTATCTAGGGTAGTTGATCTTGAAAGAGTTGATTTCCTTACGCATGCGACTTGGGTTAGAAATTTAAGAGATATTTTAAGTGAAGGTGTTCTCAGCGGTGAAGGTGCAGCGAAAAAGGGGAAGAAAGACTATCGATCCTTTCATGGCATGCCGTTAAATCGAGCTTTTGTATCTACTTTTAGTAAAGAAAAAGTTCCATTTCCTGGAGAAGTCTTGGTGTTAATAAAAACTCCACACGATACTTTCACTCTACCTGAAGATGAAACTACTAAAGGGCGTCTTAAACATACAAGTGAAGTTTTTATCAAAGATTCAAACCCTCACGATCATATAGGCTTGGGGTTTTACGGGCAAGCCTTAGTTAATTTAAGTTTTGATAAAGTGTTGGAAATTGCCAGCCAAATTTGGAATGTTAAACCACAGAATGCCTTACCGATTTATGATCTTGCGAATAAGAGTCTTCTTTGGCCGCGCCGAATGACTCATGAAGAAGTCGTGGGAATGCTCGCGGAAAGGCAAAAATGAAATTTTCTAAGCTTTCGGAATATTACGAAAAGTTGGAGGGGACGAGTAAGAGGCTTGAGTTAATTGATATTCTGTCAAAACTTTTTAAACAGGCAAAGAGCGATGAAATTGGCAAGATTTGTTATTTGATTCAGGGAAGAGTCGCGCCGTTTTTTGAACCAATAGAACTTGGAATGGCAGAAAATATGGTAGCGGTTGCAATTGGCCGCGCTTTTGACAAAACGAAAGATGAAGTCATCCGCTTATATCGTCACAAAGGAAACATAGGTCTGGCCGCCCAGGAATATTCCCAAAAACATCATCACAAAGGCGAATTGTCAGTAAGTGATGTTTTTTCAAAACTTCTTGAAATCGCTAGGTTTTCTGGGGAAGGCAGTGTCGAGCAAAAAATAACAATGCTCTCCGATCTTCTTGGGAGTCTTGATCCAATTTCTTCAAAACATGTTGTTAATATCCCTTTAGGAACTTTGCGTCTTGGCATTGGAGATCCTACAGTTTTGGATTCCCTATCGCTGGCAAAACATGGAGATAAAACACTTCGCCCCATTCTTGAGGATGCTTATAATAAAACAAGCGATCTGGGATTTGTCGCCGAAACATTTTTTAAGAAAGGAATCAGCGGTATTAAAAATGTAAAACTTGTCTTAGGTAAGCCGGTTCGACCGGCTCTTGCAGAGAGAATTCCTTCGGCAGATGAGGCAATAAAAAGATTGGGTAAAGAGTTTGCGTCAGAGCCAAAATTTGATGGATTTAGAGTTCAAGTGCATTTGGACAGATTAAATGTTCAACTTTTCTCGCGCAATTTAGAAAACACAACCCACGCCTTTCCGGATTTAGTTGAAGGAGCAAAAAAAGAAATTAAAGCGAAATCAGTAATTTTAGAAGGTGAGGCAATTGCATATAATCCTCAAACTCATGAATTTCTACCCTTTCAGCAAACAACTAAAAGAAGAAGGAAATACAAAATTGAGGAAATGGCAAAAAAACTTCCGTTGGTTTTATTTGCCTTTGATATTCTTTATCTAAACGGAAAGGATATCACTCAAAAACCATATAGGGAAAGACGAAAACTTCTTGAGTCAATAGTCTCAAAAGACGGAAGTATTGTTAAAATTGCGCAGGAAAAGATTCTAAAAAACGCAAAAGAAATAACTGATTTCTTCAACGAAGCGATCTCCGAAGGCCTTGAGGGACTCATGCTTAAAAAGCTGGAAAGCCCTTATGTTGCAGGAGGGCGGGGTTTTCACTGGATAAAATTTAAAAGAAGCCAGGCAGGCGAACTTACAGATACAGTCGATTGTGTACTTTTGGGAGTTTATTCAGGAAAGGGCAAAAGAACAGAATTTGGAGTTGGAGGACTTCTTGTTGGGATTTACGATGAAAAGAGGGATGAATTTGTATCAATATCAAGAATCGGCACAGGACTAACAGATGAAGAATTCAGGAAAGTAAATGAGATATCAAAACACTTAAAAGCTGAGCGTAAGCCGGTTCGAGTAAATTCCGATATAGCACCATCTTTTTGGGTTACGCCAAAAGTAGTTTTGGAAATTCAGGCAGATGAAATAACACGTTCTCCAATTCATACTGCGGGAAGAGACAAAGAAGGATTGGGATATGCGCTTCGTTTTCCGCGACTTGTAAAATTCCGCGAAGAAGATAAAAGAGCAGAGGACGCAACAACAGTTTCTGAGATTATCAAACTCTATAATCAGCAGTTCTCTCATTACAAAAAATAGTTTGGGCAGGAGATTGCTATTGACAACTAAAAACCTCGGTGATATTCTCTCTCCATCGTTTATCATGAGAGAAGGTGATATAAATGTCTAGAGAAGGTATTCAAGTCCCCCGGGAATTAGTAAGTTTTTCTCCTACCGACACAGAACTCATGGCTGGTCTTATACTAGGAGTAAATGGACCAATTCCAATTGATGAGACAAGTCTTTCTAAAGGACTAGTGGCGGCTGTTTTGCAAGCAGATTTTTTACAAAGATTTGTTGATGAAGCCGGAAAAAATACGCCTGCCGCAAATGAAGCAATTAGCGATTTGGAAAGACAAGGGTTTCTCATAAGAGAAGATGGAAATTGGATTGTTCCAGTGAGCAAACTCAGTGATGGTGTTAATACGGCGGCTGGTCAGATAAACGCTAAGGTAAGAAGTATTTTTAAGCAACCCGGAATAGATGTATTAACATCAGCTGGTCAAGCTGCATTTAAGATATGGTGGCCCGAAGCGGCATAGTGATATAATGTCTTCGTGACATTTGTAGCAGATTTACATCTCCATTCAAAATATTCACGGGCTGTTTCTCAAAACATGGTTTTGCCGGAGATGGCAAAATGGGCAGGCTTAAAGGGACTTGATATAATTTCTGCAGCCGATTTTACTCATCCTCTTTGGTTTAGAGAGCTAAAAAGCCAACTTGAGGAATCCTCCGAAGGACTTTATAAACTTAAATCAAACAACAATCATACTCAATTTCTTCTTTCAACAGAAATTTCAAGCATTTACAAACAGGGAGAAAAACTGCGAAGAATCCACAATTTAGTTTTTGCACCAAACCTTGAGACGGTCGAAAAAATAAACAAAGAATTTACAAAAAAATCTTTTAATCTAATAGCAGACGGCAGGCCTATAATCGGGCTCTCTTCAAAAGATCTCTTAGAACTTCTCCTTTCAATCGATAAAAATATTTTGCTTATTCCCTGTCATGTTTGGACGCCGCATTTTGGGCTCTATGGGAGCGCATCGGGATTCGATTCAATAGAAGAATGCTTTGGTAATTTAAGCGATTATATATATGGAATAGAGACCGGTTTATCAAGCGATCCTGAAATGAACTGGCAAATTGAAGAATTGAAGACTCGTTCAATCCTTTCTTTCTCAGATGCACACTCGGGAGCTAAGATGGGAAGAGAGGCGACCGTTTTTCAGATTAAGAACAGCACTGAGGTCGCCCCGCCAGGGCGGGGATCCCCGCGCAATACTCAAATTACATATAATGATATTACTTCAGCGATAAAAAGAGACCCAAAAGGAATTTTTGAGATTCAATACACCATAGAGTTTTATCCGGAAGAAGGGAAGTATCATTATTCAGGACATCGAAATTGCAAAGTAGTTCGGGGACCGCAGGAAACCAGAAAAGACGGAAATACCTGCCCAGTTTGTAAAAGAAGACTTACGGAAGGGGTTCTTTATAGACTTGAGCAGTTATCCAATGAAAATTTATTAGGAAAAGTAGAGAGTAAAATAAGTCAGTCGGGAATAAAATGGTACACAGATACAACGAAGAATCATCCTCCATTTGCAAAACTTGTCCCTTTAAATGAAATAATTGCAGAAGCTTTTTCATTAACTGTATCAAGTCAAAAGGTTAAGGATGCCTTCGACAATTTATGCGAAACTTTTGGGTCGGAGATTGAAATTCTTCTTAAAACTCCGCCTTCGGAAATTGAAAAAATGAGTGGCCCTAAATTGTCAGAAGGAATAGATAAAGTAAGAAGAGGAAATATTGTCGTAGATCCGGGATACGATGGAGAGTACGGAAAGGTGAAAATATGGAATAGCGAGGATAATATTGTTCAAACTACAGAAGAAAAACAAGAATCTCAATTGGGCCTTCAATTTTAATGTTTAAAGACAGAAGACAAGCGGGAAAATTACTGGCCCGAAAACTTAAAAAATTTAAGAATCAAAAAGGTGTTGTTGTAATTGGAATAACCCGGGGCGGGGTAGTAGTTGCGAGGGAAATATCAAAAGCTTTAAAATTGCCTCTTGATATTATAGTTATTAAAAAAATCGGAGCTGCGCAAAATCCTGAGCTTGCAATTGGCGCAATAGGACCAAATAGTGTTGTTTTTTGGGATGAGAGTTTAATTAAAAGACTTAATATAGATGGAGAATACAAAAATCACTCAAAAGAGATCAAGAATTTTGAGCGCACCCGGCTGGAAAATTTCTTAAGGAGAGGCAAATCCTTCGGCAAGCTCAGGACAAGCAAGCCATTGGATGTAAAAAATAAAAAAATAATTCTCGTAGATGATGGGGTGGCAACCGGAGCAACGGTTCTTTGCGCAGCCAAATTTTTTAGAAAGGAAAAAAGTAAAGAGGTTATTCTGACGATACCGGTGATAGCAAAAGATACCTTTTTAAGTATTAAGAAATACTTTGATGCTATTGTTGCTCTTCAAATAGAAGGAGAACTTTATGCCATAGGACAATTCTACAGGGAATTCCCTCAAGTGGATGATTTGGAAGTACGGAGCTTGTTAATGGAAAATTTGAAGAATAAATTGTAAAATAAGACGTATGAAGCTTATTGTCGGTCTTGGAAATCCGGGGGAAAAGTACGAAAAAACCAGACATAATCTGGGATTTTTGGTTTTGGACAAGTTTTTAAAAAATTTTTCACAAGTTCAAAAAAATATTTGGGAAGAAAGCAAAAAATTTAAATGTGATATTTCTCAGATTGAATGGCAGCCAAAACACGGAAAGCTTGAAAAAGTAATTTTAATAAAACCTAAAACATACATGAATAATTCTGGCCTTTGTGTAGGACTTGCAGCATCATTTTACAAAATTAATCCATCTGATATATGGATAATTCATGATGAGATCGATTTGCCTTTGGGTAGTATGAAGATAAGACTTGGCGGAGGATCTGCGGGGCACAAGGGAGTAATGTCTATAATGAATTCTTTGGGTACGGAAAAATTTTGGAGATTTAGGCTAGGCATCGGGCATTCAAGACTTAATACTAGAGGCAGAAGTCTGAAGATTAAATTAAGAGGAGTCGATGATTTTGTTTTGAAAGGATTTGCGACAGGAGAATCCGGGAAAATAAGAGAGTTAATAAAAAAAGCATCGAAATCAATACAGACTGCCCTTGAGGAGAACATCGAAAAAGCAATGAACAGGTTCAATACCAAATAATTTATGAAATCTATTAAAAATATTCTTGAAAGATTCGATCCTTTGGAAGATAAATATATTTCGCGAGAGTTTCAGTCTTACGGAATTTATTTGGCCGAGCAGCTTGACGACTACAAACATAGAGGACTTTACATTAAGCTCGCACAAAAGATTCATAGATCAATTCTTGAAAAGGCGATGTCTTATGTTTCGGACAGCTCGGCAAAGAATAAAGGAGCACTATTTATGTGGAAACTGCAAGAATTAAAAAATAAAAATGAAAACATAAAAACTACAAAAAAAAATCAAAAATGACGGCGCGCATTTACATCTCCGGTTTTATTCAGGGAGTGGGTTATCGGCAATTTGTAAAAGGAATTGCTCGGCAGATCGGTTTAAGCGGATGGGTTAGAAATCTGCCGAATGGGCGAGTAGAAGCTTTGTTTTCCGGATCAAAAGACAAAATCGAAAAAGCAATAGAAGAATGTTGGAAGGGTCCCTTTTTATCCGAAGTAAAATCAGTAGATGTTGAGTGGCTAGGAGGTAAAGAAATTAATTTTACTACCTTTGAGATTAAGTGAAGCGGGTTACGATATAGATAAATATTACCCCAATTATTGTTAACCCTATCATTTTAAACGAGCTATGCTTGCTGTGCGCTTCGGGTAATAAAGTTCCGGCTGCGATATAAAGAAGAAAACCCATAAAAAATCCAAGATAAAGAAGTAAAATTCTTTCAGGTATTTCAAAGAGAAAAGTTAATAATGCTCCAAAGACTGGCATTATGGCATCAAGTATTAGAAGCATTAAAGATTTTTTCAGAGTATTTTTATTAATAAGCATTAACGTAACTGTATTTAATCCGTCAGAAAAATCATGAGCGATAACCGCAAGGGCAATAAGAAGTCCTAGATGACTGCTGACATGAAATCCTAGTCCTATGCCAACTCCATCCAGAAAACTGTGAATAGAAAGACCCAGGGCGGATATCAACCCAACGGTCGGATGTTTATGCTCTGCATATTCTTCTTCGTGTGAATGGCGAATTACAGCTGTTTTTTCTAAAACATGAAATGCCAAAAAACCCGAGATAATTGCAATTAGCGCCGGCTGAATATCAAAGTTATTTTTAGTAGTTATAGAAAATATTTCAGGAAGAATATCAAAAAAACAAACCGCCATTAATACTCCTGCGGTAAAACTCATAATTAAGTGAAGATTATTTCTGTTCTTTATCCCAAATAGACCGCCTGCAAGGGTTGATACAAATGTGCTGAATGACAGAAGAACTATTTCCATGACTATTATTATATCATTAGAGGCGCCATAACCTAAAGAGATATTATTTGGCTTTGGAAAGTTCCTGGTCGATTAAAGTTTTGAATGCACTGTAGGGTTGGGCTCCAACAACCAGTTGGCCGTTTACAACACTTGCGGGCGTTCCTGAAACTCCTGCTTTTTGACCTGCTGAAAGGTCATCTGAGACTTGCTTTGCATATTTGTCTGAATTTAAGCAGGAGGAAAATTGGTCGGTATTAATACCCAAACTTGTTGCAAAGCCAATAAGTTTGTCTTTGGCAAAAGCTCCGGAATTCTCAGCCCCTTGGTGATTGTAGAGATAATCGTGATATTCCCAGAATTTTCCCTGTTCGTTAGCGCATTCAGAAGCCTCGGCGGAAAAATTTGATTCCTGACCCAAAAAGGCATAGTGGCGGAATGCAAATTTGACTTTTCCACTGTTAACATAGTCTTTTATTATGCTAGGTTCTGCATCCTTGAAGAATCTTTCACAAAAAGGACACTGAAAGTCTGCAAACTCAATTACAGTTACTTTTGCGTTTTTATTTCCCAAAATAGGCAAGTGCCCTGCATCTACATTTACTTTTACGCCGGGTGCTGGAGGATTTGGTCCATTCGGCGCTGTTTGGGGATAATTCGGTTGGACGCCAGTCTGGGGATTACCTGTGGAATTTTGGCTTGCAGCGAGTTTAGTACTTAAAGCCCCCAATAAAAATGAAGCAACCAAAAGTAGCACTAAAAGAATCGGAGTGTAGGATTTTGAATCTTGAAAAAATTTCTGTAGATTGAATTCTATTGGTATTTTTATTCGGGTTTTTATTGGCTCTTCAGTTTCGGCAGTTAACTTTTTTACAACTCTAGGCATTAAACAATTGTATAAAAGTCAGCAAAGTATTGTCAAGCATTAGATCCAAGCCTGAATAAGCTAAATATTCCCATGCTTGCTTGGGTTTTAGGATAAGAAAAACTTGTTGCTTTTCTTATTTGCCTCAAACCTTTTTTAATTTTAAAACATTCCCGGAGGTCATCAATAGACAGGGGAGTTGGCCAGGAACTTAAAAATGGTTCTAAGTAAATGTCTTTCACTTTTCACCTCCTTTATAAAATTAATTTCAAAATAAAAAATAGAATAATAGTTACAAAAACGAAAGAGATAAAGACGTTCGCAATTAACAATTTCTCCAAAGAATTCGGCAAAGCTATTATAAGTTCATTCTTAGCTTTTTTTGAGTAAATAGCGAATAATAAATTGTAGATTCCCAAAAAAATCGAGATGGTTATCATAGTAATGTAAAAAGTTATATATAAAAAATTCATTTATGTCACCCCAAAAGAATGTCTTGGAAATATCTCTTCTGTTATTTTAAAACGATGGTCTTCATTTTTTGATTTATACCAAATAGGGGCGTCCATTATGTCTGGTTTTTCTATATCTAAAGCGTCGGACATTAGAAAACCTGTCTCTTTTGGATCTTTTATATTCATTAATCTAAATTCTTCCTGATGTGTTGGTCTATCAAAAGTGATAATTACATTTCCCATATCCAATAACTGATTTATTACCCCAGTTATTTCTATATCGATTTCCGTTGATTTTACCTGGTTTAATATTACGTTATTAATATAATTTGAAAATAAAGGTTTATAACAAATTTCAAGTATCCTATTTGTTGTTAAGATATAAAAGTGGCAATGCCAATCAACTAATAATTTTACAATAGCGCTTGATGTAATTAAAATTACTACAAGAGCGGACGAGATAAATAGACCAATCTGCGAAATTTTTAATAGAAACAAGTAGTAGAGGAATGAAGTAGCGACAGTTGCAATTATAATCGAAAAAAACACTGGCATAATCAAAACTAACCAATGCTGTCTTTTTCTAAGAAGTATCTTCTCTTCTTTATGAAGGGCAGGACCATCTCCTATTTTTTTTATAATCTGATAATCATTGAGCATAAATCCCCCCTCTTGTCGATTTAATTATTATCTATCACATATAGTGTTCACCGAAGTGAAAATACCACAGATTTATTTAAACTTCAGTGATTTAAATTACCATAAAATTGCTAGATTGCTAACAATTTTGCTTTGTGATATACTTTGTGCGCAATTTTTATCGAGGTGAAACTTTGACACCATCAGAAAAACTTTACATTTTTTTCTCCCAATATAAATTACTTGCGTATAAAAAGGGAGAAACCTTCTTAAGGGCAGGCGATATTCCGCAGGGAATATATTTTCTAAAAAAAGGATATGTAAGGCTTTATTCACTTTCTTCTGCGGGTAAAGAATTAACGCTTGTTATTTATAAACCCGGAGAATTTTTTCCAGTCGTATTCACATTTACGGCAGAACCAAGTATTTACTATTTTGAAACCTTAAGTGAAGTAGAAATGAGCAGATCCCCAAGAGAAAAATTCATTCCTTTTATAAGAGAAAACCTAGATGTTTCTGATGAGGTGAATCTTCATATTATCGAGAGATTTCAGGTGGCTTTGCGAAGAATGGAATATTTAACTTTTGGAAACGCAAATTCAAGACTGGCATCAATACTTTTAATATG
>Ga0209515_10006375_pt1 | contig 14742 bp, 10 predicted proteins | sample Subgroupgradi54m_FD_187454 | JGI IMG/M metagenome (GOLD analysis project Ga0209515, IMG submission 187454) | Subsurface groundwater microbial communities from S. Glens Falls, New York, USA - GMW60B uncontaminated upgradient, 5.4 m (SPAdes)... ...
CCAGTTTATCCACCTTATTGCTCCCCATTGCTTACACCATCGCATGGCCAAGCAAGCTTTTTCACCGCCTTTCTGACACCCTTGTCACACACAAAACCTTACTCAAAGAAAACACACAGCTCAGATCAGAACACTTCCTCCTCGCCTCACAACTTCAGCGCTTGAATATGCTTGAAGAAGAAAACACGCAATTGCGTGCGCTATTACGTGCTGCGCCGCAAATTCGTAGCAGCAAAGTGTTGGCCGCACAGCAATTGGCTGCCAGCGCTGATCCTTTTACACACGAAGTGATGTTAGATGTGGGCAAAAACCAAGGGGTTTTTCCTGGTCAAGCCATCGTCGATGCACAAGGCATCATGGGACAAATCACCCAAGTCAACCCTTTAACAAGCCGTGGCTTACTCATCACAGACACACGCTCTGCCATCCCCGTGCAAAATGCACGTACTGGCCAGCGCGCAATTTTAGTTGGCAGCGGCTTAGATGAAACACTTTCTTTAAAACACATTCCTGAAACAGCCAATATTCAAATCGGCGATCGCTTAATCTGTTCTGGTTTAGGGGGTTATTTCCCACCAGGCTATCCCGTGGGTATTGTCAATGCCATCTCAAAGAAAAAAGGCGAAGACTTTACCACCGTGACCGTGCACCCTTGCGCCCACTTGAGTCACCAACAAGTATTATTAATTTGGCCCGAACAAAAAATTGAACTCAAAGCCCCTACAGAAATCAAAAAACCGGTTGGATCACACAGATGAAAACACTCACATGGCAAAATTTATTTTCTATTGCCCTCAGCCTTTTTATCGCACTGGTTTTATTATTGATCCCCCCGCCTAGCTGGGCACTCTGGTTTAAACCGCCCTGGGTAGAAATGATAGTTTTCTTTTGGGTGCTCTATTTGCCGCAACAATTTAACTTAATTACGGCGTGGTTTATTGGCTTATTTATTGATGTATTAACTAACGCTCCTTTAGGGGAGCATGCAGCAACACTCATCACTGCCACCTATCTTGTCAGAAAGTTTTATCAGCAGTTGCGCATGTTTCCGCTGTGGCAACAATCTTGTGTCATTAGCATCGTGTTGCTCATTCATCAACTATTATTGTTTTGGATTCAACACTTAATCGGCCAGCACCCCGTTTGGATTATTTGGATCCCCCCCTTAATGAGCCTATTTTTATGGCCTCTGATGGTAACTTTCCTTAAATCTTCCTTTAGAAAAATCCTCCTAGCGACTTCTTTTTAAATAAGCAACGTAAGTGACATCAGCTTTATTTAATTCTCCTATACCATGCTTAACGTCAGGCGTAGTACATTTTTTTGGAGAAAGAGCATGGCAGGATCTTCTGACGAAGAAAAATTATTGGCGAACAAACACAAAGATTTGACTGAAATCGAATTGTTATCACCGCTGTCAGCGGTTAACACCAAGCATACACACCACACACAACTCGCCACGAAAAAATCTCATCGCGAAAAAAAACGCTTTGCAAAATTCTTAGATGAAGAAGAGCTACGTAGACCCAATGACTATGAATTAGAAGCCGCTGTTGCTGATCTTTACCGCTATTTGTTAGGTCCTGATCGTGCTCCCAAAAATAGGGTGATTCCTCAATTCGGTATTTTATCAACGGAAGTCCCTGGGTTTAGATCCCTAAAAGAAGTTGCTGACATTCGCAGCGTTAAAGATTATCTCAAGGAAGAAAATCTCAATAAAATTAGCGTAGATGCTTTGATTGAAGGCGGTATGGGTAGTTTGCTAGCGGCCAACTATCTGATGCAAGAAAATGATTGTCACTGGGGAAATTCAGGATTCAATGAAAACGGTAAGTTGTCACGCATTGATCTAGGCCAAAGCTTGGCACCCATCACCTTTGGTGAAGACAACACATATTACTTTTCAAAAGCTGACAGCGACTATGACTTGCAACACCTCACTCATCCAAGAGACTTTACACCCGTACATCACCCGTTACTCATCAATCGTATGGAAAAAGGAAAAGAGAATGAAGAATATAATCTCCTTCATACCCATTTTGGTAAACAACTTGTAAAAGCAGAAGATGAAAACCCTCTGTTTCAAATTGATAAATGGAAAACCATTCTGAAAGCAGGCTTACTCTCTGTAGACATGATAAAAAAAATGCTGTACGCACACTGCTCTTCTCAAGAAAATGCGGATGCTGTCGCTGAAAAGCTATATCAGCGATTTCAAACGATTAAAAACACCCTAATCGCTTTACCTGAGTTTCAAGAAATTTTTGATAAATATGGCCCTCAGATTTGCGCCGTCATCCAAGAAGAAGTTGATGAATACAACAAAGAGTTCAGTAAAAAACATCCTGAAAGACAAATACCCCTTGATCAAAACGCGCTAGCGTCACACTATGGAAACCATTTTTCAAAAACAGAACGTGATGCGCTGATTCAACGACTAGAAGTCATGGCTGATGAAATTATAGAGCGAAGTCAGTCTCTTTCATCCCCCAGCAACAAACAAGAAAATCTGCTTCAAGCGTTAAAAGAGCGAGGTCAAGCATTACTTGAAGAATCGCAAGCACTCCTTGAAAAGCTTCACGACAAATCCTCTATAAAAAGAATGCATGACGTCATTGATAAAACCTGTGTTGGCCTTGCAAGCTGTATCGATGATGTTCAGTGTGGCATAGAAGCCATTGAACACAACCTAACGTTATTACCCGATAAAATTGCGACGCTCTCCAAACGAGAAAAAGAATTAGAAGTGACATTACATTTTTCTAAAAAAGAACTAGAAAACCTTAATAATCTCATCCATGCAAAACGCCTCCGCCACTTGAAAACCGAAAAAAACGAAACAGCCATGCAAGCCTATCTCTCACCCTTCTATCAAAAACAAAAGAAACTACAAGAAACCCAGCGTAAGTTAGAAGAAGAAATCAAAAAAACAAGGGCAGAACAAAGTAAATCAGAAAAATTATTTGAAATACAAAAAAAGGGACATACCTTATTAAAAAAAGAGAAGGCGCAATTAACACAATTGAATGAATCATTTTCAAAAATGAAAGCAGATTCTGCCAGAAAAAAATTAAATAGACTGAGATCATCAAATACCCTACCAGATGCAGATTTAAAAACCAGAATTGATCAGCTCATTTCTAAATTAGACACCTACACACAAGAAACAGGCTCACTGGTCAAGGTGATGATAAGGGAACAGATGGACCCTGACTTCATCAAAGATTACCAAGAAGATGTTGAACTTTCTCAAAGACTGAAAAAAAGTTTAATCCGCACTGCACTGACAGAAGAGGGCTTCAAAAAACATCTTGATACCTTTATCCAGTCTACCCACGGCACAACATTAAGAAACCTCTTAACCGATGCCAAGCGCCCACCCAATAAGGCAGCGCCATAACAACAAAACCATTCGCACATTCTGGCTCGTTGTTTTTTCTTCCCTTTCGGGCCGTCATTGCGAAGCACGTAGTGCTGAAGCAATCCATAAAAATGACTGGATTGCTTCGCTTCGCTCGCAATGACGGCCCGGAGGGAGATTGTCTTTACTTCACTCGCAATAAAGGCCCCAAAGGGGGATTGTCTTTACTTCACTCGCAATAAAGGCCCCAAAGGGGGATTGTCTTTACTTCGCTTGCAATGACGGCCAGGAGGGAAGGATTGCTTTTACTTCACTCGCAATAAAGGCCCGAGGGAGATTGTTTTTACTTCGATCGCAATAAAGGCCCGAGGGAGATTGTTTTTACTTCGATCGCAATAAAGGCCCGAAGGGGAAGAAAGAACAACGATGGTCCGGAAAATATTTTTTTCGCTGCGCTTGTGCGATAGCAGGTTCAGAAGGGAGCAATGACGAGCCGTAAAGAATAAGAAGACATCGTTATCTAAACGCTTATTCAAGCGGCGTGTAAATAAATCCAAATCAATGCAGCGGCAAGGTGTGCCGTCATATTGTCACGATCAAAAGCGGGGGATAATTCTACCACATCAAAACTAATCACTTTTTGAGAAGCGACAATGCGCTGCAATAATGGAATCACTTGTTCTGCATATAAACCCAACGGCTGCGGCGCGCTGACACCCGGCGCAATACTTTGCGCCAACACATCCAAACAAAAAGAAAGATAAATATGTTCTTGCCCTTGAATAAACTCATCCAAATCTTGAAAAAAATGCGTAATGGGTTGTTGTCGCATATCACTGGCAAACACATAATTCACAGCAAGGGCTTCTGCGGTTTGAAATAAAGAATCCGTATTACTCATGCGCTGAATCCCTAGACAGTAGTAATCAAAATTCACTTCTTCTGATTTGCAAAATGTTGCAATCTGATAAAACGGTGTACCTGATGTCCCCAAACCAGAAGCCGGCAGCGCACGCAAATCAAAATGCGCATCAAAGTTAATAATCCCAATGTGTGCACTGGGTTTAGCAGCGCGAATGCCGAGATAGTGTCCATACGCTGTTTCATGGCCGCCCCCCAACACAATGGGTTTAAATCCTTGCGAAATAAGCAGCGCCACCACCGCTTTTAGCGCTAATTGTGACGCCTCTAAATCGCCCTCTTCGCACGTAATATCGCCCACATCTAAAATATCGATCTTGTCCCCTAAGTGCACGGCCAAACGCCCTAAGGCATGACGCAAAGCTTGAGGACCTTGCACAGCGCCTACACGCCCTAAATTGCGTCTAATCCCCTCATCCGAACAAAACCCAATGAATGCAAATGAAGCTGCATTTTGGCCTAACGGCAAAGGATTACGTAAATCATGACAGGTCACTAACTGAAATAAACGCTCACCTGGCAAGGTATCAGCACGCCCTTGCCAAAGAGATTTTGAAGGGGGAACATAGCGAGACAGCCAGGCATTGCTCATTCTTTTCTCCTAAAAAACTTTTTATCGGCGGGCACATGCGCGTTTACAAAACTTATATCAGAGGTTTTCATGTCAACACAATGGGATAGTTGCTGGATTCATGCACGCCTTGCACCTTGCACGGCAGACAACCCCTTTATTGAAAAAGGCGCTATCGGTATAAAGGCAGGCCAAATTTGCTGGATCGGCGCTGAAGCCGACCTACCTGACAGCCCCACCCAGCTGGCTCACACCGTGCATTCGGCAGAAAACCGCTTAATCACGCCGGGCTTGATTGATTGTCACACCCACTTGGTATTTGCCAAGCACCGCGCACAAGAATTTAATTTACGTTTGCACGGCGCCACTTATGAAGAAATTGCCCATCAAGGCGGCGGCATTTTATCGACCGTGCGTGCCACTCGCGCAGCAGACTTTGACGACTTATATACGCAAAGCAAAAAACGCTTATTGAGCATGATGGCACAAGGCGTCACAACCGTTGAAATCAAATCAGGATACGGCTTGGATCTCGACAGCGAATTAAAAATATTGCGTGTTATTCAGAAATTAGCAGCAACATTACCCATCACGATCCAATCTACTTTTCTAGGGGCACATGCCTTGCCACCTGAATTTAATAACAAAGCAGATTACATCGACTTCGTTTGCAATACGATGTTACCTGCGGTTGCAAAAGAAAAATTAGCAGACGCAGTAGATGTATTTTGCGAAAAAATTGCTTTTGATTTAACACAAACAGAACGCGTGTTTTCAGCTGCAAAAAAATATCATTTAAAAGTAAAATTACACGCCGAACAATTATCTGAAAGTCACAGTGCCCCTTTAGCCGCAGCGTATCAAGCCTTATCGGTTGATCACCTAGAGCATTTACGCACAGAAGAAAGCATACAAGCTTTGGCACAAGCAGGCACCGTCGCTGTGTTACTCCCTGGCGCTTATTATTTTCTACGTGAAACCGTGTTGCCCCCCATTGATTTATTACGCAAACACCGTGTGCCCATCGCCATTGCAACAGATTGCAATCCAGGCACCTCCCCCACCACCTCATTGTTATTAATGTTAAACATGGCTTGCACCTTATTTCGGTTAACCCCCCAAGAAGCACTACAGGGTGTCACACGTTTTGCAGCAAGAGCATTAGGGATGGAAAAAACGCATGGCACATTAACCGTCGGCAAGCGCGCAGATTTTGTTTTATGGGAGGTAACACACCCGCATGAATTGGCTTATTACTTTGGTATGCCTTTGTGTCATCGCGTAGTCAGCGCAGGGCAACTATTGACGAATTAACCGTTGATGATGATCTGTTGGCTTCATGTTGCAAGTACCGCGATAAGCATTAATATCCAAGCCACCCCGACGCGTATAGCGACCATACACTTGTAATAAACTCGGCTGACACCGGTTTATTATATCCATGAAAATTCTTTCGATGCATTGCTCGTGAAACTCATTGTGATTTCGAAAAGAAATTAAATATTTTAATAAGCCCGCATGGTCGATCTTGTTCCCTTGATAATGAATTTGCACGCTTGCCCAGTCTGGTTGGTGCGTCACCAAACAATTCGATTTTAATAAATTAGAAAAAAGCGTTTCTTCCACACGCTTTTTTTCAGTTTTTAAATAAGCAGGGAAAACCTCATAGGTATCACAAGTAATGTCTAATTCATCCAAATAAATCCCTGCCATGCGTGGGGCTAATATTTCTTCTTTCGCATCACACAATGCCATTACACGCACCGTCACAGGCATTCCCACACACGCCATTAAATCTTTTTTAATAACCGACTCTAACACGGTCTTATTTTTATAAACGGTATTATTAAAAGAGTTGAAATAAAGCTTCATTGACTTTGACTCAACAATGCAAGGCGAATTGCAATCATAAACAATCTCTGCAAGCGCTACGACCGGCTTGCCTTTTTCATTCAACCAAGAGACTTCATAATGATTCCACAGATCAAACCCCACAAAAGGCAACACCCCTGTCACCCCTAAAGCGTCTCGCTTAGCTTGGCGCGAGATGGGAAACAACAACGCAGGATTATAATGCGCGTCATAACTCACTCTTTCACCCAAATGCGGCATCTTCATATCACACACGATCACTCTAAATACTGAAATATATTAATCGTACCCTCTCATCAACGTGCTTACAGCAATATCCTCGTCAATTTCGGGCCAGTGTACACCCACCCCCTTACCAATTAACTGCCAATTATGACGATCTTTTTCACTTGCATCACGTAGTCGTGGAAACCATTCTAGTGGTGCTGAAATTTCTCTACCATCAGCTAACACAAAGCGCAACGCATCTTTTGTAAAACTTACATCAATGGCATGTTCATCAAACTTAACAGCAGAAGTACTCATTCCATCTCTCCAAAAATTTTTCTCTATGTTCAATAACAAGGGCTCTCATTTCAGTCAACTCATGGCTTTTAAATCCCGTTGAGCTTGCTAGGTTAATTGGCTTTAACCAAAACTTTGCAACCTTATCACCATGCTCAACATGTATATGTGGCGGCTCACCACCCTCTAAACTAAAAAAGAAAAAACGATAACCTTTTATTCTCAAAACCGTCGGCATTTAAATCATCCTTGATTATCAAAAAGGCAACGATACTTTATGATTTGCAGTGATTCAAGCTTGACAACACCGGCGGTTACGAAACATGAGATTATCCCAAATATTTCTCTACCCTGGCCTGTGCTTCTTGCACTTCATCTAACATAGATTGGCTGATTTGTAATTTTAACGAAGCGAGCAACTTGCCTGCTTCGGTTACATTCATCTGTTTTTTTAGCAAAAATTCATTGATAGTCGCTTGCACCAAATGTTGAACCTCATCAAAAATAGGCAAAGACAATTTTTTATTATCTGCAACTAATCTTTCTGTAATAAAAGTGGCATCAATACGCAACTCATCTCGAAACTGGTGATGGCCGTTCACTGCCAGACGGTATGATTTCCCTAACAAAGACAACAAAGGGTAAAAAGATTCTGACTTAGGATCATGCGCATGCGCAATATCATGGCATTTTTTTAAAATCTCAACTGCTTTTTCGTTTTTAATAGATAAATTGATTTCACGCAAATGTTTTTGCAATACACGAAACTGTGTTTCCGGAATTGTTTCATAATGCGCGGCGACATGCTCCAATAATGGCTCGCGCAGGGTCACCAGCAAACCCACCGTTTGCAATTCATCTAACGATTTCAACATATCGGAGGTGACTTTCTCAGCCTTATAAACTGCCGCACTGTAAATTTGATAGGCGGCTTGAATTTTATTTTCATACGCTTGCAATCTGTCTAACATCAAATAAAGAAAAATCAAAAAAAATAAAATATCCGCAGGGCGTGGCACCAACCAACGCGGAATCGCCCAGGCAATTACCACGATTAAAATAAGTATCCACCAATGACGGCGCAGATATCCTTTTAACGGCAACACTTCCATGCTGACCTCATTTTCCACCCCTTAAGACTAAGGTAATTGTAGTCTGTAATACTGCCCTGCGCGGCGTGGACTACACTGTAAAACAAGCTGCCTTCACATAGAGAAACATTAGTCAAACTTTGAACTAACCCTGTTTTTCGCTAGAATGACTTTTTTATCCACCAGGGGACGCTATGAATACCCATAAACGCTACGATCCCTCGCGGCATATTCAGGCCCCGCATGGTACGACCTTGTCAGCAAAGTCTTGGCTGACTGAAGCGGCCTTACGCATGATCATGAATAATTTAGATCCGCAAGTAGCTGAAAAACCTCAGGAATTAATTGTTTATGGCGGCATTGGTCGTGCTGCACGCGACTGGGCATGTTATGACAAAATCATTGAAACCCTTAAAACATTAAATGATGACGAAACCCTCCTGATTCAATCTGGCAAGCCCGTGGGCGTGTTTAAAACCCATCCTGACGCACCCCGCGTCATCCTGGCGAATGCAAATTTAGTGCCTCACTGGGCTAACTGGGATGTCTTTAACGAACTCGATCGCCAAGGGTTAATGATGTATGGCCAAATGACCGCTGGCTCTTGGATTTATATTGGCAGCCAAGGCATCGTTCAAGGCACCTATGAAACCTTTGTTGAAATGGGGCGCCAGCATTTTCAAGGCAGTTTATTAGGTAAATGGATATTAACGGCGGGCCTAGGCGGCATGGGGGGCGCACAACCCTTAGCGGCAACCCTGGCAGGCGCTTGTATGCTCGCCGTAGAGTGTGACCCTGAACGCATTAAAAAACGCCTACAAACCCGCTATCTCGACCACATGACAGATAACCTAGAAGAAGCGCTCACACTCATCCAACACCACTGCCAAATTAACAAACCTTATTCTGTTGGCTTGCTGGGCAATGCCGGCGAAATCTTTCCTGCTATTTTAAAACGCACCATCAAACCAGACATGGTCACCGATCAAACCAGCGCACATGATCCTTTAAATGGTTACTTGCCGATTGGCTGGACGCTTGAAATGGCCGCCGAAAAACGCAAAACCGACCCTCAAGCTGTGATAAAAGCCGCTAAAAAATCGATGGCGACACAAGTCGAGGCCATGCTGGGTTTTTATCATCAAGGCATTCCCACCGTGGATTACGGCAACAATATTCGCCATATGGCACAAGAAGAAGGCGTAAAAAACGCCTTTGATTTTCCTGGATTTGTGCCTGCTTATATTCGCCCCCTCTTTTGTGAAGGCAAAGGGCCTTTCCGCTGGGTCGCCCTCTCAGGGGACCCAGAAGATATTTATCGTACTGATGCCAAAGTCAAAGCCTTGATGCCAAACGACCCCCATCTTCACCAGTGGTTGGACAATGCGCGTGACAAAATTGCATTCCAGGGCTTGCCCGCACGGATTTGTTGGGTTGGCCTGGGCGATCGCGCACGCATTGCTTTAGCCTTCAATGACATGGTGTCAAAAGGCGAATTAAAAGCCCCGATTGTGATTGGCCGTGATCACTTAGATTCAGGCTCTGTTGCCAGCCCCTATCGCGAAACAGAAGCCATGAAAGATGGTTCTGATGCTGTTTCAGATTGGCCGATTTTAAATGCCCTCCTCAATTGCGCCAGTGGCGCTACCTGGGTGAGCTTTCATCATGGTGGGGGGGTAGGCATGGGATTTTCTCAACATGCTGGCGTTGTCATCGTGGCAGATGGCACGCCCGCTGCTGCAAAACGTTTAGCGCGTGTCTTAACGAACGATCCTGCAAGCGGTGTCATGCGACATGCAGATGCAGGTTATGATGCCGCCATTGCGTGCGCGAAGCAGCATCAATTAAATTTACCCATGATTTCCAAATAAGGCTTCCCATGAAATCACATGCCATCACAGGGCAATTTACTTTGTCGCAATTGCGCGCCATTTGGCGTGACGCGGTGCCACTGACGTTATCTAGCCGATGCAAAACACAGATTGCAGCCAGCGTTAACACCGTGCAACAGCTCTTAAAAAATAAAAAAGTGGTCTATGGCATTAATACAGGCTTTGGCAAACTGGCCCACACTCGCATCAGCGAAGAAGACTTATCACACTTACAACATAAATTATTATTATCTCACGCCACTGGCGTGGGCCCGTTATTAGAAGACTGCCTTGTCCGCCTTATTTTAGCGCTAAAAATAAATAGTTTATCTCGCGGCTTCTCTGGTGTGCGCTTGGAAGTCATCCATGCGCTCTTAGCGCTTTATCATCATCAAGTTTACCCTTGCATACCGGCACAAGGCTCTGTGGGCGCCAGTGGTGATTTAGCACCCTTGGCACACTTAAGTTGTGTATTAATCGGTGTCGGTAAAGTACGTTATAAAAATAAAATACTCTCTGCAAAAGCAGGATTAAAAATCGCAAAACTTAAACCACTCACCTTAGGCCCCAAAGAAGGCTTGGCATTATTAAATGGCACACAAACTTCAACCGCCCTCGCACTTGCGGGCTTGTTTGCAACAGAATCTATTTTCGCAGCCGCTGTTGTGGCAGGCAGCTTGTCAGTGGATGCAGCGCTAGGCAGTGTGGTGCCGTTTGATGCACGCATTCAAGCAGTGCGTGGCCATCCAGGTCAAATTGATGTTGCAAAAATGTATCGTAACTTATTAAAAGGCAGCCTGCTGCTTAAGTCACATGCCCATTGTGGCAAAGTGCAAGATCCTTATTGCTTACGCTGTCAACCTCAAGTCATGGGAGCTTGTTTAACGCAGATGCGTTATGTGGCCGGGGTGCTGTTAACAGAAGCTAACGCTGTCACAGATAACCCTTTGATTTTCCCTGCACAAAACGAAAGTTTATCTGGCGGTAATTTTCATGCTGAACCCGTTGCATTGGCAGCAGATTCCTTAGCATTGGCTTTAGCAGAAATAGCCAACCTGTCTGAGCGACGCATTGCACTACTGACTGATCCTGCATCTAACAGTGGTTTACCTGCCTTCTTAGTGAATAACCCAGGATTAAACTCCGGTTTCATGATTGCCCATGTCACAGCAGCGGCATTGGCCAGTGAAAATAAAACCTTAGCGCACCCCGCTTCTGTTGACACTATCCCGACCTCTGCAGGCCAAGAAGATCATGTCAGCATGGCAACCTTTGCTGCGCGAAAATTATTGAACTTGGCAGACAACACTGCGCACGTGGTTGCCATTGAGTTGTTAGCCGCCGCGCAAGGAATTGATTTACGCGCGCCAATAAAAACTTCCGCGGCACTACAAACTGCCTTAAAAATAATTCGCACCAAAGTGAAATTTTACAAAGAAGATCGCTTCTTTTCCCCTGATATTACCGCATGCAAACAATTAATTGACGCAGGTAAATTCTTAGATTTAACAAAATACCCACTCTTTAATTAGCGCATTGCCTAGGCCGTAATTCCCCAACCTCCCTATTGAATTTTCCAGGACATTCTATGAAACACACAGAACTATCTCCCCTCATTGAGCGCTTGAAACCCTCTCATAGTACAAAAGAAAGAGCGTTAGCAGGCGCTGCATTAAATGCAGCGCTACAGGATATTCCTTTTGCAACGTCTATCATGACGTTCGTTTTAAAAGGTAATCCTGCAGAGAAAATTAAAGACTGGACCCAAGAAGAGCTTTTTGCCGAAGCGGCTCAAAAAACTTTTACGGCTTATGACAAATACCAAAATTTTTCCCCTGATCAACGCTTAGCGGTGGCGCAAGATACTCTCAGCCAAATTACCGCTAGTGCATTGCCAGAGCAAGGAGAAAAATTTTCAGCATTAGCAAATGCAATGTATGCCCATGTGCTTGTCGATCAAATAGCTTGTTTAAATCAGATAAGTCGGCAACAGTCAGTCCAAATAAATTCGGATCATATTACAAAAATTGCTGAGGCGGTTAAGCAAGCTTCTAAAGAGGCTATTACGGCAGAACTCATTCATCAAGTTATGTCAAATGAGGTTTCAGCTATTTTAGATAAAAAATTGAGAGACATCCATCAAGCTATCCAAGAAGGCAATGTTAAAAGCGCCAAAACACATCAAACCACTTTAATGATGCTCGTAAACGTTTTAAATCCAGCACTTCCTATTGACGAAGCCATGCAAAGCGACATGGAGGAACTGCAAAAAAAAGAAGACCCCAGCGCGACGATTGAGCATATTCAGACAGTGGGTCATGCTTTTGCAGGCGCAGCACATTTATCAGGCGCTATTGCCCATGTTTTAGGAAATGAATCTGCTGCTTATCATCTAAATAAAACGTTGCCTGATCTTGTTGGTGTGGGAGCAGCCATTGCGATGCTTGTCGCAACAAGTGGTTCCGATGGCAATGCTTGGGGAATGTTATTTAATGCCTTGGCAAGCATGATAGGTGGACTTGCAAATCAAACACAACCTTTAGAAGTGGTGTTGCAACAGGTTGAGCAATTGAAAAAAATGATCAAAACGCTTCACACAAGAATCGATCAGTTAGGTATTCGTTTGGGTATCATCGAAACTAAAATTAATCGTTTGCTTGATATTGTTGATCAGGGTTTTATCGAAATTCAACATCATTTAAACAGCCAGGATGGTTTTTTACAAGCGTTTCGCAATGAAGTCGCGTTAGGGCTTGAAGAGCTTCAATCAGCAAGGCTACAAGAATGCATGAGAAATGTAGCAGAAAACACCTTAACCAAAAGAAATTCGGGAGATTGCAGCGAGGTGTTCCGACATTGGGCCAGTACGCATGCAGTGAGTGATTCTGCCTCTGGCTCAACGACGGATATTGCTTCTGATGCAGCAGATCGTGAAATTGCAAGACGCCTTACGCAACGAGAAAGCATTGCGAATGTGGGATTGCTTGTGCGTTACGCACAAAAGCATGCGAACTTAGGTGATCTTAACGATCGAGAAGCCGCTAATTTAATTCGATGGAGTATTGGGTTTGGCTTTTTTTTATTGTTAATGGGAAAAAAGAAAGGACTGGTTGAGCAAAAAACTTTAATCGCTTATTTAAAAAGTATGTTAAAAATTGGGTATGACGCCAAAGTCATTGCAGAAAATATCGGATCAAATAAAAATCTTTTTAAACACTTATTTTCTGAATACACAAAAACCCTTCGAGAGATAACGCTAACATTAGAAACACTCACCGAAGTGGAAATGCATCAACGTTTTAATGCTTTACATGAAGAAACACTGGCACAACGCGAGTCGGATATTTCACAAACTGAAGCACAATTGGATAAGCTAGCGCCGCCAGCAGAAGTCGTTGCAAGAGAATTTTCCTATGTACGTGCGGGCTGGGATTTTCATCAAAGTTACATTAACAAAACAATACAACAGTTTCAGAAGGCCCAAAAAAAATATAGAAATCAGCTTCAACCTCCAATCACTGGATCGTCCGTGAAAAAAAGTCAGCATGATATTTTTTGTGAAAAATATTCTGCCATTGAAGCATTACCTATCACATTCTTAGTTTATCCAAGCACGGAAAATGATGAACATAACCAAATCATCATGACGCTGTATATCAAAAACTTTCAAGGCCATCTATTTTTAGAAAAAATACGATGGGATGCCATGCTCAAAACGTATTATGAAGCAGCATGCCTGGGTGTTGGAAAGCTTCGAATTGAATATTCAAGCAAAAATAATTTTTCTATACAAGTTTACTTTGATGTCAATCCCGCATTTCAGAAACATTTTGCTAACCAAGCCAGGGTGCTTGTTTCAAATTATGTTGTATCCACTTATGCGCCTGATAAATTCATTACTAGCACAGCACCTGGTGCCTATGGGTTTGATTGCGGACAACAATGTGACCCGCGTTATGAGATGAAACAAGCGGTAGCAGCACATACAAATATTTATTGCCAATGGGAAGAAGGCTGGGAGTTTAAGCATCCTAAAGGCAAAAACGACTTAGAAAAAGATACCGTTAACGTCAACGACAAAAAAAAACATCTTGAGCAACTTAAACACGCGCGCCATGCAGCAATTATTCATTTTCGCACAGCCATTATAGGAATATTTTTAAGAGATTCTGAAACAGAAGGCACAGCCCTTTTTGAAAAAGTAATGCATTTAGAGGCAATAGCAAAGTTAATTGCTCATTATGCCAGTTTCGCGTTTTCAAATAATCCTGATATTTTACGTTTAAGTCAGCTATTAATGGGTAAAACCCATTTTCTTGCAGCGCTCAGAGAGCGATTTATTAACACACCCGCTCAACTTCAAGTTTCTCAAGGAACAAATCTATTTAGAGCGCGTTTTCAAGCAGAATTTCAAACTGTAGCAACACTCCAGCAGCAATTATTCGATGCAATACCGCCACGAAACACCACACAGTTGGTTATCCCAAAAATTGAACCCCTTCTTTTATTAGGTGAAATTGCTTTGACAGCGGAATTAGCGCAATTAAACCA
>Ga0209515_10006377_pt1 | contig 14739 bp, 11 predicted proteins | sample Subgroupgradi54m_FD_187454 | JGI IMG/M metagenome (GOLD analysis project Ga0209515, IMG submission 187454) | Subsurface groundwater microbial communities from S. Glens Falls, New York, USA - GMW60B uncontaminated upgradient, 5.4 m (SPAdes)... ...
TCTATCACTATCAGATACTGTTGGCATACAGGATACACTAGCTAAAGCTCCATCCAAATCACTATCAGAAACTGTTGGCATACAGGATACACTAGCTAAAACATCATCATTCTCAAAATCACTAACAGATACTGTTGGCATACAGGATACACTAGCTAAAACATCATCAGTCTTCAAATCACTAACAGATACTGTTGGCATACAGGATACACTAGCTAAAGCTCCATCCAAATCACTATCAGATAATGTTGGTATAACAAACACAATCTCCTCTTTAGTATCACTATCAGATACTGTTGGTATAACAGACACATTAACTAAGGCTATATCTAAAAAACTATCAGACACTCTTAGTATTACAGATCAACTAACCATAACCTTCTCATTTTCTAAATCACTATTAGAAACTGTTGGCATACAGGATACACTAGCTAAAGCTCCATCCAAGTCACTATCAGAAACTGTTAGTATCACAGATCAAGTAACCACACTGAGGTCGGTCTTCAAATCACTATCAGATACTGTTGGTATAACAGACACACTAACCCCACATCTAATCAAGATTCTATCTCTATCAGATACTGTTGGTATGACAGGCACATTAACTAGTATGGCAGCCTTCTCAAAATCACTATCAGACACAGTCGTCACTGATCCCGTAATGGGAGTTAATCTTGTAGCCAATCAACTGCTTGTTGGTAACCTCGTTAAAACAATACCTGTAGATCCAGCTAAAATAGACCTTGTTGTAACTAGTAGCAACGCCGCTTTATCAACTATATTAGTTCCGTCAACAGTAACCAGTTCTGAACTAAACTATTCAATGATATTACAGACAGGTGGCACTAATACGGTCGCAATCTCCAATGCTCTTACAATAAATAAAGATCTCAACGGCGATTCTGTTACTGATGTCCAAGTTATAATTCCAGGCGGTATAACCATAACAGGTCCTGTATCGTGGAGAGATACAATTAACCTACCAAATGCGATATCTAATCCACCAATACCAGTAGAGCCAGGCAAGACTAACACACTTGGCAAGAGTATCGAAGTAGGATCAGGCTCCACCACACTGACTTTCAACAAAGCAGTACGGATATTGTTTGTTGGCGATTCAGCAAAGCGTGTTGGTTACTTTAATTCTGTAACACCATTTACAGAAATTACCACAACCTGTGGTGATGATACCCAAGCTACAAACGATGCTTTGGCAGCAGGAGGAAATTGTAAGATTAATGTCGGTTCTGACTTGGTAGTTTGGACAAAACACTTTACTGGCTTTGCAACCTTTGGTTCCTCAAGTCCTAGTGGAACCAGTACAACATCTGCAAGCTCGGGTGGAGGAAGTGGAGGAAGTGGAGCAATTGGAGTTGGTTCATCTGGTGCAGGGGGTGGTGTTGGAGCATTTGGTGGAACACTAGTACCACAGCTAAAGATCGACGAAGTATCATATGATGCATGTGACAAAAATATGGTCAGAATAGTAATAGGGACAAATGAGACCGCACCAACTGTCATACTGCGCGCATCCATATCTAAAATAATTTATGCAAAACTATCTACGGAACAACCAATTGCAGAACAGAATGCAGCTCACAAGTTTATCTTTGAGGCACCAATAAATCCACAAGAAAAGACGTTTGAGGTAATTGTTATAGATCATGATCATAACTCTGTAGGAAAGACAATTCAGATCACTTCATGTCAAGAAGACATTAATTATGAAATTGCTGCAAAGCAAATTCAGCCTCAAATTGAGCTAACAGCACCCAAGATATTTGATGTTAGATTCCAGCTAGGAAATGGCACAAAGATCCTTTCATCGGATACAACAAACCAGTATGTAAGCTCACAACCAATCTCAGTTTATTCTATTGTAGATAGTCTTACACCACCCAGCCAAGCTGAGCTTAGATTTGTCAAGATAGGACAGGACATAAACAAGTACACGACAATAAGTATGGATATCAAGCCACTCAAAATATCTAATTCAACATATATTATATCAGCAACAATTCCACAGGGACTAATCAAAGGGCCTGCGATATCATACTGGATACATGTACAAAATGCTCGCAAGACTACAGACTCTGATCAGTATACAATTGGTGTCCGACCAGACTATACCGTTGATGGCAAGCTAGAATTAGATATAATACAAAACAGAGCAGGGGGCACCACATCAAGATCAACTGTTTACTTTACCAGCAAGGCTCCAGCATATGGAACCATATCGCTACTAGTTGATGGAAAGACAGTCTATACGTCACAAGCTCAGCTCTTTAAGGAGGGACAGACACCGGTAGTACTAGAATGGAAGACTCCAACACTAGAACAGCTAACAAGCCACCAAGTACAAGCAAGGGCAGAGTTTTATGGCAAATCATTTGAGACTGATACCACCACAGTAAACACCTTCCCGGCCACCAAGACTATATCCATAATGCAGCCAATTAACATTGATATCATCACAGACAAAAATGGTAACACAATAGCAAAACCAATGGTTCTGTACTCTTCATTTAAGAACGATGGCGTCATGAGATACAAGGTAGTGGCCCCAGACGGTACATGTGTAATTGGTGGAGCTGACAATTGCCTTGTAACACAATCCACCTTTGGCCTCAAAGGCAACTTTAAGAGCATTACCATAGGAGACGAGATATATCGAGTCAGATACTCCGGTCCAGACAGCCCACTTGAGCGATTCTCAATTACATCAGTGGATCCGATACTTGGTACATGGAAAGTAGAGATAGATTCGGATAATAACCTCGTACCACAGGCTCACGCAATGGAAGATGTCTTTTTGAAAGTAAAGTACAGGGCACAAGAGACACCTTTTGTAACAGGAGCAAAGTAAATTTTAGAATTTGAATTTGCTATAATTATTTGATTGTAATAAAATAATTTTTCAAATCCAGAGACAAAACATATTTGAACTTGTCAGAAAGATGATCTGGCTATCTAACTTGTGCGTTTGTGGAGTATCCACACAATCAACATATCAGTCATAGACTTGCAAAAGACTAGCTAATAAATACACTTTTTTTTGTTTTTTAATTTTTAGCTTCTAATTCGTTTCATCAATAAAATAAGGCATGTATTTAAGAACTTGATGGCCTCTGTTATACCCATCTTTGATCTTCCTTCCTTCCTATTGACAAACGTGGTTGGTAATTCTATTCCTTTAAAACCCTTCTTTTTCAAATAACATAACATCTCAATTTGAAACGCAAAGCCTGTTGATTTTATTTGGGAAAAGTTAATAGAATCAAGTACGTATTTTCTAAAAATCCGAAACCCACTAGTTGGGTCAGACATTTTTATTCCACCACACATACTTGCAATCATCCCTGCTGCTGAATGTAATATCTTTCTGGAGGCACCCCAACCATGAATGCAAGAACCTGGTACATGCCTGCTTGCTACGCCAAAATCATATCCTTGCATTTTTTGTAGCATCGAAGGAATTTCCTTGGGATCGTGGGAATGATCTGCGTCCATCTGAATTATAAGATCTAGTTCAAACTTGTCAATTGCCAGTTTGAATCCCTCTTTATATGCAGAGCCAAGGCCAAGCTTTGCCTTTCTGTGTATCACAGTTATATTTCCATATTTTCTGTTCAACTCCTCAGCAATTTGGCCAGTACCGTCAGGTGATGCATCATCCATCACAATTATGAAAAATTTTTCTACATTTTTTTTAATCTCATTTATGAGTTCTTCAATTAGGCTTGGCAGATTATCTTTTTCATTATATGTTGGAATGACAACTGCAAGCTTGATCATTTCTCATCTAGAATATTTTTTGCTTTGGAAAATATATCAGACCATTGTTCCCATTTGAGACGATCGGTTTGAGTGTTTTGCCTACTTGGATGGTATGTTGCGATGATGACAAACTTTCCATAATTGAGTACTTTTCCATGGGAAAACTTAGCACCATTGATATGTAACAATTTGCAGCAAGAATCAAATGCAATCTTCCCAAAACATACTATTACCCTTATACTCTTTAATATAAACAACTCTTCTTTTAGATACGACGAGCAATTTGCAAGCTCATCTTTTAGTGGTTTATTCTGTGGTGGTGCACACCGCACAGATGCAGTCACATATGCATTAATTAAACTAAAGCCATCTTCAAGCCTTTCACTTGTGGGCTTGGTTGCAAAACCATTTTCATAAAGAACTCTTGCTACCCATTCACCTGAGCTATCACCTGTAAACATTCTTCCTGTTCTGTTTCCTCCATGTGCAGCAGGGGCTAGACCAACAAGCAGCAACTCTGCATTAAAATCTCCAAAGCCTGTGAGGGGTCTTCCCCAGTACTTTTGATCACTAAATCTCTTTACTTTTTCTTTTGCTACTGTACGTATGTATGAGGCAAGCCTTGGGCATTTTTTACATCGTGTTATTTTTTTGTTTAACTCCTCAAGTCTTTGTAGATGCTTCATCCCTTAACGTTTTTGTATTTTTCTTAATTAAAAGAGATTTGTTTTCTTCTGGTCAAATATATGACTGTAAAAATAGCAGATAGTAATACTAGAAGGGGCCACTGAAATTCAGGGAGAGATTTGTCTGGTGATATTAGCTCTCCCCAATTTGCTGGTGATGGTATGTAGGAAAAATTTTTCTCTGTCACATTTTCCGACCAACTGTAGACTTTATTGGCGTTACTATCATACACGGCAGCATAAAATCCATATTTATCAGATCTTCCAACAATTTCAATTGGTATTTTGAACTCATAGGAAGTATGGGGAATTTCGGAATAGTGATCATTTGAATCTGATATTCCTCCTACCGCTATCAGATCTGAATTATTTTTAATTTTTGTAAAATAATTATTTTCTCCTAAGCTACTGCCTCCTTGTAAAGTGATTGGGTTTTTTGATCCCAGCGTTATTATAAAACAATAATCATCTTTCTGCGGATAGCTTTCTTTACTAGGATTTGCAACCATACAAACCACTCCATAATCAGAATATTTTGAGAATTTGTGTTGCGGAATAAAATCTAGTAAGACATACAAATTATTGTAATCATGCCCAGTTCTTATTACTAGACCACCAGCTGCCTCATTATAGCTAGTTCTCTTCCATTCTTGCATAAAAGTCCATTTTCCATCAAAAATAGTCTGGTTGCCATCATCTCTATAAGTAGTTAGGATTTGTTCAGCATATGCAGAATTTGCTACAAGTATAGTTAGAATACACAAAGAAATGCCTGTTTTTAGCACACTAGAAAAGAGAAGATTGGTATTAAAATTCTTAATATCATCTTCTCGGATTATGTCTTTTATAGTTCATATGGTTAATCTAGTCGTGAAAGCTAGAATTGCCATTGGTATAGGAATTGCAATACTAGCGATAGTTACCGTGGTATTTGGTCTAACTATATTTACAGGCAGTGAAACCAATAAATCGACGGGGCCTGTGCAAAACTCAACTTCTTTATCTCCACCACTAGGTAAACATCTTAGCGTGGATCTTAAAGAAACGGTTGGAATTAAACAAAAGTAGTGCCATTTCTGTCAAAGATTGACCGATCAGATTCCATTTTGGTAAATTTATGAAATTTATAATTCCAGTGTGGTAATTATGTGATTTTTTGCGGAATAATTGATTATTATTATATAGTTTACATTTTTTGACCAAAGACTTATTAACCACTCTACATACTGAAGATCTAATGACATCGATAAACAAGAACGTAGCCTTGTTAATGGGATTGGCGGCTATTGTATCCATAGGTGGAGCATATGCCGTAATGCAGGATGTTCAATCTCCAAAAGGAGTTCAAGTCGAACATAGCGGGATACTAGGACATTTGTCCCTAGTTCTGTATGGTCCAGACGGTCAAATAAAGACCTATAGACAAACAGACAACCTTGTCGTAATAAACGGTGACAATGCAACTGCAGATAAGATGTTCTTTGCTGCAGGAGCCGGTAGGAAACTTACTACCTGTACTGGATGCAACGGTGCAAATGTTGGTACGTTTCAATGGATTGGAGTTGGAACAGGTAACGGAGGTCCAACTGCAGTTGATACATTACTGCAAACTCAGGCAAGTAACAAAAAACTTGGTGCAGTAACTAACGGTACTGGTGGACACGGAACAGCACAAATACAAGTGACTTTCCCTGCTGGCAAACTCACAAACTCATCGACAGCACAAATAACGGAAGCGGGTCTTTTTGATGCGTACCAAAACAGCTCTGCACTCTCGAACATGTTCTCAAGACAAGTCTTCTCTTCAATTGGTGTGAATCCAGCAGATACGCTGCAGATCACATGGACAATCAGCATAACCTAAAAGTCCCTAAATGAGAGCTACAAAAAAAGAAAAAGGTGATGGGTTCCCTTTTTTTTATATAATTTTTAGTTAGAACAGTTAATTAAAAATACTAAAGTGTAGATCTCTTCCTGAAGATAAAGTACATGACACAAGAGATTCTTTTGTGAAAAAACCAAAGTAGCTTTTAGAATTGACTTTTGTGTTTTGTAATCTTTAAGGATATGAAGTCTCTCTTGCAAGATACGAATCAAGATCTGAAATTTTTACTCGTTCTTGGTTCATCGAATCACGATTCCTTACTGTAACGGTGTCTTCCTGTAGAGTTTGGTGATCTACAGTAACTGCAAATGGTGCCCCAACTTCATCAAGTCTCCTATATCTTCGTCCTATAGCACCAGAATGATCCAAAAAAGTATCATATTTTGTTCTAAGCTTAAAGAAAATTTCTTCGGCCTTTTCTGCAAGGCCGTCTTTTTTGACAAGAGAGAGTATACCTACGTGAACTGGAGCAAGATAGGGCTTTAAAGAAAGAACGATTCTATCATTTTTTTTATCATCTTGGAAACTATGTTCCAATATAGTGTAAAGACTTCTGTCTATACCCATCGAAAGCTCAAATACATGTGGAAGTACTTTTACATCATCATCTAAGACTTCGAATTTTTCCTTACTAACGTTTGCATGGCTTTTCAAATCATAATCTGATCTATAATTACATGCAACAAGTTCAAGCCATCCTGTACTAGTTTCAACTTCAAAATCAAATGCAACTGATGCATAAAACGCCTTTTCCTTATCTCCAAGCTTTCTGAATCTGCTTTTGGTTACATCAATTCCAGTCTTTTGATAAAACTCTATGAGCAAACCAAGATAATATGCAACTAGCTTGTTTGGTAACACACCAGAGTCTAGAGATTGTCTGCAAGTCATGGTTTTGATGTTTTCTCCAACCATGATCCTAAGTTCAGTATTTTCAACCTCAGAGAATTTCTCAAGATTGTCTAATTTGTTTGGATTACAAAAAACTTCAATTTCTGCCTGGTAAAATTCTCTTAGTCTTAGAAGACTCTGTCTTGGAGAGATCTCGTTCCTAAAGCTTTTGCCTATCTGGGCTATTCCTATTGGCAATTTTCCTCGCATTGTTTTGTAAAGTCTTGGGAAATCAACAAAAATGGATTGACATGTCTCTGGTCTAAGATAAGCGGCTTCTGATTCTGTACCTATGTCAACCTTAAACATCATATTGAACTTGTGCGCTTTATCAAATAGGCCCTTACATCTTGGGCAAACTATATTTTTTTCCAAAATTACTTTATCAAATTCAGATAGATTAGCGCTTTCAGGTACTACCATTGAGGTAATCTCGGTAATCAGCTTATCAGCTCTAAAGATTGATTTGCATTTCTGACATCTAACAATTGGATCAGAAAAACTAGAAAGGTGTCCTGATGCTACAAAAACAGATTGCGACATTATTTGAGAACCATCTATTTCCATCATTCTGTCTCTTCTGACAAATTCTCGTCTCCACAGCTCAACGAATTTATTTTTTAGACTGACTCCAGACGGACCATACTCCCAAAACCCAGCTTGTGCATCCACATAAACTTCACAGCTTGGAAAATAAAATCCGCGCTCTAGCGCAAGCTGCATTATCTGATCATAATTCACAACAAGTCACTCACTATACTGAGATTCATAGTAATTACGCTAATTCCTTTACTTTTTTCATGTTTCCAAGATCATCGCGTTTTTCATCTATCGGTGTTTCTAAGATAATTGGAATTTTTTTAGAATTGGCAAATTTTATGATATGAGCAAGACCAATCTCACCAATTTGACCTAGTCCAATGTGGTCATGTCTATCGATATTGCAACCAATCTCTCCTTTGGAGTCGTTTAAATGAACTATTTTTAGATGTTCAAAGCCTATTGCTTTTTCAAATTTTTCTAGAGTTAAAGCAGCTGTCTTTTCTGTTCTCAAATCATATCCTGCTGCAAAGGCATGACATGTATCAAGACACACGCCGAATCTTTTTGCCGGTTTTAGCTGAAACAGTATTGAAGCAAGCTGTTCAAATTCAGAACCAACACTGTTTTTTTGTCCCGAAGTATTTTCAAGAAGAATAGTAACATCACCTGATGTTTCTTTAACAGCTTTCGTGAATGCTTTAACGAGTTTTTCAATTCCTTTTTTATCACCAGTTCCTTTATGACTGCCAAGATGTGCTACTATATAGGGAATTCCCAATTTGTTACACCTTTTTATCTCATCTATTAAGGAGTCCAGAGATTTTGCAAACGGGTCTTCTTCAGGAGAAGAAAGGTTTGGTAAATATGGCATGTGAGCAACAGTTGCAAATCTATCAATTTTACTTGCTGCAAGTTTTTCTTTAAAACTTGTAATATCTTTACTGGATAGGGGTTTTGCAGCCCATCCTCTTGGATTTCTTGTGAAAATCTGAAATGCTGAACAACCCATTGCTACTGCGTTATCAACTGATCTGTCGATGGAGCCAGCTATGGAAACATGCAAGCCAACCTTCATGTGGGTAATTTGAGTGAGGATAATTTAAACTCCTAGGCAGTATTTGAGGCAAAATGAAAACGAGATTGAAATCTGATTTTAAAAACATAACCAAATTTTTAAGGTAAAAAGGAATCAAAGAATATGTGTTACAACTTGGAATAAAAGAGCTGGCAAAATACCCATTCCTTGCGGAAACAGGAGATTATCTTAGAGACAAAGGTTTCAATCTAGAGCAACTATCGGACCCAGATTGGAAACCGGTGGTTGAAAAGGCATATGGTAGGATTGTTGTTGCAACCACAGGACAAATTTATGGGGGCGACTTGGAAAATCCAGATCTTGAGATCCTTTCATTTGTGATTGCAATAATATTATTAAAATCAGCAGGGATCTCTACTCTTAACCGAAGATTTTCCCTTGCAGAAGCAAGAAGAGCAGAAAGATATCTAGAACAAGGTCTTAATGCTTTACAAAAAGACCGCTCTATATTAGAAAACCTAAAACTAAAGGAGGAATCAATTCAATCTTCCCTGAAAATAATACAAGATCTATTTTCAATTCGGGTAACAATGGAAGATGATAGATTAAAAATTCGTATTGCAGATTATCTTACTCGTGCGGCTCATTTTAATGAACGAGAATGGAAGCTAGTAAATCGGAAAGTAGAAAATGGATATGTGTACTTGGCTTCACATGAAATTGTTAGACTTGTACGAAAAGAGCTTGATGTCTATATCAATTCAAAGATACAATCAGTTAGCGTATCATTTATTCCAGAAACATTTAGGGAACGCGTTGAAGATTTGGTATTGCTTGCAAAGAAATTTTCTTATACTGTAATTATTTCAAGTGATTATCCACCATGTATCAAACATGCAATCGAAGTGATGGATAGGGGAGAAAACTTACCACATTCTGGAAGGTTTATGCTTGCTACCTATCTACTTGCAAAAGGACAAACTATTGAGCAGATTATCCCATTATTTAAAAATGCTCCAGATTACAATGAACGAATTACAAAATATCAACTTGAACACATCGCAGGTTCATCAGGTAAGGCAACAAAATATTCTTGTCCATCTTGTGAAAAACTAAAGAGTGAAAATCTTTGCTTTGCAATACCAGAATGTGATGGAATAATAAATCCAGTTCAGTTTGGGACAAGGAGAAAGGCAAATGCTTGAAAAAAATGTAAACTTTGTTGAAGCAGCTCTGAAAGAATATTACTTTAATAACTTTGAGCTAATTCACGTTCCTTCTAGAACTTCTGAGCGGGAATTCGGATATCAAAAATTTAATTCTGGTATGGTCAGACACCTTACAATAAAAAATGACAAGGATTTGCATTTTTTGCTTATGACACATGTGCCATCAGATGTTTATTGCTCAAATGGCTATTACTCCTTTCCAAATCTGCCCATGTCGGAAAAGGATTGGAAAGAAGCAGATCTAATATTTGATATAGATGCAAAGGATCTAAAACTTGCTTGTAGAAAAGACCATACCTGTTTCAAATGCAACTCTTGTCAAAACGTGAATGAACAATCCTCAAAATGTGTAAAATGTAATTCTGACAAATTTGATGTAATATCTGTTACTTGCCAGAATTGTATAAATGAAGCAAAGAAAGAAGTGAAAAAGCTAGTTCAGGTTTTAACGGAAGATCTAGCTATAAATGAAGAAAAAATTCTAGTTTATTTTTCTGGAAATGAGGGATTTCATATTCATGTGATAAATTCTGAATATCAAACCTTGGACTCTAGGGAAAGAGCAGACTTGGCAGATTATATCATGTTCAATGGAGTAATACCAGAAACGATGGGGATTAGTAGACAAAACAATTCAAAAACATCACTTCCAGATATTGGGGAAAGGGGTTGGCGCGGGCGAGTCGCAAGAGAAATTTTTGGTTCAAAATCAAAGCGGCCAAAAATCATTCAAGAGATACTGTTAGGAGGATATTCCAATTTTCAGTCTAGACTTGAAGAGATGCGGCAGACAATAGGTGTAAGAATAGATCCTAAGGTAACAATGGATATTCACAGAATCTTCAGATTAGGAGGATCTATTAACAGCAAGAGCGGTCTTTCAAAAATTCCTTGTAATAACTTGGAAAGCTTTGATCCGTTTTCTGATGCCTGTTTACTTGATGATGAAAAAGTTGAGATTTTAGCAAACTGCCCAATATCATTTATACTTAAAAACAAGAAATATGGGCCATATGTCAGCGAGACTATTTCTGTACCAAAACACGCCTCAGTTTACATGATTTGCAAAGGACTAGCTGATGTTCCTCAAGATAGTGAAAATTAGGCTCTATTTACACAAATTTATGCATTTTAAGAGATTCTGTGCCATCTATGTTTCTCTAGGTAAGACATTAATTTGACACAAAGTAAGGAAGCGTGATTTTGTACAGCTCATCGACTCAAGATAATCCACCCCCGCGTGATACAGGCAGATACATCAGAATAGGAATAGCGGCACTGATAGGTGTCATAATTTTTGTTATGATAAGCAATCAAGCTGTAATTTTATCTATGAATGTAAAAGAATTTGGTCATTTATTTACAAAACCACTTTACTATTCCCTTATTTCAGCGGTAATCCTTGCTTCGATAGTACTGGTAAGAGTAAATGTAAAAAATCGTTCTTCTATTGCTTGGTATAGTGTTGACGCCGCAATAAATTTTTTAAAAAAAGGAACCAACTATTCTGTAACTGAAAACATACCAAGCTTTAAAGATCACAAGCTTAGCATTTCTAATTTTATAATATGGCAAATAACTAAAGTTCTGCTTTTTGGTGCATTCTTTACAAACCTTATATTTGGTTTTGCAATTTCGTACATGCTTCAAGGAAATGACCTTGGAGTACAGAGTCTATGGGGATTGTTCTCACTTCCATTTACAACTACTCCAACAGATCCTTCATATGCATTAGATAAGGTTGCACCAATGATTCCAGCCCTTACCGTTTTAGTTCCACCATTACTTGCTGCAATTGGTTTACGTCTGGTACTCTATGTTGGATTACACAACATCGTTAGAGTAATCATAAGTTATGTACAAGATGCATCAAAAGGCAAACCAAAATTCCTTGATTATATTGCAACGATTGAGGGTATAATCGGTATTGGAATACTTTGGGCTGGCATAAACATGTTTTTCACAGATCAAATAGATTATAACACAAAATACGCAATTGGGGGCACCGTTGCTGTAGGACTTGCTTTAATTGCATTTTATTTTGTGGATAAATTCAAGTCCAAAGTAATCATCCATCCTTCAAAACGGGATGTCTATATCCATATATTAACAATAATTACAATTGCAGTAATTGCAGGCTCTGTAATGGCTGTCAATAACAGTATAGCCGATGCAAAAAAAATAGCATATCTTGGTCCATACAAAGCTCAACAGATAGGTGTCAACCGATATCTGGGTCAACTTGATCAAATCCAGATTACTTCTCATGAAGTCAAACAAAGTTCTTCCATTCGACCTACAGATATTCCAGATTATGTAATTCAAAATAACGGTCTTCTAAGCAAGATAAGAGTTTGGGACTCGGATGCGGCTTTTGCAAAAATTAAACCCGAAATTGGACTCATACCATATGTAGATTTTGAAAATAACGACATTTTGAGATTTAATGACATACTTTATTGGACAGCTTCAATGAAACCAATTCTTCCATCATCCGTAACTCAAGAGAATACATGGTATAACCAACATCTTGTTTATACCCACGTTGACAACGGATTTCTGGCATTAGATGCAAGTAATGGTACAATAGTAGATAGTAATAATCTCTTCAAACAAAGGGTGATGTATTATGGGGAGGGCGGACTTTTTACAGTCACATGGGCTGCATATCCAGTTAATAGAGGTGTAAACACTGCTGAACTAAATAATGCATCATATAATGGAAAAGGCGGCATCGATGTATATCCACCAATGAGCCAAATTTTTGAACCAAACTTTTTCCTTTCTTATCCAACAGAACCAATCCATATCATTCGATATAGGGATATTCACGATAGAATGCAATTACTGTACCCCTATTTCCAGTATAGTCTATTTGGGAATAATATAGACGTTCTACCTGTTACTAATGGCCAAAAGACCTACTGGCTTATTCCACTAATAGTGGGTTTTGACACAAAGAATGTTCCATGGTCAGTAAGTAATCCCTACCTTAGACTTGTTGGTTATGCCTTGATGGATACCTACGACGGTAATGTTACTTTGATAAAAACTGGGGACGATTTCTTTACAAAAATGTTTATCAGTGCATATGGAAATAATTTTATCGATACACCTTCGTGGCTCCAAAAACAGCTTCGGTATCCAGAGGCGTTATTCAATTGGAAAGTAGACATGTTTAACATATATCATGTTACAGATACTTCGACATTCATACAAGCAAAGGATTTCTATGAAGTTCCAGCGGGACTAGGGACTTATTACGTAGAGGCTAAACCTCCAGGATTTGATAAACCATCATTCATCGGACTACTCTCACTTGAATTAAAAGGATCACAGGGAAGAAACCTTGCAGGTTTTATGACTGTGCAAAATGATCTGCCAAACTTGGGTAAGATGCAATTTTATCAAGTTCCATTAGATTCTAAAACAAAGCTTCTGGGTCCATCAGCAGTACGTGAGGCACTAGCTAAGGATCCTGATTATGCCAAATTACAGACATTACTTCGAAATCCAAGGATTGGAGATAACATTCTTTACAGAATAGGCAATGATGATGTTTACTTTATTCCAATCTATACTGCAGGTTCGGCTGGGGTTGTTACACAACTTGGAACAATTGCTGCCGTTGGTGCCGCATTTGATGGAGAATATCATGTTGGATTGGGAAATACGCCACAACAAGCCTTTGCGGCATATCTTGCTAAACTAAGTGGTGTTGCTCCGTCTAATGTTACAAGCGCCTTGCAACTAGATCATGCAAGTAGGATTGCAACACTAAAATCTGTATTAGAAGCAGATAACTTGAAAATTGTTAGTCCCACATCAATACAACTACCACTTTCATTTGAAGAAGGCAAGACATCTTTCTTACAACAATCTGATCTAGAAAATACAAAGAATTTGATCTCTACTTTCTTAAAGAACTTTGTTCAGCCAAGAAGCGACAAGATTATTTTCTGGGAAGAAAATAACACTGTAAAGTTAGGTACAATTGTTGTTGTTGATAATGTGCCAGAACTACATTATATCTCAATTGAGGTAGGTTAGTTGCTCTTAGTGGTAGATAATGGTTCTGCCTACACCAAGTCACTTTTGGATTTTTTATCCAACAAAAAAATAGTCTTCAACACCCTTACATTTGATAAAGTGATTCTTTCAGACCTTCATAAATATTCATCAACAATTCTATCTGGTAGAACAAAAAATGTCTCTTTGATGAATGCAGTTAACTCAAAAATAATAAAACATGCTGTTTTGGAAAAAATCCCCCTTTTGGGAATCTGTTATGGTGCAGAAATACTTGCACTTTCACTTGGAGGGACAATCAAGAAAATGGACAAATTACACAATGGAATTCAAGAAATTGAAGTCATAAAACCAAGTCCTATTTGCAGGAATAAAATTAAGGTTTTTGAGAGTCATTCTTACCTGGTTTCAAAACTTGACAGCTGTTTTGAGCAAATTGCAAAATCAGACTATTGTGAATTTGAAATATTTCAATATGGAAATCATAATATCTTTGGAACTCAATTTCATCCCGAAATGAGTGATGATGGAAAACTTCTCCTAGAAAAATTCATCACTATTCAATAGTTTTAATATTGTAAATTTATTGTGATCTGTAATGGAATCTAATCACATTCTCTCACTACCAATTGTAAAAGAAGAAAACATTTGTTTGCCTCTTGT
>Ga0209515_10006378_pt1 | contig 14734 bp, 12 predicted proteins | sample Subgroupgradi54m_FD_187454 | JGI IMG/M metagenome (GOLD analysis project Ga0209515, IMG submission 187454) | Subsurface groundwater microbial communities from S. Glens Falls, New York, USA - GMW60B uncontaminated upgradient, 5.4 m (SPAdes)... ...
TTTTATTATTTCTATTAATCTATAGTTGGGCATTAATTTACATTTTAAGCATCGTTGGTTTTGGGTTAGCTTGTTTAACTGTTTATGTTTTAGATGGACAAATTTTATTTACTGAATTTAATTTAGAGTATATCCCAATTTTTCTTTTTGTAATATTAACTAGTATTATATTTCACCACCACGAAGCTGTTCATGCAGAGAAAAAAAGTGTCCTCTCATCTTTTGGAGCGTCCATAGCTCATGAAATGAGAAATTCTATTGCTATTTCTATTGGCGCAAGTAGAATTGCACTTCGAATACTAGATGAAAATAAAGAAAAAGGTGATTCTAAAAAAGAACTATTAATTCAAGAAGATGATGTAAACGAAATGCATCACACCATGGAATTACTTCAAAGTTCCTCGTTTAGAACAAGTATGATTATTGATATTTTATTGAAAAACATCCATAATCAACATATTGAAACTGAAAAATTTACTAATTTATCCATTTTTGATGTTATTACAACAGCGATAAATGAGTTTGGTTACAAGGAGGGGGAAAAAGAAAAAATTAAAATCGATCATATTGATAATTTTTTGTTCTTTGGGGATAAAGATTTGATGACTTTTGTTATTTTGAATTTATTTAATAATGCTTTCACATATAACACTTCCAATCAATGTGAGATTCTTATTTGGACAGAAATGAATAAAAAAAATAACACTTTACACATAAGAGATAACGGAATTGGAATCCCTAAAGATAAATTACTTTTAATTTTCGACCAATTTATATCTATTGGAAACAAAGGAGGTGCTGGCTTAGGACTTACTTTTTGTAAACGAGTAATGTCGAGTTTTAAAGGAGAAATATCTTGTAAATCCGAAATTGGAATTTATACAGAATTTATACTAGCATTTCCTCCTATAAATAAAAACTACATCGAAAACTCAATTGAGAAGAAGCTTAAAAAGAAAAAAAAACACTTTCAAATAAATGACATTAATTATAATTGAAGTTTTTTTTAGCAGAATTAAATTCTACTTTGATATGTAAACAATTCGAAATAACGACCTTTTTTATCTATTAATTCATCGTGATTTCCTTGCTCTGCAATTTTACCATTTTCAATTACTAATATTTGATCCGCTTGACGAATAGTACTTAATCGATGTGCAATAACAAAAGTTGTTCTGTCTTTGATTAATTCGGATAAACTTTGTTGAATCAACGATTCGCTTTCAGTATCCAAGTTAGAAGTCGCTTCATCCAAAATAAAAATGCTTGGATTTGCTAAAATAGCTCTTGCAATTGTGATACGTTGCCGTTGTCCTCCAGAAAGCTTCACCCCTCTTTCTCCAATAACAGTGTCTAAACCATCTTCAAAACGATCTGTAAACTCATTCACATAAGCCGATTTCACAGCAAAATCTAATTCTTGTTGAGTTGAATTTGGTCTAGGAAAAAGTATGTTTTCTCGAATAGTACCTTGAAATAAGAAATCATCTTGTAAAACAACTCCCAACTGATTTCTATAACTTGACAAACTAACTTTTGATAAATCTTGATCGTCAATCGTAATTTTCCCAGAAGTTGGATTTAAAAATGTTGCTACCAAACCTGCAATAGTTGATTTTCCAGAACCTGAAGAACCTACAAGAGCAGTAACAGAACCCGATTTGGCTGTAAAGCTGATTCCATGTAATACTTCTTTTTCATCTCCATAACTAAATGAAACATTATCAAAAACAACATTTCCTTTTATCTCTTTAATTTTAACTGGTCTTTCTATATCATTGTCTTCAGGAATCATATTCATAATTTCTTGAGTTCGATCTAACCCTGCAAAAGCTTCTGAAATCTGACTTCCAATGTTACTCATTTGAACTATTGGTGCAATCATAAAAGCTAATAAAGCCATGAATTTCATCAATTCACCTTTTGATATTTCATCATTAATCATAAAATACCCTCCCAATAACATCACAATTGCCGAAGCAATCCCTAATAATAAAGTCGCTGAACTTGTAATTAAAGCCGTAGCTGTTAAGCTCGCTTTCACATTCTGAAACAATTCTTCTGCTCCATCTTCAAAAATTTTATTTTCCTGATCTTCTGCATTAAACCCTTTTATGACTCTCACTCCATTCAAAGTTTCTGTCAATCTACCTGTTACTTGAGCATTAATTTGTCCTCGCTTTTTAAATATTGGTCGTATTTTTCCAAATGCTTTTAAAGCTATAATACCAAAAATTGAAATTGGTAAAATTGTAGATAATGTCATCCAAGGATTAATTTCAATTAATAACACGATGCAAACAACAGATGTTAAAACACCTCCAATTAATTGAACTAATCCTGTTCCTACAATATTTCGAACTCCCTCAACATCGCTCATAATTCTGGAAACCAATGCTCCACTTTTATTATTATCAAAATAAATTACAGGAAGCGATAAAATTTTCTTTTGAACTTGTACACGTAATTGAGAAATTAAATTTTGAGCTTCAACGCTTAATAATTTTGTAAGAATAAAAGAAGTTACAGCCTGAACTATGATTGAAAAAACAACTAAAAGAATTAATTGAAGTAAAGCTGAAAAATCTTTTGATTTTACAATTACATCGATTAAAGTTTGAATTGCAATAGCTGGATATAATCCTGTCAAACGACTAATTATAATTAAAATCAACCCAATTCCTAAAATTTTTCTTCTTGGCCACATGATCGTTTTAAAAACGGATGACATTGTCACGGTTTTCGGTGCTTTCTTTTTTAATGAATCTTCTTTCATGTGTTGCATGCTCCTAAATTTTATCCCAAAAATAATTTTTTTTCAAATTCACAAACTCTATTCTTCAATGTTTTCGCTAACATCTTTCACGATTTGCTCTTCTACTTCAAACACAATTGGAAAAGTCATAAATAATTCAGAAGCTTTTTTCATTCTTTCGGTAAATTGATCATTGATCATTATGTACTGACATTTCTTAATACTTTCTGTTAACCGAAGAATTTCAGTTTGTAAACCTGCTTTCAAAATAGCTTCCGCATCATCAATAATAATCATTTTTACTTTGGCTAAATTCAATCCATTGTAAATGTACATTTCATACAATCGCTTTGCTGTTCCGATAACAATATCTGCTCCCGTATATAATGCATTTCTCTGCTGAACTTTATGCCCTTTATCATGAATAATTTCAGTAATTAAATCCATCCTTCTTCCTAATTTAGCAAAAACAGCTTCCATTTCTAACGTTTTAACCTTATCCGTTACAATAATAACAGCTCTAGGCGCATCGTCTTCCGATTGTTTTTCTAAACGCTGTAAAACACCCGTAGCTATTGAAGTTGATTTACCACAACCTTTTGGACCAATCCCAATAAAATCTTTACCCTCTTTAATTTTAGAAATACTAATTTTTTGAAATTCGGTTTGATTTTCGAATCCAGCGTCAATAATAGCTGTTTGAAGGATTTCATTGTATTTTTTGAGTGACATTATATCTTGTAATTTGAATTTAAAACTACGTTGTTTTAAACTAGATTTATGTTAATTGGTAACAAAGATACTACTTTAAAATTAGCTTTTGTAGGATCATACTATTCTCATTAAGGCAAATGTATTTAGATTTTTTTTAACCACAGATTAACATAGAGTTTTTTCACAGAGTACCTCAAAGTTTTTAAAAGTGTTATGCAAAAGCTCAATAAAACTAATCTTTTCAACTCCTTTCGCACTCTGGGTTAAAAAACACTCTATTTAAACAGAAATTAAATTTATAAACGAATAACTTTCACAATAAATATATTTCTTTTTCGTTTAACAACTGAAACTAATACGAACTACTTTTATGAAACTACTAACCACTTTAATATTCTTTCTCTCATTTTTCAGTGTCAAGTCTCAATATTCTATTCAAGGAAAAGTAATTGATGAAACTCAAAAATCACTAGAATTTGTCACTTGTTTTTTGCAAAAAGATTCAATTGTAATAGAAAGTACATTAACCGATTCACTAGGGGATTTTCAATTTAATTCAGTTGAAAAAGGAAATTATTCTCTTGTATTACGATTTTTTGAAAACGAGAGTAAATATGAAATAATCCTTCAAAAAGATACGTCAATCGCTATTAAATTTGAAATATCCAATGAACTTGAAGAAGTCGTCTTTACTTATAAAAAGGCATTAATTGTAAAGTTAGTAGACAGAGTTGTGTTCAATGTTGAAAATAGTATTTCATCAAGTGGATCAACCGCTTATGACGTTCTTAAAAAAACTCCAGGTGTTCGTGTTGCGCATTCTTCGATTTCAATTACCGGTAAAAGTTCTGTATCTGTCTATTTAGATGATAAAATTATAGCTGTATCTGGAGATGAGTTGATTCTGTATTTACAATCCATTCCTTCTGATGATATTGCAAAAATTGAGGTTATTACCAATCCACCTTCTCGATATTCTGCGCAAGGAAATTGTGGGATCATAAACATTGTTCAAAAGCAAATTCGGAAAAAAGGGTATAAGGGTTCTGTTTTTTCTGCGTTGAATCAAAATACGTTTACTTCTCCTTCTGGTGGTGCTAGTTTTGCATTTAATAAAAAGAAGATTTCATTAAATGTGAAAGCCAACGCATTTCAACAGAAATTTTTATGGACAAATCGTTCGAATATTGAATTTCCTCAAAATAATTGGGATACCAAAGGATTAACTGATGTGAATTACAAATCTTTCAAAAGTGATATTTCTCTAGATTATAGAATGAATGAAAAGCAAACGATTGGAGTTTCTTATCATGGAAGTACTAGTCGAACGCAAGATTTAGGCGTGAATTCTACTTCTGTTTTTCAAAATCTGTTGAGAGACTCAATTATTCAGACAAATTACAATTCTGATATTTTTTTTACTTTACAAAATTCTAATTTTTATATCAATAGAAACTTAGATACAAATGGCAAAACAATGTCATTTAATGTGGATTGGTACAAAACTACAAGGAACGACTCAAGAGAATTGCTGACCAATCATTTTGATTCAAACGGGACTCTTATTGGCAATTCACAAACCAATTTTTTAACTACAGGGGGTAGAAATAATTCAGCCTATACTTTTTCGTTGGACTTTGTTTTACCTTTTGAAATTGCCGAATTAACAGCTGGACTAAAATCGAATTTTATGTCGAATTTAAATCATTTTAATCTTTCAAATAAAATTCAATCTTCATTTATAGTAGATTCTAACAATTCAAATCAATTTAATTATTACGAAAATATTGAGGCTGCTTATATTGATGTTAATAAAGAATTAGGGAGCTGGGCTTTTAAAGCTGGTATTCGTTCTGAGTATACTAACGCTAACGGAATAGAAGTGATTAGTAATTTAAAAAATTCATATTCCTATTTGAATTTTTTCCCTACTGCATTTATTCAAAAACAAACGAGTGAAAGTTCTATATTCGGTTTGTCTTATAGTAAACGTATTAATCGTCCTTCATACAGTTCTTTGAATCCAAGTCGTTTTTACACTAGTCCTTATGCTTATTACGAAGGAAATACTTTTTTAAGACCTGAATTCAGTAATAATATTGAGATGTCTTATTCTTTTCAAGATTTTTTTATGGCGAGCGTTTCTTATTCAAAACTGAGTAATGGAATATGGGAGATATCCTTCATCGATTCTGTTACTTTTATGAATACTTCCACTGAAAAGAATTGCTTGAAAAGCGATCAATTGGTTTTGAGCTTGATGTATGTTTTTAATAAAATAAGTTGGTGGGAAAGTTACAATGAGTTTTATTTTGCTTATTCTGATGTAAAATCAAATTTAAATTATACACTTCCTAAATTGAAAGGCGTTGGAGCAGAATTCGCAACCAATAATCAGTTTGTATTGAACAAACGTAAAACATTTTCTTCTGAATTGAATTTGTCATATACTTTTCCATCTGTTGATGGTCTCACAAGAGGACTCCAATTTTATTCAGTAGATTTCGGCTTCAGGTATCTGTTTTTACAGAAAAAACTAAAAGTTGCTGTCAATGTTACAGATATTTTCAAATCAGATTTAATGATTTTGACCAATAGATCGAATGATTTAAAAATAACTTCAAGTGATTATTATGATAATAGAAGTGTTCGCTTTTCGGTTAGTTATACTTTTGGGAATGATAAGGTTGAGGAAGTTGAGAAGGAAGATACGAATTCGGATGTGAAGGAGAGAGGGAAGTAGTTTCTATTTAGGGTTTGAATGAAATATATTTTTGTATTTTCAATTAAAATTTGTAATTCGTTATAGTATTTATTTCCTCAATATGAATAGTCAAAATATATCAAATAATATGAAGCCTAGATCTAAGGGCGATAGACTTAATTGGACTCCATTGAGTGAAGCAAAATCTGTGTCCTTGAATGAAACTTCACTTAAAGGTAAAAGGTTATCCTCTAATGACTTAAAGTCGAGTAATTTAATTTCTAATAGAGAATTTGTTTTAGTTCCTTGATTATAACTAAAAAAGGACATCAATTAGAATTTGTTCAGAAAAGACGAATTAATGATGATTCAGATCATCTGTTTACATTAATTTACAAATTTCATTCTCCCAAAACTGGGTTAAATTTCATTATCAATGCATGTGGATTGTAAATCCAAGCCAACTCTTGTTTCAGTTATCAAATATAAAAAATGTAGAATTACAAATTCAGAGGAATGGATGTTATTTGCTTTGATCTTCAGATTTAAAACCAATTACTATTCTTGGTTTCTTTTTTAATTGAATAAATTCTTTTAAATAATCATAAATCATATCAATTCTATCATCTTGACCAATAACCTTTTGATTTATTTTTTCTAATTCTAATAATATATCTTTATTAGCTAAAAGCATTTCTCTCATTTTTGTGAAAATTCTCACTATTTGTATATTTACTGATATCGCTTTTTTACTATTTAATACGCTTGATAACATTAATACTCCATGTTCTGTAAAAACATAAGGCAATTTTCTTCTTCCTCCCCAACTTGATGTCGCAAATTGCGATTTCAAGTTTTCAAATTCATTTTCTGTTAATTGAAACATAAAATCCGAAGGGAATCTCTCTATATTTCTTTTGATTTGTTCATTTAATCTTCTTGTTTCTTCGCCATACAATTCTGCTAAATCACTGTCTAACATAACTTTGTTACCTCTAATGAAGTGTATTTTATTGATAACGACTGTGTCTGGGATTATTAATATATCATCCATAATTTTTATATATAGTTAAATATACAAAAATAAATTTACTTACAACTAGATAATAATTTATAATTTATTAAACTGTCTTTGTGGTTTTTAATATGTAGACAATCCTAATCACAGATCCTGTGGAGCTTGAAATTTTGATGAAATTTACCATTCAAAAAATGAATTTATTTAAATTTCGTTTTCCATTTTATTTTTTGCGGATTATAAGGCAAATTACGATTAAAACAACGAAGTACCACCGCTCAGTAGGATTTGCAATCTTGCTGAAACCCAAAGCATGCTCCTAGTCCTATTAATTTACTCTCAAATATAGAAATTATTTAAACTTAACTAACGTTTAGTTAGTTTTTTAATTATTTTTTAGAATGGACTACACCACGAAGCACCGAAGGTAAATCCAAACTAATTATCTTTCAGTTATCGGTTACAAAAACCGCATGAAAACATTTCCAGCGGAGTGATTTTGTGCTTCCCCATTTACATAGGAACATAATTCATAAGCCATTTAAATAATGGCCTATTAACACTTACTACTTTTGTGTTAGAATATCTAAACATTTGATCAACATCTACACAAATAGAAATGAAAGTATTCTCATAATATATATCAATAACAACTCTCGGGTCTATATAAAAGTCAGTTCCTTCGATTGTACTTAACCCCTTTTCAGCACAAAGCATAAATTCATGTATTGAAATAGAATCTTTAACAACAATAGTGCGTTGTCCTCTAATTTCATCTGAAGATCTACCAAATCGCCCAGGAGATAATATCCAAGGAACAGAACTTATTACCAAACTATCAATGTGAAATTTTATACTTTGACAATACAATTCATTTAAAGTCATCAATACTAAAACAATTGATAAAAAGTACTTTTTCATAATTCAATTTTAAATATTATATAGAGTTTTCTGGGATTTCAGGCACCGCTCATCAGGAATTGCAATCCTATTGAAACTCGAAGCATGATCCTCGTTCTTTTACTTAACTCTCAAATATAGAAATTATTTAAACTTAACTAACGTTGAGCTAGCTTTTTAATTAATTAGTTTTTAAAATGGATTACACGACGAGTAGCATCGAAGGTAAATCCAAGTCAAATTATGTTTCAGTTATTAGTTATGAAAACCGCATGAAAACATTTCCAGCGGAGCGGGGGGATTTCGCTATTTACGTAGAGATTCTTGCTTCAAATAAAAGACCAAATTATTTAGTAAATCTGGATAAGGTTCAAAAATATTATTCCAAATAAACAAACACAAACTAAACTCTTTTTTGTTTACCATTATAAAAACATCAAAATCAATATTAACAAAAATATCTATTTTTTCAGGTTTCTGTTTTATTAATTTAATCATATAAAGTAATAATTCTTTATATAAAATCGGATTATAATCTTGAAAACAACCCCCATCTATTTTCTTTTCTAATTTAGAAACATGTTTATTATCTTCAACTATAATAGAATCAACCTTTATCAATTTAGATAATAACGGAAAGCTTGTTACTTCAACTTGTTTTAAATCCTTTCCTAAAAATTTCATTTCTTTCAACCAATCTTCATAGACCACTTCATTTTCTGGCTCAGATGTAACTTTCTTCAAGTCATCTAAAGAATTATAAATAATACCAAAATTCTCGTCTTTTAGATATCCCAAATACTTATTATCTTTAATTTTATATATTTCTATATCTGAGTCTAAATCGAGTAACAACTCAATATCTAAACATCTAATTGTTGAATCTTCTTTTAATAAAGATTTTATTTCATGTTTTTTTAAATTTTGTGTCTTCAAATTGATATGAGTATTTATATTATTTGACTGATGTAAATAAACGAAGTAAATAAAGAAAAACTAACCCTCTTAGATAGATTTTGTAGCTATGTTTTTTAATATTTCTGAAAACTAACCTTTCCCAACAATATGCACATCTCTCTGCTGAAATGGAATCACAATTTTATACTCTCTAAACAAGCGATCTATTTCCAATCTAATTTCTGACTTATAATTATTTATATCCCAACTTTGATCGGCCCAAAATAACAATTCCATTTCCATTCCATTCTCACCAAAATTCGCTAAACGGACATCTACTGGTTCTGATTTCTTTACTTTTGGATGACTCATAGCAGCTTGTTTCAAAAGTCGTGCAACCAATTCAGTATTCGTTCCATAAGAAATAACTACAAAGATTTTAAAACGCGATAACTCTGAACCATGTGACCAGTTTTCTACGTGTTCTTGGGTTAATTTATTGTTTGGAATTATCAATACATTTCCTTCTCTGGTTTCAATTTGTGTTGTCCGAATGTTGATTTTTATAATTTTTGCAACGATGGGTTCTGTGATTCCTGCGTTACTCATTTCGACAATATCTCCCACTTTTACATTTCCTTCAAACAATAAAATGATTCCCGAAAACATATCTTTAAAAACGTCCTGAAGTCCCAAACCAACTCCAACCAATAAGGCCGCTGATCCGGTAAGAAGAATGGCTATTTCAATATCCAATGTTTTTAAGCACAAGAAAAAGGAGAAGACATAAATGACATATTTCGCCAATTGATTGTAAATGTATTCTGAACCTTGATTCAATCCATTTTTCTCTTTTACTTTTCTGGAAATGTAGATTTTTGTAAGATTGACGAGCAACTTAGCTCCAAAAGTAATCGCGACAATAATGATGATGTAGTAAAACTTGAAATTGAATTTCTTTTCATCAATGAATTTATGATCTAAAAATTTAAAGAAGGAAACATCGTCGTTGTTGATGTTGAATGATAGGACAGAAATATAAGCAGCCAACGCATAAACAGCTTGACTTAATAAACGCAACCAAGCAACTTTTTGACCTTCAACTCGAATATTTGCATTACTCAACATGCGTTTGAGCGTGCGGTGAATAAAACGTCTCAATTGTGTTGCTCCGAAAATAATTATAGTCAATATAATTAAATTCCATAGGCAAACATTGTAAGGTCCTAATTCAAATAAAGTTGTACTAAACATAGTTGTTAATGTATGATTCTTCCTAGTTTTTCAGATAAAATGATATCTACTTTTGATAATGCAATTTGTTCTGATAACAGATCTGTAAACTGTTCTTCATCGAAATCAGCATTGTTCACGTTTTTATCAATTTTTTCTAATAATTTATATATTTCTTGAATTCTTTTTTTAATCTTACCTGCTTTAAATGAGTAAATTGCTCCCATTATTGCTTGTTGTAATTTATCCAATTCAGTACTGGTTTCTATCTTGTGTTTTACCAACCACTGCGGACTCAATTCGTGTTCTTCTGTTTCAATTTCACTCACAAATTTTACAATTTCTTGATCTTCGTGCCGCAAGAAAAAACTCGATTTATACAATGTCTGGTTCACCAATCCTTCAGCCATTATTTTATGCAGACGGTTATACAAAGGATGTTCAAAAAATAAATCATCTTTGTCTAATTCGTGACAAGCTAATTCCACAACACTTACTTCTACAATTATTTTTTCGCCATCTTCATTGATGTGTTCCGTTTCAATTGCAAAAGGTCCGTATTTGATCATTTTTCGAATTAAATCTCGTTCGTTAAAATCAAATAAATCGACCTCAGGAATTTGACTTTTTTGAGAATGATCAACTGGAATAATGTCAATCGGAATATCTCTTATTTCAGGTTCGTTTGTTTGTTTTGCAATGACACCTTTACGTAATTTATTTAATTCATTCGTAACGATTTCTTCGCTGATTTCAAACCGTTTGGCAATGTCTTTTGCATAAACTGAACGAGTTATTAAATCAGGAATTAACCCAACTGAATGGATAATGTCACGAATTAATTCAGCCTTTTTAATCGGGTCACCTTGACTATCTTTCAATAAAATATCTGTCTTGAAAGAAACGAAATCTTGTGTATGATCTTTTATATATGCTTCTAAAACAGAAGTACTAACGCTTTTTGAAAATGAATCAGGATCCTCTCCTTCCGGAAATAAAACAACTTTCACGTTCAACCCTTCTTCTAAAATTAAATCAATTCCTCGAAAAGAAGCTTTTATTCCAGGTGCATCGCCATCATATAAAATCGTAATCGTATGTGTATAACGACGAATTAATTTTATTTGGTCTTTCGTTAAAGAAGTCCCAGAAGATGAAACAACATTTTGAATTCCAGCTTGATACATACTGATCACATCTGTATATCCTTCACATAAAAAACAATTGTCGTATTTTACAATGTCTCCTTTAGCGAAATGTAATCCATAAAGAATTTCACTTTTATTGTAGATAATACTTTCAGGTGAATTGAAGTATTTCGCTATTTTTTTATCGGTAATTAATGTTCTTCCTCCAAATCCTAAAGTTCTCCCAGAGACACTGTGAATTGGAAACATTACTCTTCCTCTGAAAAAATCAAACTGTCTGTCATCTTTCGATTTTACCAATCCGACTTTCTCTAGGTATTCTAGTTTATACCCTTTTGTTAATGCAGCTTTGGTGAACTCATCACTTTTGTTGGAGCAATATCCTAATTGGAATTTTTTCACAATGTCCATTCGGAAACCACGCTCTTCAAAATAGGAAAGTCCAATTGCTTTTCCTTCTTCTGATTCGTGCATGTTGTTCATAAAGAACTCTTTCGCAAACTCATTGATGATATGAAGACTTTCCCTTTCGGTAATAGCCGCCATTTCTTCGGCAGTTGCGGGAACATCTTCAGGAAGTTGAATAGAATATTTATCGGCTAACCATTTTAAAGCTTCTGGATACGAAAAATGCTCTTTTTCCATTAAGAACGTCACAACAGAACCACCTTTTCCAGTCGAAAAACATTTGAATATTTGTTTCGCAGGAGACACCACAAATGAAGGTGATTTCTCATCCGTAAATGGACTCAACCCTTTTAGATTAGAACCAGCTCTTTTTAAATTCACAAATTCCCCTATTACCTCTTCGATACGAGAGGTTTGCATAATTTCATCAATTATATGTGGGGGAATTTTTGCCATTTATTATTCAGCAGCTCCGGTACCGTGATCTTCTTCTTTGGTTAATTTACCTTTTTCATCATAAAATTTCCAAATACCTACTTGTTTATCATGAAGGTATTCTCCATGATAATGCATCGCACCATTTGGATATTTTACGAAAGAATGACCTTCTCTTTTTCCTTTTTCAAAATAAGTATAGGACAACTCTGTTCCGTTGGGTGATAATAAAATCCATTTTCCGTCACGTACTTTTTTCACGTCACGCATTCCTTGAATTTTAATTTTCTTTTTTCCAGGATAATACATGGTGTACACGCCATTTTTGTATTCTTCTAGAGATTCTTCCGATTCTTTAGGAGTTACTTTTTTTGGTTCCTCAGAACATGCTGTTGCCAATATTAAAAGACAAAATAATGCTGTTATTTTCATGGTGGTCTATTTTTCTCGTTGTGTTGTATATTCTACTAATCCGATAATTGCTTGTTTAGAAGCTGAATCTGGAATTGTTTCAAGGCAAGTTAATGCTTTTTCTGTTAATTCCATCATTTTTTTATAAGCATAATCAATTCCTCCGTTTTGGACAACTAATTCTACTGCACGCTTAACGTATTTCGATTCTTCGTTATGGTTTTTTACGATGTTGATTAATTCTTTTTTTGTTGCTTTATCGCAAACATTAAGTGCATGAATCAATGGCAAAGTCATTTTACGTTCTCTGATATCTAAACCTGTCGGTTTTCCAATGTTTCCGGGAGTTCCGTAGTCAAAAATATCATCTTTTATTTGAAATGCTAATCCAACTAATTCTCCAAAATTCCGCATATTTTCAGCTTCATCTTCTCTGTCAACTGAAACAGCAGCAGATTCACAAACTGTCGCTAACAAAGAAGCTGTTTTTTGACGTATAATGTCGAAATATACTTCTTCTGTAATATCTAGTCTTCTCGCTTTTTCGATTTGGAGTAATTCACCTTCACTCATTTCTCTTACTGCTCTAGCAACAATTCCTAAAAGGCGAATGTTGTTTTTTTCGATAGAAAGAAGCAAAACTTTTGAAAGCATGAAATCACCAACTAAAACAGCTATTTTGTTTTTCCATAAAGCATTTAAAGAGAAAAAACCTCGTCGTTCATTGGCATCATCCACAACATCATCATGAACAAGAGAAGCTGTATGTAAAAGTTCGACTAATGAGGCAGCATCATACGTTTTGTCATTTATATTTCCCAACATTTTAGCGGTAAGAAATAAAAACATAGGACGCATTTGTTTCCCTTTTCTTTTGATAACGTAATGTGTAATTTTATCCAATAACGGAACTTTCGACTTCATGTTTTGGCGAAAACGAACTTCAAATTCGTTCATTTCAACATCAATCGGAGCCATTATTTCATTCACATTCATCATATAATACAAATATAATTAAAATATCGTATCATTTTATTTCATTTTTCGATCATCACTCGTAATTGCCTTATTTTTATTCGCTAATTGACCACATGCTGCATCGATATCTTTCCCTCGACTTCTTCTAACATGAACGATTAAATTTCTGTCTAAAAGGAATTTTTCAAAAGCATTCACTCGTTCAATTGATGCTTGTTGAAATCCACCTGCATCAATTGGATTGTATTCAATAATATTTATTTTACAAGGAACACATTTCGCAAATTCAGCTAATTCTTGGGCATCTTCTAATTTGTCATTAAAATCCTTGAAAATGATGTATTCGAAAGTGACACGAGTTCCTGTCTTTTCGTGAAAATAAATCAATGCTTCTGACAATGTTTCTAAGTCATTACTGTCATTTATTTCCATGATTTGACTTCTCTTTTTGTCATTTGCAGCATGAAGAGAAAGAGCAAGATTGAATTTTACCTCATCATCTCCCAATTGTTTAATCATTTTTGCAATTCCAGCAGTTGAAACCGTAATTCTTCGAGGAGACATTCCTAATCCTTCTTTTGAAGTCAAAATTTCACACGAACGAACAACATTTTTATAATTCAAAAGCGGTTCACCCATTCCCATATAGACAATATTTGTCAAAGGAGTATTGTACCGACTTTCAGCTTGATCTCGTAAATACACAACTTGATCAACAATTTCTCCAGCAGTTAAATTACGCATCAATTTCAATTTGCCTGTAGCGCAAAAAGTACATGCTAAAGAACAACCAACTTGAGAAGAAATACAAGCTGTTGTTCGAGATGTTGTTGGAATTAATACTCCTTCAACGACTTTTCCAGTATCGACAGAAAAAGCACATTTTATTGTTTTATCCGAACTGATTTGTTGATCGTTTAATTTGATTTTATCAATAAAAAAGGCGTTCTCTAATTTCTCTCTTAAAGCCAAACCTAGGTTCGTCATATCTTCAAAAGTAGAAGCATCTTTCTGCCACAGCCATTCATAAACTTGTTTGGATCGAAACGATTTTTCACCCAATTTTTCCATGTAGGAAGTAAGTTCTTTTAATGTCAGATTCCGAATGTTTTCCTTGCCTTTTGTCATTGATG
>Ga0209515_10006379_pt1 | contig 14733 bp, 17 predicted proteins | sample Subgroupgradi54m_FD_187454 | JGI IMG/M metagenome (GOLD analysis project Ga0209515, IMG submission 187454) | Subsurface groundwater microbial communities from S. Glens Falls, New York, USA - GMW60B uncontaminated upgradient, 5.4 m (SPAdes)... ...
CCCGCCGGCACAACGGTTCCCGGGGTTTTGCCATAGGCCAACTCGATGGGTGATCCTCTGAGAAACCCGGCAAACGCCAGCTCATCAACCCCCTCCGGCAGCGGCGACACCGCCGCCAAATAAAGGATGGGATCACCGCCGATGATCACCGACAGCGCGAGCGCCTTGCCCTGCTGCTCGGCCTTCCAATAATGAAACCCGCCGCCTTTTTGGATTTGCCAATGCATCAGCACCTGATCGGGTGCCACGACTTGCATGCGATAAATGCCGAGATTGCGCGCGTCGGTCTCCGGATCATGCGTCAGCACCATCCCGCACGTCACAAACCGCCCGGCGTCCTTTGGCCAACATTTCATGATCGGCAGGGGCGAAAGATCCGGCTGCATTTGGATCTCTTGGCACGCCGCTCGCTTCACTTTTTTCGGAGGCGCGGTGAGGATGCGGCCGATCGTGCGCCACTCGTCGAGGATTCGTTTGGGACGCGGCGGGCTGATGGCTTCGATGAGGCGCTTGAGTTGCGCGCCGACTTCTTGCGGATGGCGGCCGAGCAAGAGTTCGAGGCGGTGCGAGCTTCCGAGAATATTAATGGTCAGCGGAAACGCGGAACCTTTGACGCGCTCAAACAAGAGCGCCGGGCCTTGTTCTTTGACCACGCGCGTGGCGATCTCGGTGATCTCAAGTTCCGGATCGACTTCGATCCGCACGCGCGCCAGCTGGTTTTCTCGTTCCAGCAAATTGAGAAAGGTACGAAGATCAGGCACGGTTATTCAAGCGCTTCGGGTTTCCAGGCGAGCGTGGTTTCCAGTCCGAGCAGGCCGAGGACTTTATCGGTGAAATGCTCCACCATTTGCTCGATGCTCTGCGGATGATGATAAAACGGCGGCGAGATGGGCATGACGATCGCGCCGGCTTGCGAGAGTTTATACGCTTGCTCAAGGCTGATCGAGGACAGCGGCGTTTCGCGAAGACCGATGATGAGTTTGCGGCGTTCTTTGAGCGCGACTTGCGCGGTGCGCGTGAGCAGCGTATCACCGAGTCCGCAGGCGATCTTGGCCATTGTGGAAATGGAGCATGGCATGATTACCAGCGCATCAAACGGATTCGATCCCGACGAAAATGGCGCGGCCAAATCGTCGTCGGAAAAACTCTTTTTCACATGCTCCGCCAAATGGTGTTCGGTGAGGCCGGTTTCTTCTTTGAGGACATACCGCCCCCATTTGGTAAGGATGAGATATTTTTCCGCCTGGCATCGCCGCAGAAAGTCGACCCCAAACACCGCCCCCGACGCTCCCGTCATCCCAACGACAATTCGCATGACTCCACCCCTTTCAGACAACAAACTTCAGACCCGAAACTCAATAAAAAGTAGAACCGTCTTCCATTTTCCCAGGCGGGACTATTGGGCCGCCCCTGATTCTCCGCTATCACTCCCACCGAGCTTCTCGTCTGGCTTGAGCGATTGCAGGTTCTTCATGACCGCATGTACATAGCCCTCGGCTCGTTGCTCAGCTGGGATGAACGGTGCCGTGCTCAGCTCCTGTTTGAGCGAGAACTTGCCCCCATTCCACGTGTACACGTTCCAACGTCGGTCGCCCGTGGCATAGTTCCAATTGGGATCATTCCAATTCTCCACTCCGACCCAGACTTGGGGATTGCCCGTCTCGGCATCTGAGCGGAGTTCCACTCCGGCCGCGCTGCCTTGGGCTAGCAGCAGTTCGGGCTTGTCATCCCGAAAGCGGTAGACCCAGAGGTCGTCAAAATGCGCTCCGCTCGCCCCATGGATGGCGAGGACCGATTCCTGGCCAAGTGTCAGCACCTCACACCCCACGTAATACTGCTGCAGGGGCAGCTCGGCCTTCAGGACGCGCTGCGAGCCGGACCCGCCGTAGATCAAGGCAAACGCTTGGGTCGGGCCGTTAGGGACACCAGCATGCAGCCCGACGACGACCGCATCCTCAAACCCCGGTCCCAGGTAGAACACGCGCTTCACCTCCAAGACGTCCTGCTCTGCAAACCGTGGAGGGATCGTCAACCGGCCTCCCGTGCCCAGATCGATGGTCAATGCAGGCCCGGTGGTCGGTGGAACCTGCTCGAAATACATCTCCCGGTACCGCGGGTCTATCGGACCGGTCGTGTTCGGCGACTCCTTGGCAAACACCAGTGCCGCTGCGCTGAGCGCGGCTGCGAGAAATACGAGAGGGACTATTTGCATCTGTCTCATTGATCAGCTCTTTGCCACTTGGCTATGAAGAAATCAAGTGTCGGATTCCAAGTGGACAGGTTACATCACATTACGTGTCCCCGGCACGATTTCTGCTTATTATTACGATTTTTATTTCTTGCGATCACGCAACGGGGACATCAGCACATTACCAATCGTCTCTAGAATGGGAAAAATCGAGAGAGCGAACTGGATCGCGAATACCAGCACCGCGTATTTCCAATTCAGCATCAGAAGCGTAAGGCAGAGTCCCCAATGAAGCAAATGAAACACCCCAGTCCACGGAGGTAGTAGCGGTTCGTCCGGAGGAAGAACCCCGTCTCGTTTAGCTCGAAAAAGCTCCACATCAAACGTTGTGATTGATGCGGTAATAGCAAAAGCAACCGTCAGTACAATAAGGATTGGCGAATTTGTAGGAGTATTGAGTAATGAAATCATGTCCACTTGAGATCCATCTGCGAATTCAGTGTTGTGCTACCAAAATTCCAGGCCTTTTTTGCTGTAAGCTTACATAGGTCGTAAAAACCCCGCTACTCTCTCCAGCAGTAATATTGGAGAAAAATCTGATCTTACTGCCATAACTTTCTGGAATTTCGTATATGCGGTGCTTCCAAAGATGCCCCTGCCACCCCCATTTCGATTCAACAAAATCTTCTTCAATCACCTTTCCCGCATGCTTAATTTTATCTGTACCAGAATAATAAACTACGATACAACCTGACTTTGGGCCGTCTTGTTTGAGTAAATGGTTTTGTATCAGATATCCGGTAAACGCCGAATCAACACTAATGCACTTGCCGTTCCAATTGCGAATATCCTCTCGATATGGGTTGATTAAGTCAAACGCGTGTTCAAAACAACAATATTTCCACGTTTCCACATTCTCAGGCATGACTTGCCGAACAAGAGATATTGAGTGCTGGTAGTTTTCCAGGAGCCGTTCGATTTCAGAAATTTGTAGATGTACCTTGCCAAGGCGTTTTTTCTCTGGCAACTGACCGTATCGATTTGTAATTTGAGAAATGGCTTTTCGAAGTTCCTGGTTATTGTAGGAACTCGTGAATTCCGGTGACACAAGACTATTTTCCATGATCCCGCTTAGGTCTCGCCCACATCTAACAAACCGTACCGGTTCTCTTAGGCTATCTGTTAAACACTCGCAAACACGAAACCGAGGACGAGGAAGCCGATCACGGCGTTCAACTGGAAAAAGGCGAAGGCGGGGTTGCGGGAGGCGACGAGCTGCTCCCAGGTATTCGGGGGCATCTCATCTCATCCTGTCCCTGGAATTCCCCTCCGACGATAATGCGCATCCTGCCCTCCTAGCGTAGAAATGCTGATCTTCGTTTCCACAGAAACCAGATCGTAAGACCGTTACACACCATAAAGATAAGAAACGGAACCGTGGTGAACAACTCAAGACGCATGGCAGGCGTATATCCATGCGACGCCAGCTGTTTCATGAGCTCAACCAGGTGCTTTCCATATATGAGCGTGGACTGGCATAGTCTCAGCAGCAAATATGCGAGATAGGCCATCGTTAAGAGACGAACAATATTCAACAATCGCCATATACCAACGGCGAGCAAGCAATGCAACATGGGCGTATAAAAATACGAGACGGGAATTTTTGCAAACAGCGGCGTGCCGGTTCGCATTTGTGCATATCCCATCCGAAGAATAGGAAACAGTAGAAACGCGGCGGTCATAATAAAAAACCCCACAATGAGCTTGATACTCAGCGGCCTAAACAACGATTGTCGTGTTGGCATATCAGCTCCGGTTAAGAACGTTACACAGCCGTGATCACAAACCCGAGGACGAGAAATCCAATGAGGGCGTTGAGTTGGAAAAACGCAAACTCCGGCTTACGAGGAGCCGCAATCTGCTCCCACGCCAACACCGCGCCGATGGCCATCAACCACGCCAGCGCGATCGGCGACGTATGCGCGTTCCACATAATCGCAAGCGACACAAACGCGCAGGCATGCAGCATTGCCGAAATCCGCAACGCGCGCCGCTTGCCCACTGCGACGGGCAGTGAATACAACCCGAATTCGCGATCAAACGCCTCATCCATCGTCGCGTAGATGATGTCAAACCCGGCGACCCACAAGAGTGAAAATGTCACCAGAAAATAGACGTCGCCGATTCCGGACAACGACTGCGCCGTCGCTAAATATCCACCTAGCGGCGCCATCGACCACGCCAATCCCAGTCCCAGATGCGCCAGCGCCGTGACGCGCTTCAGATACGGATAGATGACAAACAACACCACCGGCAGCGGTGACCACCACAGGCACACACGACTCAGGGCCGCGGCGCTGACGAGGTACACCGCGCCGGCGATCGCGACCACGCCCCACGCTTCCCCAACGTGCATCACCCCGCGCGGCAGCTCGCGATTCTTGGTGCGCGGGTTGCGCGCATCCAGCTCAGCGTCGATGATGCGATTAAGCCCCATCGCCAGCACGCGTCCGCCGGCGGCCGCCAACAAAATCCACGCCGCTTGCGACCATGAGATGCGCCCGTGCCCACCGACTAACGCCCCCGCGTAAATCAGCGGCAGTGAAAAAATCGTGTGCTCGAGCTTCACAAAATTCGCGTAGACTTTGAGCCGATCGGAAATGGCGACGGTTGTCATGCTGCGTGAGGCGAGTTGTCCACGGGCTAGAGGAAAATCGGGATGAGCGGCGCGGCCTTGGCCGCGAGGGGAATGGCCGCTCCCACCAACTTCAAAGCACCGCGCAATCCAAGCCCCACCGTCTGAAAAACGCCTCGAAACGCGCCGCTAATGGTGCCGATAATCGGCGGGCCGGTGAGGGTGCCAGCCACAATATCAAACGGCAGCGCAAACACGCCTTGAAGAATATCCGACACGCCGCCTAGTAATCCTCCTATCGCATCATCGGCTTGAGCCGTCGCGCACAGCGGGCCGCTGACGATGGCCATCGCCAGCACGGCCGCGCACACGCGCCGCGCCGCGCGCCGATGATCAGCCGCCATACTGCCAGCCAGTGTCGGTGAGCGTCAACGCGGGCTCATCTTTCCGCACGCCGGCTTCCACCACTTCCCCGATGACCACCGCGTGATCGCCGTCTTCGTTGGCGATTTGACGAACCTCGCACTCGAAAAACGCAATCGCATCTTCCAACACCGGCGCGCCCGTGGCGCCGGCGCGATATTTGATCGTCTGCAGTTTCTCCCCGACGACCGTCGCCGGTTTGACGAAATGCTCGGCGAGCGGTTTTTGGTCTTTGCCCAGGATGTTGACCGTAAACACCCGGCTTTGTTTGATCATCTCAAATGAATGCGAGTCCTTGCGGATGCCCAGCGCCACGCGCGGGGGCGTAAACGAGACCTGCGTCAGCCACGAGCCGGTGAAAGCGTTCACTTGCGAACCGTTCTTCACCCCGATGATATAAATCCCATGCGGGATTTTTCGCAGCGCAATTTTTTTCGCCTGTAGATCCAGGGCCATCACCTCATCTCCCTTTCAGCGCAGCTGCTGCCGCAAAAATGCCAGCACGCGCTGCCAGGCATCCTGCGCTTCGGCCGGCCGATACGCTTCCGGCCGCGTATCGTTGAAAAACGCATGCCCGCAATTTGGATAGCTGTGCACTTCGCCGGTCTTGCCGTACTGCTTCATCGCCTGGCCGAGCCGCTCGACATCGCGCTTGAGAATCCAGGTGTCGCTGGCGCCGTGGATGAACAGCACCGGGCAAATCAAATATTTCAAACTGTCCGATGGAGGAATCTGGCCGTAAAACGGCACCGACGCCTTGAAATCCGAATTGTGCGCCGCGGCCATGAGCGCAAACGTCCCGCCCATGCAAAATCCCGCGACCGCAAGTTTCCACGCATCGACAAACGGGAGCGTCTTGAGATACTGCGTGGTCGCGTTGAGATCTTTCAATACCTGCTGCGACTGCACCTGCTCCATCCACTTGGCGGCTTCGGCCGGGTCTTTCGTGACGGTGTACCCCAGCCGCGAATAACAATCCAGTGCGAGCGCGACGAATCCCTCGCGCGCGAATCGCTGCGCGATGTCCTTAATATGATCGCTCAGCCCCCACCACTCATGGATGATGACCACCGCCGGAAACGACCCATTGCCGCTTGGGCGCGCCAAAAATCCATTGAGCGTCGCCTGCTCTCCCGGAAACGCCACGGAGGCCGTCACGATCTCCGCGACGGTCTTATCCGCCGATGTCATGGAGAATGTCCCCGAAGGGTTTGGCTACGCATGTAAAAATCGGCGTGTCGCGCAGCGTGTACGGACGCCCTTTGCTTTCGCGCATCTCCATCACCAAGTCCAGAAAATCTTGCGGCGAATCGGATTCAAACGCCAGCACAAAGTCATGATCATCAAGCCCGAAACAGTAGGTCGTGTGAATGCGCACCGACGGATATTTGTTCCCCAAGACGATGTGCTCATCCATCAGCGCCTGGCGCTGCTCAAACGGGAGCTGATACCACTCATGCGTTTTCACGAACGGATACACGAACAAATATTTGCTGCGGAAGGGCGTGATGAACCGGCGCTTGTCGGCGTGGTTCGGATCGAGCTTGTCGACGTAGGTGGAGCGCTTGGTCATCGAGAGATATTTGTAGGGCATCGTCAGATAGCCGCCCATCGCCGTCTGCCGGACGTCCGCCGACATCGCCTGCAAATCTTCCAACCGGGTTCCCACGCGCCAGATGAGAAAGTCCACGTCGGCCTTCAAGCCCACGAGCGAATACGTCAGCACCATGAGCTGCTTGGAGGCCCGCGTGATGACACCTTGCAACTCGCCGCAGTGCTTGCTCTTTGTGGCCCTGGGCAGGCGGCGCCACGCCGGATCGACCCGATAGAAACAGAAACTCACGATCTGGCGGCTCTGCGCCGCCGGCGTCGTGGCAACCGGATGGACATGCGGAGCGTTAATCGTTTGCGTCATCTAGATAATCCTCGCATAGGATTCAACTGGCATTTTCCACACCGCCACGCCGCAAAACCGGTCGCCTTCCGGGCAATACGGCTTGATGTTGGCCTCGGCGCGGCCCCAACACGGGGCCTGCAGATACCGGCCGAACAGCGGAAAGCGTTCCTCGACTTGCAGCACTTCATCGCGGCAGGCGTTCCAAATTTCCTCTTGCGCGGTGTAACACAGCCGCTGCACCCACTTGTGATGGAAGTGCAGCAAATCGCCCGACTCTTCAAACCGAATCGGAAACGCATTCGGCAGCAGATACAGGGCGAACTCGTGGCTGACCCCCAGATTCAACAACTGATCAATGGCTTTCCACGTCTGCGCCATCACGACGTGATAGGCCTCGAGGGCTTCCGGCGTGGCTTGCATCAGCACCGGCACGATGTAATCCGGCCGCGTGCTGACAAACTGGCTTGCCATAATCGGCCGCGAGGCCGGCACCATGCGATGCCGCTGGTCCTGCGAATCCGCGGTGTGCGAGAGCTTCTTCTTAAACGTGAAATGCGGATGCACCATCGTGCGGGTGAGCTTGCTCATCGTTGTCAGGGTTAACGCATCCGAGAGATACGGATTGCGCTTGGGATTCAGCACCAGATCAATCGCCGCCTCATCGCCCAACTCATCCGCGCGAAGCCCAAGAACCGAGCGGACGGCCTGCGCCATCGTCTCCTGCGCGTGCGCTTTGTAATCGACCAACACGGACACGCGCCCGTTAAGCTGTCGATCGAACTCATCTAGAAACGTTTTGCCCGCGCCGTTGGCCGAGGGGCGATGGAATTCCTGGAATGCTTGATACTCTAGTGTGGACTCCAGCGGCAGCGGTTCTTCGGCGAGTTTCATGAATTCCGGATCGATGGCCGCCACCGCATCCACCATTTTCCCGACGACGATGCGCTGCTCCAGCGGCACGTCATACTGCTGGCACATCCGCCAATACCGGTGCAGTGTGATGCCGCTGATCGTGTGATACAAATGCGCGTGAGTCGCCACCGGCAGTACATACCGCGCGACTTCCTGGCAGCGTTTCTTGATGGCGCTGGCCCAGCGCTTCTCGCTAGTGTCGCGCGAGGGAAAGATGCGTCGATACTCCTGCAAGACGGACGGCTCCACCAACTCAATGAGCCGGTGGTAGGCGTCCATCTGCAGATGCACCGTCGCCAGATAGAGCTCGCGCGCGCGATCCGGCAGCGGCGGCACCGAGAAATTCTCGGGCTTGACCTCGACGTAGCGCTGGCTCACTTGTTCACTGTTATAAAAGGGATGCGCGTGCAAGAAGGACCAGATGAACTGCCGCGAGACTTTTTCGAGGATAAACTGAAACGTGGGATGCTGGATCGTGGTGTGATGGCCGGCTTTGTAAATGCTCTCGGCGATGCGGTCGCGCTGCAGGCGCGTGGCCTCGTCGCGGCCCACATCGTCCGAGGAAATCACGCGCGAGGAATAGCAGGTGCGCGCGGTGGCCACCGTCAAGTTATACGGCTGCTGAAAATAGTTTTCCAGCTTCACGGTCGGGTCAGGAGTGAACGTGGTCGTCGTCTCTGACATGTGAATGGGAGGAGACTCTATCTTACCTACTCCGGCGGGGCTTGGCAATCGCCGTTGCTCTGGCCACGACTGCGGACTCCACCTCGCCGCACCGCTTCACCTTTCGCTTGTGGCTCCAGAACTTCCTTCGCGGCATCGCTCGATCCGCCCCAGCGAGGCGGATCTTCGCTCGGCTGATTTTCTTGCTCGCCTCACTGCGTTCGGCACCGTGCCCGCTCGAAAATCAGACGTGCCGCTTCGGAACTCCTCCGCCATGGCTGTGCGATGGCGGTACAAAAAAAGAACCGGTTCTTTTTTGCTGGCCGCGGGTGACGCGGAGCGGAGGCCCCCAGCCGCCCGGAGCGAACGACGGCGATAGTCCGGCGGCGCGAGGACGGCTGGGGTCGCGCAGCGGCAGGACCCGCGGCTCCTAACAAAAAGAGCTGCGGAGCCACGAGCTAGTCATGTTACACTTCCAAGATTTTTGGTGCTTCGGTGAGTAGGCGGCAGCCGTCTTTTGTGACGACGACCATGTCTTCAATGCGGATGCCGCCGCAATCCGCATAGTACAACCCCGGCTCCACCGTCACCACCATGCCGGTTTTCAAGATATCGGCGCGCGGGCTGACCCGCGGCGGCTCATGGATTTCCAACCCCACTCCGTGGCCGGTGCCGTGGAAAAATCCCTGCATGCGCCCATCCTGCTCGCCGGTCGCAAACCCCAGCGACTCAAAATACGTCAAGATCGCATGGTGGACCGCCGAGCCGTCCACGCCGTCTTTGATCATCCGATAGGCGATCTCCTGCCCCTCTTTGACGGCATCGAACATCTTGCGGACCTTCGGCGAGGCCTTGCCTTTGACGACGGTGCGCGTGATGTCGGCGAAGTAGCGTGTCTGCGCGTGCTGCGGAAACACATCCATCACGATGGGCTCGTTTGCGCGCAGCGGCCCGGAACCCTCGTTGTGCGGGTCCACCGCCTGAACGCCGGGAGCGACGATGGTGTGCTGCCCGACGCACTCGCGCTCCATCATCATCAAATGCAGGACCTTGCGGATCATCTCGACGGTGAGCGGTTTGCCGCCGAGCCACAACGCGCCAGACGGGTGAATCTCCGAATTGTGGATGAGCTCGACTGCCGAGGCCAGCGCGTCTTCGGTCGTGCGCAAACTTTGGATGAGCAATCCAATTTCTCGCTCGGACTTGATCATGCGCTCCGGATAAAACGGATCTGGCTTGGGTTCGAGCGTGTAGCCGCGCTTGCGCAGGCCGTCGGCGTAGATCAGGCCAAAGTCCACCGGCACCTCAAGCGTGGTGACGGCGTAGGTTTTCAGCAGCTGGTCGACGACATCCAGATAGGTCGGGTCTGTTCCCAGCCGCTGCTTGGCCTGTTGGGCCACTTTGGTGTAGGAGAGGACTTCCGTGACCTTGGCCTGCGACTTGGCGCGGTCCAGCTCCAGATCGCTCATCAAGAGCACCTTGCGGCCGTCCAGATGCAGCAAAATAAACGGATCCGGGGCGAGGAATTGCGTGGCGTAATAGAGGTTGGCGTTCTTTTCGCTGTCCGCGATGATTAATTTGGCGGTTGTCATCCCATCTCCACTGGAAGAAGAGTAGGATAACACACAATCCAAACGCTGAACACTCTTCGAGCGTGGCTTGCGACTGCGGAGCTGCTCACACCGGCGACGTGCGGCTCAAATCCTCCTCCGCCCGTTCTTATCCTTAACGTTCTGTGATACAATCGGTGCTATGCACGCGAGTGGAACGTTGCGAAAAACGGCGTCCAGCATCTGGACGCCGTTTTTTATTGCCGCACTGCTTGTTGGCGTCGCCAGAGCGGATGCTCAACAACGCTGGGATTTTGAAGGAGGACAACCAACCGAAGTCCCGGCACGGTTTCGATTCACCAGAACAGGAAGCGGCCGAGTAGGTCGTTGGGTGATTAAGGTCGAGGCCGATGCGCCGAGCGGGACACACGTCCTGGCCCAAACTGATGACGATGGCACTGACTTCCGATTTCCTATGGCTGTGGCCAACGAGCCATCGTTGGCTGACCTTCGACTCTCCGTGAAATGTAAACCTGCGTTAGGGAAAGTTGACCAGGCATGCGGGCTGGTCTTCCGCTACCAGAATGAGAACAACTACTACATCACAAGAGCCAATGCCCTGGAGCAGAACGTCAGGCTTTACAAAGTGCTCAACGGCAACCGTCAGCAGTTCGCGAATTGGAGTGGTGCTGTGGCAAGCGGTGCCTGGCATGAGCTTCGTGTAGAAGCGAAAGATGACCATTTCACCGTCTTCTGGGACGGAAAGGAAGTCCTTGACGCCCATGATCAGACGTTTTCCCAAGCCGGACAGATCGGCCTCTGGACGAAGGCCGATTCGATCACATACTTCGACGATCTGAAGGTTGACCCCCTTGCGCCCTGATCCTGTCACACCCTCAACACCCACACAACCACACGGCGCTGATACCGTGCCGTGTACCCTCCGTCAGTTCCTGGGGTACTTCCTGTACCTGGGCACCTTCGGCTTCGGTGGGCCGATTGCGCTGGCGGGGTATATGCAGCGCGACTTGGTGGAGAAGCGCCGCTGGATTTCCAAGCAGGACTACTTGGATGGCCTGGCGCTGGCGCAGTTGGCTCCTGGCCCGCTGGCGGCGCAGTTGGCGATGTACCTGGGCTATATCAGGGCAGGCGTGTGGGGCGCAACGCTTGTGTCCTTGGCGTTTATTCTTCCGTCATTCATCATGGTGCTGGGGATTTCCTGGCTGTATGTCCGCTATGGCGGACTCGCCTGGATGCAAGCCCTGTTCTACGGTATCGGAGCAGCGGTCATCGGCATTATTGTGCGGGCAGCGTACAAATTGGTGAAACTCACGCTCGAAAAAGACGCAGGATTGTGGCTGATCTTCGTGGTGTTGGCGGTCGTCACGGCGGTGACCCAATCCGAAATCGCCTGGCTGTTCCTGGGAGCAGGACTCAGCTACATGTTGGTAAAAGCACCACTCTGGAAGCTGGGTCAAGGACTTCCCGTGTTATCAGTCGTGCCGCTCATTGGGAGCCAGGTAGGCAGCCTGGCGACCGAGCCAGTTCCTGCCACCGCGCTGCGACTGCTCGGCTTCTTCGGGAAGGCGGGCGCGATGGTATTCGGGAGCGGCCTGGCGATTGTGCCATTTCTGTATGGTGGGGTGGTGAAGGAATATCACTGGCTGACCGAGCCGCAATTCATGGACGCGGTGGCGGTAGCCATGATTACGCCTGGGCCAGTTGTCATCACGGTTGCTTTCATCGGCTATCTCGTCCGAGGATTTTGGGGAGCCGCCCTGGCGGCTGTCGGGGTGTTTCTACCTGTCTACTTGTTCGTGGTGATCCCCGCCCCCTGGTTCAAGAAGCACGCGAAGAACCTCTGGCTCAATGCCTTTGTGAAGGGGGTGACAGCCGCTGCGACGGGAGCGATTGCGGGAGCTTGTGTCGTGCTGGCACGGCGGGCGATCATCGACTTCCCGACTGCGCTCATCGCGCTGGTGACGCTCGGAGTGTTGTTGAAGACGAAGAAGGTGCCGGAACCACTGATTATCGTTGTGGCAGGTGTGAGTGGGCTGTTGTTGTTCAAGGGAGTTCGCTGACCACCTGAAGACACCCGTTCAGGAGTTTTGGCAATGATTATGTGCGGGTCAAAATTCCCAGTTTTGGAATAACGACAGCGCCTCTGGGCTGCCACACCAGTTGCGAAGATCGTCCTGTGGAGCCCTCCCTCCTGACGCGGGCGCTGGGGCGCGGCGAGCGATGCCGCGAGGGCCGAGCGCCCACCGCGCTCGGCATTCCGCGCCAACCTCGATGGTTGGCGCTTCAGAAGCTCCGCAGCGACCGCGGAAGACAAAGATAACGCCCGAAATCTGAACGCGCTGGACAGAGAGACTCTTGCTGGCTATAATAGTTGCAAAGTTTGTGAATTATTTCACAAACTTTTCGTCGTATCCAGCGAGTACACGAACGTGAGCACGCTCGTTCCCTCCTGGTGATCGAGCTAGTCTCATCAATGATGACCCCATGACGCACACCATTTTCTTTTATGTGTTTGCCGGCATCCTCGTCGCCGCTTCGTTGTCCGTCGTGCTCAACCGCCAGCCGGTCTACAGCGTCCTCTCGTTGCTGGTGGCGATGCTCTGTTTGGCCGCCCTCTTCGTCATGCTTGGCGCGTTCTTCGTCGCCGCGCTGCAAATCCTCCTGTATGCGGGAGCCGTGCTGGTCCTCTTTCTCTTTGTGATCATGCTCCTGAATCTCGCGCCGGAAACGCTGCCCCGCATGCGGCCCTTGACCCGGCGCGGCTTAGGCCTTGCCGCCGCGGTGCTGTTCGTCGTGGAATGGGTGTGGCTCCTGAATCAATCACCACTACCCGTCACGCTGCCCAAAGAGAGCGCCTCGCTTGGCAGCGTCGAGGAAATCGGCCGCCAACTCTTCACGACCTACCTGCTGCCGTTTGAACTGACCTCCTTTTTGATTTTGGCGGCCATCATCGGCGCGGTGACGCTCGCGAAAGGTCTGTGGGACCGCGAATGATCACGTTGAATCATTATCTGATACTCAGCGGCGTGCTGTTTGCAATCGGGCTCATGGGCATCATGACGCGCCGCAACGTGTTGATGATCCTCTTGTGCATCGAGCTGATGTTTAACGCCGCCAATCTCGCGTTTGTGGCGTTTGCACGGGCCTGGAACGATCTGGGCGGCCAGATGATCGTGTTTTTCGTGATCACCGTCGCGGCGGCCGAAGTGACGGTCGGGTTGGCCATCGCGATTTTGATGGCGCGCCGGCTGCGCACGCTCAATGCCGATGAGGCCAACTCCTTAAAATGGTGACGCCGGCCTCGGTGTCTTGGTGCGCGTGGCTGATGTTGGGCGCTCCGCTTCTGGCGGCGATCGGCGTCCTGCTGATTGGCATGCCGCGGCGCGGCGTGAGCGCGACGCTAGCTGTCATCGGCATCCTCACCTCGTTTGGCTGCACGCTGTGGCTCTTCCTCCAAACCCTGCACGGCTCCCTCATCCTGCCACTTGAACTCAGCGTCGAGTGGATCCGGCTGGCTGATTTCATCGTGCCCTTCGGCGTGTTGATCGACCGACTGTCTCTCTTGATGACGCTGGTCGTCACCGGTGTGGGCAGCATGATCTTTTTCTATTCGCTGGGCTACATGGCGGAGGATCACGGGTACAGCCGCTATTTCGGGATGCTCTCGCTGTTTATCTTTTCGATGCTGACCATTGTTCTGGCCACGAACTGGGTGCAGTTGTTCATGGGCTGGGAGCTAGTGGGGTTTTGTTCGTACGCGTTGATCGGACATTGGTACGAGAAGCCGGCGGCGGCGGATGCGGGCAAGAAAGCGTTTATGGTAAATCGCGTGGCGGACGTGGGATTGTTGTTGGGAATTCTGGCGCTGTGGTCCCATTCGAGTCCGATGGCGGCGGATCGCACGCTGCATTATCAACTGTTGCAAACGCGGCTGCCAGCACTCGTGCAATCCGGCTGGCTATCCACGCACACGCTCTCGATCATCGCGTTGCTGATTTTCTGCGGCGTCGTCGGGAAATCCGCGCAGATGCCGCTGCACGTGTGGCTGCCGGATGCGATGGAAGGTCCGACGTCGGTGTCCGCGCTGATCCACGCCGCGACGATGGTGGCGGCGGGCGTGTATTTGCTGTGCCGCGCGTTCTGGCTGTTTGCAGATGCCCACACCGCGCTGCATGTCATCGCGTGGGTCGGCGGCATCACGGCGTTTGCGACCGCGTGTTTGGCGCTGGTGGAAGCCGACCTGAAGCGCGTGCTGGCATACTCGACGCTGAGCCAATTGGGCTACATGGTCATGGCGCTGGGTTTGGGCGGCCCCATCCCCGGCATGTATCATCTGACCACGCATGCGTTTTTCAAAGCGCTGCTGTTCTTGGCGGCGGGCAGCGTCATCCACGGCACGCACCGGCAAAATATTTGGCAACTCGGCGGCCTCTGGAAGTCGATG
>Ga0209515_10006380_pt1 | contig 14733 bp, 15 predicted proteins | sample Subgroupgradi54m_FD_187454 | JGI IMG/M metagenome (GOLD analysis project Ga0209515, IMG submission 187454) | Subsurface groundwater microbial communities from S. Glens Falls, New York, USA - GMW60B uncontaminated upgradient, 5.4 m (SPAdes)... ...
GGTGATGCGGCAGGGCAAGGTCAAGCCGGAGCGGGTCGCCTGCTTCATCCCGCACCAGGCCAACGTCCGCATCATCGAGGCGGTGGTCAAGTGGGCGGACCTCCCGCGCGAGAAAGTGTTCATGAACCTCCAGCGCTACGGCAATACCTCGGCCGCATCGAATTTGATCGCGCTCTACGAGGCGGTCAAGACGGGCCGCATCAAGCGCGGCGACCACGTCGTCATGGTCGCCTTCGGCGCCGGCCTCACGTGGGGCTCTATCCTTCTGCAGTGGTAGTGCTTCCTGTACGCTCCACGCTGAACGCTAGACGCTAACGACATGGCCCGCATCGCCTATCTCTTTCCGGGACAAGGTGCTCAACGTGTTGGCATGGGCAAGGCCTTCTACGACGCCTCCGACGAGGCGAAGGAGGTCTACCGGAAGGCCAACGCGCGGCTCGGCTTCGACGTGACCGCGCTCTGCTTCGAGGGACCGCCTGAAGAGCTGACCAAGACCGAGAAGTGCCAGCCCGCCCTCTTTACGACCTCCCTCGCCGCCTTCGCGGCGTTCCTGCGCCACGCACCCGCTTCGCTCCAGCCGGTGGGTGCCGCCGGGTTGAGTCTCGGGGAGCTGACGGCGCTGGCCGCGGCCAAGGCGTTCAGTCTGGAGGACGGCTTCTACCTTATCAAGGCGCGCGGCGAGGCGATGGCTGCCTGCGCCGTCCAGTCGAAGGGGGCGATGCTCGCACTCATCGGCCTGCCGGCCGAGGAGGTGGAGGTCATATGCCGGGAGTCCGGCGCATGGGGGGCCAACTACAACACGCAGGAGCAGGTGGTGCTCTCAGGCACCGTCGAGGCGATCGAGAAGGCCGAGCGACTCGCGAAGGCGCGGAGTACCACGCGCGCCATTCGCCTCGAAGTGGCTGGGGCGTTTCACAGCCCGTTGATGCAGCCGGCGGCCGATGCGTTCAAGGCGGCGCTGGCCAAGGTCGAGCTCAGAGCGCCCGTCTTCCCGGTCGTCAGCAACGCCACCGCCAAGCCCACGCAGAACCCATCACAGATCCGCGAGCTGCTCGTCAAGCAGATCGTCAGCCCGGTGCTCTGGGAGTCCTCGATGCGCGCGCTGATTCAGGCGGGGGCGACGGCGACCGTGGAGTTCCCACCGGCAAGGGTGCTGACGGGGATGCTGCGGAAGATTGACGGTTCGGTGAAGGGGATGGCGATTGACGAGCCGAGTGATCTTGAGAAACTGCTAGGAGTGATTTCGCAGATGATGAAAATCTGATGTCGCAGATAGCCTATCTCTGCGAAATCCGCCCGTTCAATCTGCGTACTCCCCACCAGCTTTTCAGACGATCTCCAGCATCCGCTCGATCGGCTTGACCGCCCGCTCGGCGATCTTCGGGTCCACGCTGACCACGTGCTGCATCGTCACCAGCGACATGAACGCTTTCTCGAGCGTGTTGCGCTGCATGTGGTGGCAGGTGGCGTGCTCGCTGGCGGGATAGAAGCGCTTCTCCGGGTACTGGGTCTGCAACCGGTGGAGGAGGCCGTTTTCGGTGGCGATGATGAACTCCGAAGCACTCGAGCGGTTGATGTGCTGGACCATGCCCTCGGTGGAGAGCACCTGGTCGGCCAGGTGCATCTGCTTGGTCGTGCAGCCGCACTCGGGATGCATGAGGAACTCGGCCTCCGGGTGCTCGGCGCGCAGCGCATCCACCTGCTCCGGCAGGATGGCGGCGTGGGCCGGACAGTAGCCCTTCCAGAGGTGGATCTTCCGCTTGGTCTTCGCTTTCAGGTAGCTGCCCAGGGCATAGTCCGGCACGAAGAGGATTTCCTTGTCGGCGGGGATGTGCTCGAGGACCGCCACACCGTTCGTCGAAGTGACGCAGTAGTCGCACTCCGCCTTCACCGCCGCCGAGGTGTTCACGTAGCAGACGACCACACCGTCAGGGTACTTGGCCCGCCACGCCCGGATCTGCCCGGGTACGATCATGTCGGCGAGCGAGCAGCCGGCGGCCACGTCAGGGATCAGCACGGTCTTGTCTGGGCAGAGCATCGCCGCCGTTTCGGCCATGAAGTGGACGCCGCAGAAGAGGATGACCTTCGCATCGGTCTGCTGAGCTTTGCGCGCCAAACCGAGCGAGTCGCCCACGAAGTCGGCCACGTCCTGGATCGCGCCTTCCTGGTAGTTGTGGGCCAGGATGACCGCCGAACACTCCTGCTTCAAGACCGCGATTTTCTCCTTGAGCAGGGCATAGTGAGGCGGCTCCACGGTCTGTCGGCCGGGTGCGGTTAGCGTGAACCCGTTGCCGTTTTGGCCGTGGCCGGTCGTGTTCATCACAAAAGACCTCGATGGGATTTCGCAGATTTGAAAGGCAGATTTCGCAGATAAAGCCTTATCTGCGGAATCTACTTGGAGAGTTGCGCGATTAACCGGCGAATCTGCGTAAGCATCTTAAAATGGGACGATGATCCCCTTTTCCTGCAGCTTCACGACCTTCGGCTCCGTGAACGTGTAGAGCCGCGCCGGACGCTGCCGGCCGTTCGCCTGGAACTCCGGCGTGCCCTTCAAGATCCCCAGCTGCAGCATCTTCCGCCTGAAGTTCCGCTTATCGAGGCGCCGCCCCAGGATGACCTCGTACGAGCCCTGCATCTCGGTCAGCGTGAACTGCCGCGGCAGGAGCTGGAAGCCCACCGTCGTGTAGTTGATCTTGCTCTGCAGCCGTTCCAGCGCGTAGTCCACGATGCGCCGGTGGTCAAAGGCCAGGGGCGGCAGCCGCTTCACAGGGAACCAGTCCGCCTCCGTCACCCGCTGGTGTGCCTTGAGCTGGAACTGCTGCCAGTTGACCAGCGCGTAGTAGGCGACGGTGATCACGCGGCCGCGCGGGTCCCGGGTCGGCTCCCCGAAGGTATAGAGCTGCTCCAGGTAGATCGTCCCGATGTTCGTCTCTTCCTGGAGCTCGCGCAGCGCCGCGTCGTCCACCGACTCATCCGAGCCCACGATGCCGCCGGGCAGCGCCCAGGCGCCCCGGTAGGGCGGCTGCCGGCGCTTCACGAGCAGCACCTTGAGGGTGCCGCCCTGAATGGCGAAGAGCACGACATCGACCGCGATGGCGTGCCCACGGAAATGGCCGTTCGAGGAGGTCGTCATTAAGTGTACAGCCTACACTAAGCAAATATAGTGTATCCCGTACACTTTGTCAAGGGGGAAAACCGAAGCTCCAGGGTGTGACGGCACTCGCGCGCAACAGACTTTACTTGACAACTTACGCGGTCAGTTTTAAAGTAAGGAAGTTTTGATCAGCTTGGAGGTGCACGTTGAACAAGTCACTGGTTCCCGTCCTCGTATGCGCCCTAGCTCTCCTCGTAGTAAGCGGCTGCATGTCCATCAGCTATTATTCGCAGACCGAAAAGCCCGCATTGACCGGAGACCTACCGGAGGGATATGCATTCAAACAGCACATCACGGAATCTCGTCGCAACATCTACCTCGTGTGGGGTCTGATCCCGTTCCGCACCGTGGAGCAGAACGAGATTTTTGCGCCGTACCTGAAGACGGGCGACGGCCTCGCCAATGTCCGCTCCAAGCAGGAGTGGGACCTGATTTCATGGCTCATCTCTGGCTTCTCGTACGGCTTCGTCCAAACCGTGCACACAGAGTATGAGGGAGATTTGATTGCGAAGGCAGCACAATGACTGCCATTCGTCCGGCATTGCTCATCTTGGTGATAGCGTCAACAGGGACACTGGCTGGGTGCGCCACCATCCGGAACCAGCCCACAGAAGGCATCTACAAGCATCTTTCGTACGGGTCCCATATGTCCGATGGATCGTCTGAGGTGGCCCGTCATTTCACGGCGTCGGGACGATCCTCCTTTTGGTTCTTCCGGCTGGTTCCCGCGAACACAGTGAACATCGTGTCTCTTGCTGAGAAACAGATCGGACCCAATGAAGGAGTCGTGAACCTGAGAGCCAAGACCGAGTTTGACCTCATTGACTTCTTGATCAGTCTCGTCACTTTCAACATCTACTCTACTTGGCATATCGAAGTTTCTGGTGACGTGGTCAAGCTGAACTCCAGTTAGCCCCGCTCTCCTCGAGTCCTACCGTACGTCTGCATTCACCCTCACCGGTTCCTTCCGCAGTCGTACATCAATGACCGTTTCTTCCAGTTGATACGCTCCTGGTGCCAAGAGGCCGAGGAGCGGGAGCAGGAGAACGTACCCCCCGACGGTGTCCAGTCTGCCGAGGACACTGAACGTTCGGTCAATCGTGCGGGTGACCGAATAGAAACCCTCCTTCTGCACAGTGACGTCCACCTTCTGGCCCCTGTCAACGAGGTACGATCTCGAACCAGTTCCCATCAGTGCACCATTCAAGTAGACCCTGGCATCCGGTTCGGACGTCCGAACCTCAAACCGCTGCGTTCTCGGAGCAAGGAACGAGCAGCCTGAGCTGGCCACCACACAGGCCAGCGTCACGGACCATCCGGAAACCCACGTCACCCGCGCCATCCCCCCTCCTTGGTGACCACGTCCACGAAGACCTCGCGTCCGGCTCTCCGTGAATCGAGAAGCGCCGCCATGCGTGTCGTCATCGCCTCAGGCACGTCCAGCTACGGCCCGGTGTTCGGCGGGTCAAATCGTTCAAGATATTCTTTCCTGTCTGCCGCCTTGCGTTGACCAATGGCATGTCCGGCCAGCACCCCGATCACGGTGCCAATGGGCGCGTAGATGTAGCCGCCGATATAGCTGCCGTACGCAGGATAGAGCACTTTGTAAGCGCGCAACTCGGTTTGCGTATCTTTGATTTCCTGCAGGTACTGAATGGCTTCGTCGGTTGCGATCCATTCTTGAGCCAGGTTCAGGAATGGAATGAGTCGCAGCGCGCCATACGTTCCTTTGAAGCGGCGTGAACTGAAGTCGTAGGCATGGCCAGCCTCATGTAAGGCGATTGCCGGCTCATCGGAGTAGAGATGCACGGTATTCGTGAAGGGGTTGTAGTAATCGCCCCAAGGGAAAATCCGGCCGGGCAACAGGACGTCGGTGAGCAGTGTTGCGGGAAGGCCAAGCAACACTCGGTAGGGCCAGGCGATGTGTCGATTCTTAAAGAGGCGGCCTAGATCAGCGAAGGGCGCATACTGATTCAACCGAAATTTTGTATCATGCAGGAAGGCGAGATCTCTCGCCTCGATGTAGTTGAACACCATGTGTTCAGTTTCAACGGAGATGACATGGTTGTCGAAACGCCAGTTCAGAAGCAGTGCTTTGTAGGGGAGAGCTAGGAGGTTACCGAGGAAATCAATGGGGGGAATCACAGCGCCGCGCTCCAGCTGGGGGTTCGGGCCTTGGCCGGTGTAGGGCGGCGGGGTCGTGGCGCACCCCGCTACCAGCACGACGGCAAGCAGAACCGAACACACCCGTCTCATCAGGACGACCTCATCTTACCGGTACCCCCCCATCCCGTCAAACGAAGGAGACAAATGGCTTCCGTAGCCGCCCCTCCGGTAACAGTTACCCCGGTAACTGCTTCCGGAGGAGCGGGTTCAGGGTTCATGCGCCTCAACTTTACCGGCGGGTTGGTGACGCCTCTCAGGGGTCGGATACGTCCGACGCTTGAGTAATACCTCATCCAGCAGCCCCTCATACGGACCCGAGATCTTGACGAAGTCGCGGTACGCTCGCTGCCGCCCCTGTCCGTTTGAGCCGATCTGGGCGTAGTAGGGGTCCTCGTCGACCAAGTCGTCCCGCATCCCATAGGCATAGTACGAATAGCTCGACCAGGGGTACTCCCGAAGATCGTCGACGAGGCCCGCCCGTATCGGGTTGCGCTCGATGTACCTGCCCACCTCCAAGAAGTAGCTTTCATCATTGACCATCGGGCTTTTGAACCGAGCCTGCCAGACATGGCCGACGTAAGAGGTCCGGTGCTGAAACCACCTCGCGAATCCCCGCAACAGGCCATGCATGAGCTTCGGCAGGTGCGGCCCATTGGCAATCTGCAGTAGGAAGTGAATGTGATTTGGCATCAGGCAGTAGTGATAGAGTCGGACAGGATAACGATCTTTCATCGCCTGTAGGGACTTCAAAAAATACTCAAACGCGAGCTTGTCTTGAAACACCCGTTGGCGGTTGTTGCCCCTCGCAATCACGTGGTAGCAGCCACCATCAATGAGCGGTCGAGGGGCGCTGGGCATCTCACGTTTGGAAGCCGTTTCGAGGGTAACTGCTTCCCCGGTAACTGCTACCGGAGACGGTGCCGGCCTCTGGAGTGCCTGCCTCTTTGGTGGCTGGCACCGTGGAGGCAGGCACCGGAGGTACCGTCTGCCTCAGTCCTGGGAGGCCTGCTGGTAGGCGGCGAGGATGAGCTGGTCGACCTCCTGCTTGACCGCTTTGCTCAGCGGCTCAGCGGTGTCGTACCACTTGGTGTCCTTGCCCTGCTGGCGCGGCATGCTGACGAACAGGCCGTTCCGTCCTTTGACGACCCGCAGTCCCTTGATCACGAAGAGATCCCCGACGACGAGATCGCAAAACGCCCTCAACGATCCCTCTCCGTCGAACTTGATCATCCGCTGCACCAACAAGGCTCCCGTGGCGGCTTCCTTCGTCATGCCCGCTTCCTCCTATGGTTGCGTCTCACCCACCCTCATCTGCGCCGAGAAGTACCCGCCCGTCAGTCCATCGATGAGCGCTGTCAGCTCCTGGATGCGCAGCGCCTTGTCGAGTACGGTCTTCTGGTCCTTCGGCGGCTCCGTGAGGAGCGCCACCTGAAGCCTCCGGCGCTCGAAGTACGTCCGCGTGACCTCGTCCACGATGTCGTCCCGCAGTTCGACCATCAGCTTCGAGCGCACGTCGATCGAGGTCTGGTCAGCGCTCCAGATCAAGTCGGCCGGCTCCCACGAGACGCCGGCACTCCAATCGATGTCGCGCTCGCCCTTCTGCAGCGCGTCGGGATTTGCGCCCGAGTCCCAGTGGCGGAAGTCGGTCAGGTTGGTGTCGCCTGAGAAGCTGAACTTTGGGACGAGCGCCCGCAATCGGGCCTGCCTGCGCCAGGCCTGGATCTTGTGCGGGTGAACCTCGGCGTAGCGGATGGCGACCTCGCGGACCTGTGCTATGGTCGGCTCATGCGAGAAGTTTGAGAGCAGCTCCTGGGGCGAGGGCGGCTCGCCCGCTTCCAGCTCCTCCGGAGGCACTTCGAACTTGAAGAGCCCACCGTCGGTGGCCGCCCACAAGAGCCCGTCGGCCTCCGCGAGGTCATGGACGCGGCTGGCGGCACGGCCCTGCGCGAGGAGCGTCCAGCGCTCCGCCACCGGTTCGTACCGGGCGACTCCCCGCACCGTTCCGGCATAGAGCGCGAGCGGCGAGTGGTGCCGGAGCGCGAGGTCGATCATCTGCGGCGACTCGAGCCCCGTCCGGCTCAACCGCTGCCACGTCATCCCGTCGTCCTCGCTCAGCTCCATCCCGCGAGAGGTGGCCAGGTACACGTGCGCCGGGCGTTCCGGATCCACCGCGACGGCGCTGAGGCGGTGGAGCGAGCCGTTCTCCTCACCGGCCGCGGAAGTGTCGACGGGTGCCGGCTGCTCCACCCCCGTCTCCTCAGCAGCGATCACGGACCGGCGTTTGTGCCAGCTTCCGCTTACCAGGTCGCCCGCCCACAGCCCATCGGCGGTGACGAGGTACACCCGCGCCGGCTCGCGCGGGTGAAAGGCGGCGTGCACCACGTCGCGGGCTGCCTGCGGGACGTCCGCCTCCCGCCACGTCCGCCCGCCGTCCGCGCTGACGAACACGCCGCGGCGGGTGCCCAGCACGGCTCGGTGCGGGTCGGCGGGATGAAAGCTCACCACCGTGCAGTCGGACGCCTCCTCACCGGGTGCGCTGAACACCTTCGACCAGGTCAGGCCCCCGTCGAAGGATCCGAACAGTCCCCGGCTGGTTGCCGCCAACACCGTCGGCCGCTCGAGACCCTGCACGGCCAGCGCGCGCAGTTGGACCTGCTGCGGCGGACGGAATCGCTCTTCCCAGTTCTTGCCGCCGTCCGCCGATTCGTACACCGCTGCCTGACTGGCGGCGTAGACGTGCCCAGGGATGACCGCCACGGCCATCAACCCGGTTTCGCCCCGGCCGATGTCCACCAGCGCTCCGGTCGGCGCCGGAGTTGCGGCCCACCCAGCCACAGGCCACGTGAAGACCAGACCAATACACACACCCGCTATACGCCTCATGCTGCCTCCTTGTGTGAAGACACCAGGAACAGGGAAGCAGAGGGCGTGCCAACCTCGAAATGGGGACGGTTCTCTTTTTACATTCGCCCGTCGGCGGGAGGGGGCAAGGCAAGAGGAAGCGGTGGAATGTTAAAAGGGGACGGTTCAATTGTTGCCGGCCAGGAGCCGGAAAATAGAAACGTCCCTATGTTATGATGCGGAGAGTCGTCAGTGTCTTGAGGAAACGCGACTATGGGGAGATTGGAGCGGAGACTTTTCTGGCGTAGACGGCGATGGTGCTGCCGTGCCCTGTCAGGCACGCCCACCACTCGGCCAGTTGGAACAGCCGGCCCAGCCACTTCGAGTCGCCGGGCTCTGGGCGGCCCTGATTGCGCCGCTCCAAGCGCTGGCTCTCGCGCCACATGCCCCAGGCGCCGAGGTCCTGGCGGATCGCGATGACGGAAAAGCCATGCCGCTTCAGCAGACCGCTGATGGAGTCGGGCGTGAAGTGGTACAGGTGCCGGGGCAGGTCGACGCCGAACCAGCATCGCCCGTACCGCTTCGCGGATAGGCTGGCGGCGTTGGGCACCTTGAGGATGACCAAGCCGTCCGTGTCGAGCAGGCGGTGCATCACGTCCAGCGTGGCGGCGGGGTTGAGCACGTGCTCGAAGACGTGGGACAGGTGGATGACGTCAAACGAGCCATCGGGAAATCCCGCCTGCTCAAGCGTCCCCGCCCGCACGTCCAGCCCGTGATCGACCCGGGCCCGTTCGGCCGCGGCGGCGTTCATCTCGACCCCGGCCACGCGCAGGCCGCACTGGCGCTGGTAGGCCAAATCGCCCCCGGTCCCACAGCCGACGTCAAGGAAACGGCCCTGACCGCGGTAGGGCACGATCTTCAGGTCTCTGCCCAGCAGGCGCAGCCGCAGCGCCAGGGGCCAGAGCAGGAACCATAGGAGCCACCGGGGCAGGACGCCGCCGGATACCGGATAACTCCAGAACGCCTGGCGCATGCCGAGCTTCGACCACCACTCGAGGCGCGCGCCAAACGCCCGCAGTCCAGTCAGCTGCTTGGGAGGCTTCGGCTGGTACGCGTAGTACTGCTGAGGATAGAAGGCGGCCAGGTACGCCGAGGTCGGTCTGGGATTCGTAAACTGCAGGCCGCATCCCCGGCACCGGACGATCTGGAACGAGGCCGCCGGACCCCACTCACGGTTCCCATTGGGAGCGGTCAGGACCGGTTCGGTGTCGTTCCGCGCCCCGCACAAATAGCAGGGGACCGTTTCGAGTTCAGGCGAGATTTCGGATGAGGAGAGAGCGGGCGTCGGACCGTCTGCGATCATGGGGTAGCAGGATTATACCGCCTCACGGTGGGGAGAAGTGAGTCAAAAGACTCAGCTGGTGGCGATTGCCGCGCTGCGCGACGTGGATGGGATCCTGCTGGCTGGACGAGTTTTTCAACTGGTGCACAAGTCAGGAGGCGTCAGACGCTGGCACGGCCTCGCGCGGCTTGCCGACGGCTTTGGGCACCAGGAACCGTCCGGACATCCTGGCTCCCAACCGCTGCATCGCTCCGGGCCGGACGCGCGGATACAGCTCCTGAAACACGGCCCGCGTGTCTTCCGGCAGCAGTGCCGAAATCGTGTGGTAGCCGGACGACACCCCGACCATCTCGCCTAGCAGCAGGATGTTCCGGGCATGCCGCTCCAGGTGCGCTGAGCCGCCGGCGTGCGCCTGCTCGATCTGCCGGCTGAACGGCTCCATCCAATCGCGCCGCGCCGAAAAGGCCAGCCCCATGATCCGATAGGCCTTGGTCATGTACGCCAAGTGGAGGCGCTGCTGGTCTTCCGTGAGCGGCCCGCAAATCTTTTCCACCATTTCGACCAGGCTGAAGCCGAAATAGGTCATCATCCACGGCGGGATGTTGATGCGCTGGTGCCGCTGCATGATCGACGCCAGCCTCAGGCGGACGGCCGGGCTGGAGATGCCCCCGGTGGGTTGGAGGCCGGAGTCCGTGACGTCCCGGATGAACAGGTCCGTGCGGTAAAACGATTCGGCCATCGCGCGGAACGACTGGAAGCGCGGCGGGTAGGCGGTGTCGTGGGTGACAATGAAGTCGCGCAGGAGAAAGAAGTTCAGGTAGGACGCGATGCCCTGGGCGTAGCCGCAGGCGAACCAGAGCCGGCTGACCGTGGTCAGCTCCCGCGGGAACTCCGTCCCCAGCATGGAGCGATCGAACCCGGCATAGGGCCGATCGAACCGGCGGTACAGATCAAGGTAATCGCTCATCGCCCAACGTCGCAGACGCACACCGGCCCGGCGGGGGAAGAGACTCGTCAGGCCGAACAGTCCCCGGGCGAGAGGCTCAGTGAACCCGCAGCGTCGCTACACCTGACAGATGGGGTGAGGCCAGTGTCCGAATGGATCACACAACGCGCCGAGGATCCTAGAACTTATCCCAACACTATGGAAGTGGCTACGTGGCCCAGTGGCTGAGCGGCCGTTTCACCGACGCTGCTGGTCACTTTGCCACTTTGCCACCGCCTGGAGTTTTGGGATGAGCTCTAGTGCTTCATGTTCTCGCTCCGTTCTTCCTGGGGCTCGTCCTGCTCTCCGAGTTCCTCTTTCTCGCTCCCGTCCTCGCTCTCCTCATCCAACTCTTTCGTTTCCCTGTCCGCAAACGCGCTTAATGCCTGTGCGAGGTCAGGGTGCGACTGCTTCAGAGCCGCCGCAGCGTCTCGTAAGAGTGTGACATCCGCCTGATCCTGCTGCTCGTTTGCAACCGCGACCGTCGACACCAAGGCACTAGACCCCAGCAGCCACACCGCCAGCAGCACGCTCCGTAACCCTGTCATGTGTTCTCCTTCGTCGCGTCCAGCCTCTCCCTCTCTCATACGAGAGCACTCCCTGTCCATTATGCGTCCTACACGAATAAAGTCCACACGCGATTCTCCACCACCCCCAGCAGCTCAACCCAGCTCCTCATTGGGATCGCGGCTCTTCAATTCGCCCTTCATCCGGCTCCTTGACCCTGAAGGAGGCCAGAAATTCCTTCCACCCCTGTTCGCCTGCAGGGTCGAAGACCTGACCCGACCTGTCTCCCTCCCCAGCCGGTACCAGGCAGAAATCTAAGTGGCTCAGTGGCTCAGTGGCGAAGTGGCCGAAGCAAGGTCAATCGTCTCGATCCCGCCCTGGTTGTTGTAGCTGTAGGCGGCGACCGTGGTATCGGGGTAGGTGAGGCTGGTCAGGCGGCTGAGGAGGTCGGAGGCGCGCTGGAGGGGTTGAGAGGAAAAGGAACCAGCCGCTGATGTCAGCACATCAGCGGCTGTTGGTTACGCGAGGTCAGACGACGTGGGTGGGAGGCCTGTCCCCCGGTGCCTGGCACCTGACTGACAAAGAGCGAACGCTCTTGTGCTGATTATGGCGGTATTGTAGGCGATTTTGTGAAGATCGGCTGCACGCTCGCAACTGTAACCGTGGTTGACAATATCTGTCAACCTGTTAGAATTCATTCAAAATCAAGGGGAGGGAGAGAAGATGAGCTTTGGGAATACACTGAGACGACTTCGGCAAGGCAAAAACATTGGCTTACGGGATCTAGCAAAGAAACTGCACTATGACCGCGCCTACCTGAGTCGGATCGAAAATAATACGGTCAGTCCCTCCGATGAATTCCTCAAGGCTGCCGCGAAGTTTTTCAAAGTCGCCGAGAAGGAATTACGGATCGCCGCCGGCAAGTTCCCCAAAGACGTCCTCGACATCCTCACCAATCACCCCGAGGAGTCATTGCTCGTGCTTCGCGACGCCTTGGGGGACTATCACACCAACGGGGATCTCTTTGAGACTACCAGGACATCTCAGCAGCCAGACGAGTCGCAGGCCAGCTCTCTCTCCGGTGTCTATCTCGATAAGATCATTCAGGGGGATTGTCTGGATTTGCTTAAGAAGCTCCCATCTTCGAGCGTCGACTTGGTCGTGACCTCTCCGCCGTACGCCGATAATCGTCGGCACACCTACGAGGGGATTTCCCCCGACCGTTACGTTCAGTGGTTCCTGCCGATCACTGAGCAGTTGAAGCGCGTTCTCAAACCCCAAGGATCCTTTGTGCTGAACATCAAAGAACGAGTCGTAGACGGCGAGCGCCATACCTATGTCATTGAGCTCATCTTAAAGATGCGCGGTCAAGGTTGGCGATGGGTGGAGGAATATATTTGGCACAAGAAGAACTGCTATCCTGGCTACTGGCCCAACCGGTTTCGTGATGCGTGGGAGCGCTGTCTGCATTTCACGCGGCAGAAGGACTTCAATATGTTTCAGGATGCCGTCATGGTGCCGATGGGCGACTGGCGCTTGAGTCGCCTCAAGAATCTCAGCGAAACAGATCAGCGCAGGGACGATTCGAGGGTGTTGAGTGGGTTTGGCAAGCGGATCGCCAATTGGGTTGGCCGGGACAAGGCCTATCCCACCAATGTGCTCCATATGGCGACGGAATGCGCGAATAAGGGGCATAGCGCAACGTTCCCGGTGTCATTGCCGGCTTGGTTTATTCAGCTCCTGACGAAGCCCGGCGATACTGTCCTGGATCCCTTCATGGGGTCTGGAACAACCGCCGTGGCGTGCTTGCGCAATCAGCGCCATTTTGTGGGATTTGAGCTCAACCCGGTGTTTTGCAAGCTCGCCGAGCAGCGATTGACCGAAGAGACGCGGTCGCCAAAGAACGGTGCGCGTCAGCCCAAACGCAACGGGAAGGCCCGTGCTCACGCCTTAGCGGCGACTCCCGGAAAAGCCGCATGAGCAAGTTTCCTCGAAAGGCGTTGCTCAAGTTCATTCAACAGAAAATCGATCTGTTCCACAAACGGCGGCTTGAAAAGCTCTGGGAGCTTCGCTTGGATGAAGTGTTGCGAAGGAAGAACCCCTACCTGTTCCGGGCGAAAGCCTTGGAAACCGCGCAGGATTTGGTGAAGTCAATCCTTGACGCCCACCTCTCTTCGCAGGAAGAAGGCATCTTTGGCGAGTTTCTCGAAGAGCTGGCGCGGTATGTGGCCGACGAGGCCTACGGAGGGCGCAAGAGCTCGTCCCCAGGCATTGACCTGGAATTCATCAACGATGACGTGCACTACGTGGTCGCCATCAAGTCGGGGCCCAATTGGGGGAATAGTCAGCAAATTGAACGGATGAAAGACAATTTCCGTCGAGCGAAGCGGACGCTGGCGACCAACAGGAAGAAGGTGCACGTCGTTGCAGTGGACGGCTGCTGTTACGGGAAGGACGATCACCCCGATAAGGGCGAGTACATGAAATATTGCGGCCAGCGATTTTGGGAGTTTATTTCCGGCGATACGAATCTGTACGTGGAGATCATCGAACCGCTCGGCCAGGTCGCGCGGGAACGAAACGATGACTTTACGGCTGGCTACAGTCAAGTACTGAACAAGTTTAGTTTGGAATTCGGGAAACGCTATTGCCGAGCTGATGGCTCCATTCTTTGGAAGAAACTGGTCAAGTTTAATTCTGGCAAGAAAGGATAACCAAGTTCCCGTTTTACCGCTACCTCTTCATCGTTCAACCCTGAAATCCTCAATCTACACCTGGCAGGTCACCGCTTCGTCAGATTCTCCACCGCGTCATAGGCGCAGCTCCAGGCGCCCATGTCCTGGTCGGTCATCGCGAGCTTGCGGCTCAGCGAGTTGTAAGCGAAAGTGAGGAAAGAAAAATGCCCGCCTCGCGCTGTTGCTAGCGCGGGACGGGCTGAGGAACCTATGGCCACAATCAAGGAGGACGTACTTATGCCCGGAATGTTCTACGCTTCGTGGAGCCCGCCGATCAAATGCCACGCTCTCCAATCGGCGGCTGATTTGAAGAGAGCATCCGGATCTTCGGTTTTTGATTTCTCAAGAGGGATCGGTGTCATATTAACAGGTACGGCAGATGTCTTGCTGACCTCCGAGAGCGATTTATCGTCATGCCGCGCCGTAACTACGAGATAGCTAAATTCCGTATTCTGATATCGAAGGGGCGCCGATAGCTTCACGAGCCACGCCTCCTTTCTCGTCGCTCTTATCTCGCCTTGGAAAGGGCCAGAACCATACTGGGTGCTAAAATCCCATGGATCACTAACACCAAAAAGTACCTTTCGGCCTGCTGTGTCTATTTGCATTGCCCCTAGTTTATCACTTCATGTTGTCTTCGCGAAGTACTCTTGCCGGAACAACGCCAGTCGCACTCCGTTCGCGACCGCCCCCGTGCGTTCCATAGATCGGTTCGACCTCCGAGGGAGTTGAGAACCTACCAGCTGGCACCTCAAGGGTTGCTCGTACTTCGGGGGTCTGCGGTAGGGCCAGTCGTTGTCGAGCACGTAATGCATTTGAGTGAACTGCATTGCTGACGAAGTGGGGATCTTCAATTGTGCCAACTTTGCCTCCACGTAACAATCCGCTGTCTCGAGTTGCTTGTGAGTTATACTCGAATGTTGTGGATGAGGATGAACGAACAGGCGTATCCTTGGTTGAATCAGTGGAATCTCGGCGTGTTGGAGACACGCCACAACCAGGA